>Ga0208303_1001144_pt1 | contig 10632 bp, 17 predicted proteins | sample CB_VirMetaG_2_FD_184537 | JGI IMG/M metagenome (GOLD analysis project Ga0208303, IMG submission 184537) | Freshwater to marine saline gradient viral communities from Chesapeake Bay - CB_1504_2 Viral MetaG (SPAdes) (version 4) | ecosystem: Environmental > Aquatic > Marine > Coastal | place: USA... | reverse complement strand
GAGAACGCAAGAGTAGCGAAAATCCTAGGGATAAACAAGAGCGCTAGATCTACAACCGTTAAGCCTGCAGGGACAACATCTCTGGTACTAGGAACTTCATCTGGTATTCATGCATGGCATAATGATTATTATGTCCGTAGGATGCGCGTAGGGAAAAACGAGGCTATATACACGTATCTAAACATTAACCACCCTGAGTTAATTGAAGATGAGTTTTTCAGACCTCATGACACTGCGGTTATTTCTGTACCTCAAAAAGCCCCTGAAGGTTCAATACTTAGAACTGAATCACCGTTTGATACTCTTGAAAGAGTAAAACGCGTGGCAACAGAATGGGTTAAGCCTGGTCACAGAGTTGGTTCTAACTCTCACAATGTATCAGCTACTATATCTTTGAAAGAGGATGAGTGGGATGCTGCTGGTGAGTGGATGTGGGAAAACAGAGATCATTACAATGGTTTATCAGTATTACCTTACAACGGTGGTACTTATACTCAAGCTCCGTTTGAGGACATTGACGAAGCTAAATACAATGAAATGTCCAAGGTTTTATCTAACGTTGACTTAACAAAAGTAGTTGAGTTAGATGATAATACAGATCTATCAGGCGAGCTTGCTTGCGCTGGTGGTAACTGTGAAGTTGTTTAATTAAATTAAATTATTATTATTATGAATGAAATTGAAAACACGTTGCAATTAATGTATGAAACTTTAATGTCAACACAAGAAGATTTTGACAAGTTTAGATCTGGCAACAAATCTGCTGGGACTAGATTAAGAAAGTCTATGCAAGACATTAAGACTATGGCACAGAACGTTAGAGTTCAGGTGCAAGAAGAAAAGAATGCTGTAGCAGCTTAAATAGCTAATGCGTAAACGATAATCATTATCGCTACGTAAAGCATTTTGCTTATGTCTATTTTACGGTCCATAGGGTTATAATCACCTTATGGGCCGTTTTCTATATTAAGTAATTGTTATCTTTTGTTTATGGTAAAGCTAATTAAAGTTATGCCGCCACCTGTTGTATATAGCATATCTTGCCACTCGAATGTGGATTTAGGATTTGAGTCATACTTATCTCTAAGTTCTTTAACAACGCCAATAGTTACAGCCGCGGCTAATGGTCCAAACTTTATAAACTTTTCGTTGTCAGTATACTCTATTATAATATTTCTTGTGGCGTGTGCTGTAATGTAGCCGGCAGCAAAATGGTACGCGTAGTCTTTTTTAAAGACTGGTTCTTGAACTATTAACACTAAAAATATTAATATTAATATGTTTTTCATTTTTTAGTGTGTTAAGGCGTTGTGTCAAATTCAGCACTTGTTTCACCTAAGAAAGTAGTATAATCATACTCTATTACAGTGCTAACATACCAAAATTGAGCAGCGCTATGTAAATCAACGTCAGACTGTATTGATATGGCAACTAAATCTGTAGAATCAAAGTGCTTGGCATTATCAAAAGCAAAGTGTGCAACGTGATGATCATCTGTGTTTGTTATCGCTATAGTTTCTGTTTCTTGCACTGTCCAAGGATTAGCGTAACTTACTCCAGCAGCTCCAGTTTCTATACCTATAGTTAAGTTTCCACTGCCAGACGTTAAAGTACCTAATCTTACAGTTACAGATACTATTCTACCATCCGCTACAGCCACCATAGCCGCTTCCTCTTGGTAATTAGCAGTTTGCTCAATATTAGTAACAAATGGCATATAATGTTTTGTAGTTCCTAAATCATCAACAAAGTTTTGAAAATGTATTTGTTTAAACTTTTTATGAGTTACAACTTCTGCTCCTTCTATCGTTACTGTACCAGCTGCAGATCTAGCTATTGTAGTGTCTGATGCGTTACCTAGCTCTATACTGCCGTCTAAGCTTAAATTACCTGATTCATCTAAACTAGCCACTTCTGTGCTAGCATTGTTTTGAAAAGCAAACTTTTGAGAAGTCTCATCGTTGTCGGCATCAATTCTAAACGTCATGTTGCCGTCAGTCGCTATAGTTGCATCTCCATCAACCGCGCCAATCTCTACTGTTCCACCTGGTTTTATTCTAATATAAGAAGTATCTGAGTCTGCACCTTCTGAAGAAGCTGCTTCTAATGATACACTACCATATTCAGATGCTACTCTAAGATTATTGTTAGTGTCAGCCATCTGTATAAAACCTCTACGAGTAGTAGTTTGATTAAATCTTATAAGTGGACTTCCACTAGCTGAGCTAGTTGTTATATCTAGATAGCCTGTTATGTTTGTATCTCCGTTGACGTCTAGTTTAGAACCAGGACTTTCTGTACCAATACCAACGTTACCTGATGTATCTATGCGGACATATTCGGTTGAATCAGCAGCTAATACTAAAGGGTGTGAGTCTACAGTACCTATTACACCTTTGGTTGTCTGGCCTTCTAGATACAAGGATGCTCCACCTACTCTTTCATATACTCCTAGAGCGTTAGTGCTACTTGATACATGAAGCTGATACGTAGGACTACTAGTGCCAATACCGACGTTTTCTGAAGAGTCTAAAGTAATACCCCTGTCGCTAATTGTACCACCACCACCGTTTTGTATTTGAAGTTTATTAGTAGAGTTATCTAAAATTATTTGACCGTAGTTGTCGTCGTCAGTATCACCCAACGCTAACTGAACATAGTTTGTATTAGGAGATATTATAGATAAGGCTGTGTTACCGTCACCTTGAATACTTAGCTTTCTCGCGGGACTAGTAGTTCCAATACCAACATTACCGTCAACGCTTAAATCTTCTAGAAATCTAACTGACATTTAATTTAATTTAATTTATTTATATTCTAGTTATTACACATCTGTAAGCAGCAGCGGATGGTGCTGTTCTAAAGTTGAATGTAACAGTATTTGTATCTGTTCTAACAACATCAGCATAAACAGTATCATAAGTAGAATTATCATATAATTGAACGACTACATCTCTTGTACCTAAGCTGTGGGTTATAGCTACAGAAGTAGACCCACCAACGTCAGCAGCGTGACCACTAGCAGCCTTAGCGTCTAATTGCGTTTGAATATTACTAGTAACACCGTCTAAGTATCCAACCTCTGTAGAAGTTACTGCAGATACAGCAACCTTACCACTACCATCAGATACTAAAGCTCTACTCGCAGTTAAGTTACTTGAAGTGATAGTTGTAGCACCTCCAGTTATTGTAGCTTGCTTAGCGTCTAGCTGTGTTTGTATATTGCTTGTTACACCATCTAAGTAATCAAACTCTGTAGATGTAACACCAGTATCATATAGGTTTTTTAAGTAATTAAACTCTGTAACGCTACCAAGATAACCATCAAGTGTATTTAACTCGTTAGCAGTTGATGTTAATGCTACAGCATTTATAGTTAAAGATTTAACTTTAGTTTCAAACGCTTCAAAGTTTGCTAGCCCAGCTCCTTTAAATAGGTTAAATTGAGTACTAGCAGCAACCCACTTAAGACCAACATCATCTCCAGATCCACCCTCAATAGTTATACCAGCGCCATCAACAGCAGCTGATGTAGCGTTATTACTATCTAACACTATATTGTGATCAGCTATATTTACTGTTTCAGAGTTTACTGTAGTAGTTGTTCCTGACACTTGTAAATTACCAGTGATAACAATTGTATCACCTGAGTCAGTACCTATGACGATATTTTCATCTGCGGCTCCACCAGAAGATTGTAAGTTTGCAAGAGCGGTTAATAAATTAGCGTTACTAACATCGTCGTTGTCTGTAGTAACACTACCACCTAAAGAAACAGATGTACCATCAATAGTTATAGAACTGTTTGCTAAGTCATCATTTTGAATTGTACCTAATGTAATTTCTTGACCAGACAGAGATAAGTAGTCGTGTGACGTGGTGTTAAGTGTTACGTCAGTTGAGTTATCAGTTCCAGCTGGATCAACACCAATACTTGTTCTAAGTGTAGCACCACTTTCATATTGAAAAGCCCCTGCACCTGTAGCAACAATCATTTGACCATCTGAAGCTGGAGCACCTAAAGTATCTAAGTCTTCAAGAACACCATCAACAGCAACAGTAATTGATCCGCCTAATGATACGCTACCTAAAGCAGCCATACCAGCGCCTTGAGTAAGAGTTATAGAACTATTGGTTAGTTTAGCATTTTCTATAGAGCCTGCTAACATTGAGTTAGTAATACCTAAAGCTTTAACGCGTACTGTGTCAGCGTTTATTTCAAGAGACGAGTCGTCAACGTTTACATTTAGCGTAACGTCACCTGAAGTGCCGCCGCCAGTTAAACCGTCTCCAGCTGTTACCGAGGTTATATCACCAGTAGTTGTACTGTATATATCCCAAGAGCTTCCGTTATAAACTCTAAGCGTGCTATCGCCAGTGTTAAAATATATCTGACCAGTAGCAGGTGTACCTGGATTTGTTCCAGCATTTTGTAATGCTACGTTCTGAATTTCACCTTTGTTAAGGTCTACGTTCTGTAAAAAATTAATTGCCATGTTTTTTTATTTTTAATTCATATATGCTTTTCCAGTAAAGCTAGCGTTAAAATCTAGTGTTAACTGATTTACTGAGTTATGTGTTACTTTTCCTATACAAAAACTTCCAGCTGAATCTATAACTTGAACAGATGGATATTTGTTTAAATTATGATCTATCACCCATTGACTAGCACTAATATCTTGTGAATGTGTATAGTGTTTGTCCGCAGAGCTTGTGTTTTCCCAAATGCCAAGTGTTTCATCATAGGTTAGTACCTGACCTTCAGTTGGACTTGTAACCTCAATATCATGCAACTCATTAATATGGTAACCTAAATCATATGCTCTAATAGCTATTGTGCCATTAGAATTATTCTTAAGTACGAAAGCACACGGTATAACTTGATTAGGAGCGCTAGGTTGAACTTTTGTTAGTTCTCCAGCATAACTATCAGAAGCAAATAAAATATCTCCTTCTAGCCAAGTTTCGCCTATTACCTCTGTTATACCAGCTCCAGTAGCGTCTATACCTTTTAGTGTACCGACTGTTATAACATAACCAAACTCTCCGGTATCAATATCAGACTCTATAATACCAAGAAATCTTCTTTCGTCTATAGTATTATTAGCTATATATTTACTTACTTCAATAGCTTGTGAATTACCAACGGCTCCAGAAGCATATACAGCATGTCCTTTTTTAAGGTCTTCAGCAGCTTTAACATACAGATGCACAGTACCGGCATTAGCCCGTTTAGTCCATTGTACAAGTCCAGTAGTATTGTCTTTAACAAGCGTTTCAGCATCATAATCTACATGCTCAGTAATGCTTTCTAAATATACAGCACTTCTGAATCTGGACACAAAACTCCAAATATGTTGCCCGATCCATTTCATGATTTTTTAATTTATTATAACATCAACAGTGTCAGATGATCCTACGGTAGCTTGTAAGCCAAACCCACCAGCGTTGTTGTTAAAACTTAATAAATCTTTGTCGTCTAATAAAAGTGAAGCTTTTGCCGGTATTGCTATTTCATGTAATATATAAAAAGAGCTAGGCAATGAATCTGCGGGCGAGTTTTGTAAAAACAAACTTACCGTAGCTGTATTAGTACTGTGAACATTTGTTATCATAATAGAATTAATAGTATCAACTCGGCTACCAATATCCACTAAAGATACAGTAGCTTGAGTTGAGCCTATTATATTATGATACCTAGTTAGAGCCATTTATTATGCCTCCTCGTAAAACATCGTATACTCTAGTATTACAACGTCATCTGTAGCTGGCTGCACTTCAATATCCTCAGCGTCTACTACAGTTACCGGCATCATTAACCAGTCGCCACCGTAAAGAACACCTATTTCTACAGAGTTAATAAGAACTTTAACGCCTACTGATTTGTCAATAGCGCCAGAGTTATTACCAATGTTTTTAATATAAACTTTAGCTGCAGTATTATCACTTGGTTCTACAAGCTCATTAGCCATAGTTATAAGATCTACTTTACTAGCAGAAGCAAGTTTTCGTCTAGAAAAACCTGTTGTGTCAGCTATGTCTATATTAGTCCCAGCTTTAGTTAAAGTCATAGTTTTAGTATAACCACCAAAAGCCTGACTAATATCGCTATTTAATGTTATTGTTGCTGTTGTTGCCATTTTTTTTAGTTGTTATATGTTATTAGTCTGCTGATGTTGGCAATGTTTCACCTTCGTGAAAACAAATCCAAGAAATATTATTTGTACCAGTGTACGCTTGAATTTCTAAGTCGTGAGTAGCGTCGTCACAGTTCCAAGGAATAAACATCCAGTCACCCGCGTATAGTCTACCTATAACTTTAGCGTCAATAGTAATGATAACGTAATACGTCTCATCAGTAGATTCGTTTGCAATTAATACTTTGTTAGCTTTGTCTATAGCCGCTGTTGTAGCGTCTAGTAAGTCAAAACTTGTTCCTGTTGGGATTTCGTTGTACCCCATTCTTAACTGATCTAAACCGTCTGCAGTGGTTCCAGCCTTCATGCACGTTGTGCTTGTAGATACTGACATTGCATCCGAGAGTAAATCACTTGTTAGCGTTACCGCTGCTGTCGTAGTTGGCATAATTAGTTATTATTATTGTTAATTTATTAGTCTACAAAAAGCATATATTCTAGCGTCATATTTTCAGCGCTAGGATCTATCTTAATGTCATTGTCCGCGTCATGTGCTGACCAAGGAATTAAAGCCCAGTCGCCAGCGTATAATCTACCTACGTCTTCAGTATTAACTGTTACAAGAAAATATTCAGCCGCTGTGGTAGAAACATTTTTTAAATATAATTTGTGCGCTTTATCAGCCGTGTAGTCAGAAGCATCAAACAAAGTGTATTGAGCGTGACCTGTAGCTAGCGTTTTTCTACTTAATCCAGAAGTGTTAGTTACACCTGTAGAGTTTCCAGCCCCAGTCATTGTAGCTGTTGTAGTTAAAGCCAGTTCATCAGAAAGTAAATCTGTGCTGGATATTGTTATTGTTGCTGTTGTCGTTGCCATATCTTATTTAGTCAAAGTCTATATATTCAATTGTTACTTCTTCTCCTTGTTCTATCGCTCTTGCAATATTAGGATAAATTCTTTTGTAAGCGTTAACGCTTTTACCAATGTAACCGTCAGGTAGTAATTGGTTGTTTTCTTGGCTGTCACCCACAAGCAGGCAACCAGCAGTATGTTCGTCAGTGTTTCCAGTGTGTATAAGAATATACTCAAAGTTAGGAACGTCAACGACATGAAGCATACCACGATGTACACCAGGATATTTTTTAGAGTATTTTTCATGAAATCCTCCTTCTTTTCTTAGTTTTATGCTATACACACCAGCTGGCACTCTAGTTTCACCTTTAACCTTTAAAACCCTTCGCTCATCTTCTAGCGTATAACAAAGAAAGTGATTACCTAAATCATTCTCTTCAAATAACAATCCGTGCGTAGAATCTTTTTGAGAACTAAATCTTAATACTTTTAATTTCATATAAATTTAATATCTTACTCTAGGAGTTGTTCTACTTACTTGTTGTCTTTGATCTTGTTCAAATCGCTGAGTACTAGTGGGCGTAATGGTTTGTTGAATTGGTGTTGTGGCTAGTTGAGGTATAACTGGGTTTACTGTTGGTCCTTGAAGCTGTGGTAAAATACTATTGTAAGCACTAACTTCAGCCGGTGTTACAACGAAATTTCCTTGAGCAAGTTGACTAGGCGTTAAAAAATTAACTATACCACCTTGCATTGCTTCCATTATTTCCGAATGACTTTGCCCACCCATGTAGCCTGTGGTCGCGACATAATTATGAGTATGATAACCTTCTAAACCGTACTGACTACCCCAAATTTCTGCTTCTTCTATAGAAGAGTATAAGGGTATATTGTCTATCAATGTTATTAAAGCCATTTACTTTTCTCCACATTTTTTACTTGGGTTGCCAACTTGTCTCCAATCTTGTTTAACCCATGTTCTTAAACTTCCTCCGCTACTTGTTCCGGTAACATTACTTTTACTAGATCTTTTATACTTACCAGCCTTACCTGCGGCTCTTTTAGCGTTTATAACTTTTTGCCTTTCAGACTTGCTCATACTAGCAATTTTAGCTTTAGGTAGACATACTTTTTTTGTACCTCCGCCTTTAGCTTTACTTCTTTTTTTAGTAGGAGGTTCGTGTGTATATCCTTTTTCACCAAGATCTACATGCTCTTTGTAGGTTTTAGCTACTACCTTTTTACCTGTATCAGGCCCGTACATGTCATGAGCCTTAAAGCCCTTCATCTTAAAAGCCATTAGCACTTACCTTTACCTTGTTGTCTAGATGCCCACATATTAGCGTAAGCACTAGGATATACTTTAAACTTACGTCTAGCCGCAGCTTTACAGCCAGCGCTTAACTTTTTTAATGTTGGCGAACCTTTGCTATTAGCGTCTTTTTTATAATCCATTTTCTCTTGTTTTAACATTTCCACCTACGTCTAGCAGCTTTACCTCTTTCTCCAGTCCAACCTTTCGATCTTGCGCAAAAAGATTTTCTGCGTTTAGCATCTTTGCTGCCAGGTTTAACTTCACCTGTAACGGCAGTTTTTAGCTTGCTTCCTGGGTTTTGACGTCTATACTCTTTAACTCCCTTAGAAGTCATCCCAGCGCCTTCTTCTACTGTTCTAAAGTTACGACCTTTACCCTTGGTTGTTTTTCTTAATCTTTTTTCTAAAGGAGAACCGCAGTTACAGCTAGTGCAACCGCAACTAGAACCACTTAAAAAAGGATTATTTTTTTGTATATAAGACATACTACTTACACGTTTATAGGATTACACATAAATGCTAATACTTTTATTTTTATTAAAAATGGCTTATCATTTGTATGAAAGCAATTTTAACTCTTATAGCTAATTTCTTGCACCACTTAAGGTTTTTAAATTCTTCTGTTTGAAAATAATCTTCTAATTCCATTATTTCATTTTTAGTCGCTCATTTTCTTTTTCTAAGAACTCAACTTTAACTCTAAGAGCTTGAACTTCTCCAGTTAATTCTAAGACTTTATCTCTAAGCTCATCTTTTTCATCAGCAGCTTTAGCCAACAAGGCTTCTAAGTTTCTAACTCTATCTTTCAAATCGTCTCTGTATTGCACTCCATCGTTATTTTGAATGTCACTTTTTCTTTCTTCTGCTTTAACTTTTAGCCTAGCTTCGAAGAACTTCCATATACCGGCGGAACCAGCTACAGTGGCGACGGTTATTATTATCTGAGTTAAATTATCCATCTTTTAAACCTTTGTGTATTTTTTCTAAAATCAACCTTCTCATACTTCCAAACGAAGCAAACATTAAAACAAACCAGCCCCAATGCGTTGGTGTTGGTAAACCAACATTAATTAAATACATTATGGTAACGGTTGAATAAATACCAAATGTAATCATCGCGGCTTTTACTCTGCAATTTATATCTTCTTGACTAACACAATAAAGTTGGTATAAAGCGGATATTACTATTATTACGCGTAAAATCCATAAACCACCTATTTCTATACCAATAGCCAAATGAGTTAACAACAAATTGCACATTGCCAACGTTATTTCTGTTGGTTGGCTATCACTATAACTCCATATTTGCTTTAACTTTTTAAACACTTTTTTCTATTTTTTCTTTAACTACTCTTATGGTGTTCCAAATAGCGAAAATTAATATAATAACCCAGCCAGTGTTGCTACCTTGCATTATACCTTCCATATACATGTTAACGCAAGTAGATATAGCTATCAAAGTAGCAAGCTGTACCGCTATTAATCTATACCTTAAGCAATTAGACCATAAAACAGCCCATAATTGAAAAGCGCCAGAAACAATACCAAAGAACATTAAAGCCCAATGAGCGTCATTAAAATCGTAAACTATAGCTAATGGTAAACAAAGCAAGTGGCAAAAAGCAATCAACACTTCGTTTGGCTCTGAATCTGAATACCAAAACAGTTCTTTTACCTTGTTTAATCCTTTTTTATCTGCAGTAGCCATTTATTAAAATTATTACTTGTTTTTACTTTTAGTTAAACCGACCACCTCCAAAGCGACCTTTGTTTTTCTTTTTACTTTTCTTTAACGCTTCTTCAGCTTCTTCTTGAGCTTGTTGCTTTAAAGGTAAGTACTTAACATATTCGTTTTCTTTACCTTTATTTACTATTTTCTTTTCACCAACCTTCAAACTCCAAGTGTCCCAACCTAGCATCAAAAAAGTTCTTTGCAAGGCCGTGTTATCTTGATTTAAAGCTTCTCTAACGTTATCTGTTTTTCTTATAAGTCTGTCAAGTGGAATGTTAGTTAAGGCTGACGTTACATTTCCTACAGCTTCCCACATAGGGTTGTCGTAATCAAATGTATTCATCGACTTCATTATATCTTTATTAAACTTTCTTGCTTTACCAGCGCTATAAAGTTTTCTAGCCTTAGATCCTAAAGGTGGAGATAAATTTATAGCCTCAACCAATACCTCAGCGTAATCTGCTTTAAATCCTTTTTTGTCCTGCTCCATGTACTCTATTACAGAGTTTTTAACGGTAGACAATACAGCGCCAGCTATACCAGAACCTCTAAGTAAAGAGTCAAGCATACCATTTGCTATTCTTTCTGTTTTAGTGT
>Ga0208303_1001141_pt1 | contig 10659 bp, 4 predicted proteins | sample CB_VirMetaG_2_FD_184537 | JGI IMG/M metagenome (GOLD analysis project Ga0208303, IMG submission 184537) | Freshwater to marine saline gradient viral communities from Chesapeake Bay - CB_1504_2 Viral MetaG (SPAdes) (version 4) | ecosystem: Environmental > Aquatic > Marine > Coastal | place: USA... | reverse complement strand
CTCGCTCCTCTAATATCTTTTCTATATTCTCATAGCGTACAGCGCATACGTTTTCGTGACCCTCTATGCGTGCTAGAGCCTTGTCAATCTTCTGTTCCATTGATAAGTCCATTATCCAATCGCTGTAATTTTAATTTTTGGTTCGTTAATAATTGTTGCGCTCGCGCTTCCGTCATGTATGCGCACTCTATGCAAAGCGACATTATTACTGGCACCGAACTCTCTGCCTAATACTCTAAATGTTTTGGCGGCATTCCAACTATCTATATTGCCAGAAGCTAAATCGCCACTACCATCTACAGTTATAATCGCCTCAGATACAGAGTATACGTGGCCTCTATATTCTTGTCGTGTTGTAGATTGAGTCTGAGTTATCACCGTCCCATCTACATCAATTTTATGGTGAAAAACTGGGTCAATGTCTGAGCCGTCATAACCTATAAATATTTGATATTCGACTAAAACAGTTTTTGTTCCTGCTGGTGGATAATAATCAAACTCTGTTCCGTTAACTTTTGCGTAAGAATTACTCAAAATCTGCTCTGCGGTCACATCTTCTAGTGCAACATTTCTCGCGGCTCCCGCTGTTGTTGCTTGTCCAGTTAATGTACGACCGTCAGCATAACCTCTTAACGTCTCTATAATTTCGCCGCTACGGTAGCTTGACTGGTTCAAACCCTCTCCAGATAATGTGCAAGTCGCTACTGGGAGTGTGCAAGTAATATTGGCGTCATCAGAATAATCAGCAACTAACTTAGTATTGTTGCTGCCTGTGTCCCAATTAACATAGTTATAATTTCCAGCTCCATATTGAAAATTTAAATTTACGTCTGATCTGAGATTAAGCTGATAATAAAGTAAGCTCATAGCAGGGTCAGTGTCACCGACTATATTGGCCGTGACATCTGTAACAGCACTAGTGTTACCTGAGTTATCGGCAACATGAAACATTAGCTCGCCAATTTCACCGCCGTCATCACCCTCTTTTATTTCTGCATACATTCCACAATAAAAAGTTTTTTCGTCTGAGGCGTTGTTACCAAAAAACCTTACGCCACCTATCTCATCACCATTAGTTGTTGCACCCGCATCTCTATAAAGAGAAAGGATTGGCATGTCGTTAGCACTATCGGTCGTACTAACAACTTCCATAAAATCATTATTAACAATCAACCCAGCGTTGAGCGTTAATAATTCTGCCGTTAAATTCATTGTAGGATCTTCATCACCATTAATATCAACAAGGACATCTGAGATTGCTGTACCGTTGTTGCTACCATCGGCTAGATGAAAGTTTAAAGAACCTTTATGGGCACCATCAGTAATGACATCAGCTTGAGCATATATGCCACCATAGAATTGTTTTTCATCACTTGCATTTTGACCAAACCAACGAATAGCCCCAAGCTCATCGTTCGGGCTAGGAACACCAGCATCACGATATAAAGATATGATAGGCTTTTCTGTAGCATCATCAACAGTAGATGTAATTTCTAATAAGTCACTGTTAACAGTAAGAGCACCGTTGACTGTAGTAGCACCAGCAGTGAATGCTTTGTCAGAGTCTATAACTGCTAAAGTACCACCTGCAACATCTGGAAGATATATATTGTAAGCACCATTAGCTACGGTAGCATTCGGAAAGGCTTGGAACTTAAATGATTTTTGAACAGCATTTTCAGAGAAAAACTGCTGATAACCATTACTGTATGACATTAGAATAGGATTACCATAACCCATTTGCATACCGTAAGAGAATAGGCTCATCACTGGGTCTTCTTGAGCACCACCATGACTTAACTTAAATTTAATATTCCCTTGTTCACTGCCATCAACGTGATACTCCGTTTCAGCATAAATCCCAGCGTATTCAATTTTTTCTGGCGTACTTGCGTTATTAGTGCCAAAGAATTTTATTGCGCCTAATTCAGCACCAGCCGCAGCCGAACCACCATTTCTAAACAGTTCTATACTTGGGTTCTCAGTAGTACTGGATGCTGTTGTGCTTGTAAGTTTTAGTGTATCAGAATTAACAGTAAGCTCGCCATTGACTGTAGTTGTTTGTGTTGCACCCGCTGTAGCAGTACCGATTGTTATATTCGTTGTAGAGCCTGAAGCACCACCTGTTCCTATATTGAGAGTCTTAGTTTCACCAGATTCAGTTACACCACCATGAAGATTGATTATCTGACTCTTTATGCTTCGACCTAAGTCAAGAGTCCCAGTACCCGAAGTATGACCCATTCTAACATACACGCCTGTAGCGTTGCCTAGAATAGTATTACCTAATGTAGTCGTAGTGCCTGAACTTATCAAAGCTCCCTTATAGAAACTCTTGCCGGAAATTTTAACATCACCGTCTACAGTTAAGTCATCGTAAACTCCCAACTGTCCTTTGAATTGCGTACTCTGTGCATCAACGATTAAGGCATTATTATCGACAGTCCACTGATAAACATTGTCGCTTTCTTGTCCTATCATTAATCCTATATTATTTACTGGATCAACATATAGTGCTCCGACTGTACCGTCTATATCATCGATAGATAAATGACCATTATATGTCATTGTAGTGATGTCGAAAGCAGTGCCTAAGGTAAACGTAACTATATCGTCTCGATCCCTACATACGACATATAAAGTCAGGCCATCAGGAAGAAAGAATATGTCATGAGGAAGGCTAATTTCGTCTCTAAGATCAGTGAAGCTACTAAACTGCACTCTAACATCTGGAGAGGGAGCGACATTATTTCCATCCATACCGACCATAGTAAAAATATCGAAAGCGGTGCCTAATGTGTATGAGAAGATCGAATCTCCCGTAGATCCTGCACCAGAGACGCCACATACTATAACTTTAAGACCGTCAGCACTAAAAGCCACTCCTGTTGGACTTGCGTCACCATTATCCCTGATGTTAACATAGGCTTTTCCGTTGAGAGTGTTAGTTGACCGACTTGCTGTTTGAATATCCCAAGCGGTGCTCAACGAATACTGACGAATATAGTCTGGCCCACTATCTACAGTCCAATATCTAGTACCATCTGACTTGAAGTACATACCCTGTGGAACGCTACCATTACCAGTATCGTTCGATGTTGTTGCAATAATATTGGAAGAAATGTCATAAGGAGTGGTCAGTTCAAATCGATCTATATCATCATTCGTGCTGCCTATAATATATAATTTAGTGCCGCTATCTCCTAACCACATAGCTGTTGGCGCTGAAGATGCTGAGTTTATATTGAACACCTTATCAGTCAATTTCCAACTCGATGAGGAGTTAGTATTGTCTGGCTTGATAGAACTAGTCAAATCTGAAGAGTAGCCAGAGCCTTTAAACTCTACGTTACGGGTGTCTAGTATGACTGTAGTGCCAATTAAGCTTGTAGAAGCACTAGTAATAAATGTATTGGCTGCACCAAGTACATAGAAATTGCCTGGAGCAACATAGTCTGCGTCTCCAACACTACCAACACCAGCGAGTAAGAACGATGCGCTACCGCCCTCTGAATTAACAAGAATCCCACCGGTAGATCCGACAGGTGGTTGTATAACCAAGTTCGTTAAGGTACCAACACTCGTGATATTTGTTGCGGCAGATGGTAATCTAGCATTGTCAATTGTGTTAGTTAATTGTGTAGCATCAATAGATTTATTTGTTAATGTCTCGTTGCTTGAAGCTGTAATGAAGTTACTTACATCAGGGATAACAGTATCGCCAGCTAAGGCAGTCGTTGATGAAGTGCCTAACTGCAATGTTGTTACAGCACCTGTGCTACCGTCTACACTTGTTACGGAGTCTGTTGGCGTAGCAAGTAACGTGAAATCTGCCATAGTACCAGCAGATCCACCATTATGCATATATGTTTTAAGTTCGTCACTTCGAACAACTACGTCACCCTCTTCTGTTACGAGTGCTAGTTGTGCTACTTGTGATGCCGCAGTTTGAACTGTTGTAAGAGCAGTTGCCGCCATGTTGGCAACAGGTAAGATGCCTGTCACTTGAGACGTAAGATCAATATCGCCTGTCAAACTAGATGTTGCACCGTCAAACGCATCGGTGATTCCGTAACCAGCGATTGTTGTAGGCGTACTAGTAAGATCAACGAAAGCAAGACTATTGAGTGTGGCTAGTGAGCCTAATCCTATATCACTTCTTACTTCAGCGTCAGTTCGACTAACAAGACCATCTGACGTGAATTGGGCAAACTCCCCACTAACAGGAGTGCCATCAGCCACAAGACTATTTGTATCGGCTATGCCGAAAGTAAGGGCGTTCTGTTTCCCATTCCAAGTGGCTGCGCTGGAGATATATGCGTCTGCGATTGCTGTGCCATTCCAAAGACCGGCTGTGATAGTGCCAACCGCGAGATTACCTGAGATGTTTACCGAAGAGCCTACGATTTGGACTGCTGTGGTATCTACCCATTGAGAATTGCTAGAGTCGTATGCTAGAAAGCTACCGCTCGCAGGTGATACTACATTAACGTCATTTAGACCATTTAGTGACAGTGCCGTTCCAGGAGGGAGCTCATAGAACTTGCTAACAACAATCTCGTCTCTTGTGTTGACTCTACCCTTGATTGACTGACTCGTGGTCAGCTTGGCGTTGATATCAGGCATTTAATTCTGTTCCTTATCTGGTCATTCCAGGAGTTACTGTGACTGTTCCTTCGACTACACGAGTGATCGTTACGGGATCATCGGTAGTCTTCGTTATTTCTACATCATACAAGTATCTACCAGGCTCTATAGCAGAGGTCTGTACATTAGTTAGGGACATCGTTATCTGTCCAAGAACGCCATTGTCTGTACAAGTAAATGTTGCGGTTGCTGAGGATTGTGCGTAATTCTTTCTCATCATTGCCGATGCTGTGTGGTTCGATAGGTCAAATACTCCGCCTTCGGTAGTTGTTACGTCTACTGTTGCTGTGAAGTCTGTTCCTTGATCTATGATAATGTTTGCTTTGATTGCCATGCTATTCTCCAATAGATATTATCAGTATTTATAAATAATAGAATACCACACTATTATCACATAATGGACAAATTATGCCCCAAAATATCAAGTACTTAAAATTCGGATTAAGAGCAGATAAGAGCTTATCGGACATCGAAAGCCAGCCTATTGCACTCACTAGTCTCCTAGACGATCTATCTGTCCAGACTGTAGATAATGCTCCTATAGTTAAGTCTTTTGATGCAGGCAGTTCCTCGATAGTCGATGCGTCCACAGATCAGATAACTATTACTGGTCATGGTTACACTACAGGTGACGCTGTGACATATAGTTGCACAGCTAATGTGGATGTGAATTCGACGCTGGCGATATTGTCACCACTCATTAGTGGTCAGACATACTATGTCCACGTAAACACTGTAGATGCCTTATCACTCTATGATACATCAGAGAATGCCGTTACTGGCGGAGACAATACCGCTGGGAGAATTGACTTCACCACTGGTGGTATAGCTAACGCGAATTTCACTTCAGGAACTCATAAGTTATTCAAAATAGTCTCTTCCCCTACAGGATTTACCTCAAGCGATTTATTAGACCCCATCAAGGGCATCGAGTATGGCGCATTATCGGTAGCAGATAGAGTCAAGGAAGAAGATCCTATAGGACAATCTAAAGACTTCATTCAGTTAGCAGCAATAACTGAGAAGTATTTGAGAAGTGCTGATAATACATCTTTGCTTGTTCAGCCTAGAGTAACCCTGCAGGATCAAATAGATAATTTTAAGTCTATATTGGGCAGTCCACCGAATATAGGTGGCGGTGACGGACCAGTAGCATACATGGTTCCTATCGAAAGGGTAAATACTGCAATACCTGCAGACGTTACCGGCAAGTCGTCACAGAATAGTGCAGCAACACTAGGAACAAATATATTCAGCACCACACTCGATCCGACGATACCACTTTCAGTGGGACCTATAGACTTCTGGAATCAGGGCAAATGGAGCCTAGAGGGTCAAATTCACCCATCATTCAGCGATGAGTACGGTCTTATTCAGTGGACAGGATATCTTGGACAGAAATTTAGTCAGAGAATCGTAACAAACGGATTCTACATAGTAGAAGAGGATAAGGTGTCTACTAGCGATTTAGAGACTGAAAATAACTGGGTAACAAAGGCGTCCGTGGTCTCAGAGTCGATAACAATTACCACCGACTATGCTAATGTGCCTGACGCGATTGAAGGAATAATTGTAGATGTTTCAGATGCTCAATCCAAATCTTTAGCAGAGGGAATGACAGTCACATTTTCTGGAGAGTCCATAAACGCAGTTATAGCCGATTTTATCTATAGCTCTGATACTGGCTTAGTGACTGGTGTTCGAACTACAGGAACATTAACAAATGATACTCAAACAAGTACCGCCGTAGTATTTTCTTGGGAATCAGGTTCAGAGACTCAAATTAAGAGTCGTAGAATAAACTTTTCAGAAGTTCCTGTTGGAGAAAAGGTTCGAGTACGATATACAGTCTTCTGGAATAAATTTGAGAATAGGACTTTAGGGACAAAGCTTTTAGACGTAGATAGTCTGCAAGACAGAGGTAACATATATTTTGTCGATATGTATTCTCAATATTTAAAACAGCAATTTGGCGAACACTCATACGAATACTTTAAAGACAATAGGGTTAGTTCATTGAATCCTCTATCTGCAAATTCTTTAAGAGTAGATAATGTCTTGTTTGGAAATTATGATCCTCCTAAGACCAATGCTGCGGTTTATCGCACATCAAACGTCATAAACAGCGATCCAGATCGACCTGGTCCGGTTAGACAGTTTGAGGCCTTAGATAATCAAGGAAAAATATCCGTCACTGAAGGATTTCTCCAGGAAAGAGGAGCAACCACTGCCGCAGGAAAGGCTGAACAGATATTCGCAACCACTGAACAGTTTGTAGGTTCTAAGTTAGTTATTAGAGGAAAAACCAAACTGCATGAGTACACTATAAAGGGTGAGTCTGGTGGTGGAGTACAGTATTCAGCAACCGGTTATACGGGCACTAGGAAACAAGCGTTTATAGATCCCACATACATTACAGCAATCAACGAGTCTGATGAAAAATCTGCGCCAACATTGACTGACGGCTCAGGTGGAGAAGATATATCGACAGCATCGGATGCAGCTAATTTCAATGGTATGCTATGGAGACATCTAGGACTAGTGGGACTGTATAGATTAGTACGAACTAGTGATACCGCTGGAAAGTTATATGCTATTGAAAATGGTCAACCGCCTAAGAATGTGTCCACGGGAGATTTAATATATCAGCAAGAGATGGGCTGGACCACTGAAAAGGTTAGACTGAATAGCGATTTAACAGATAGTACTGTTACTAATAAAATAACTACTCCTTTGGTAGTAGCGAGTAGTGCATTGGGTAACGATGCTGCTGGCGATTTCATAACTATAAACACCACACAGATACATGGTGCCACCAGCTCTGCGCTTTTAGATACAGAAGCGAGTTACGGAATAGGTAATGGTTCTAATATACCAGCAGATGTTGTTGTTGGAGTTTACGCAAGCACAGGATTTAGAGAACAGTCTTCATTGTTTGAGTGTCGAGGAATATTCGGTAAGGTCACTGACGCACTAGCAGATATATCATCACAGCCTAGACATCTATTCCTTGCAAGTACGACTGGCATTAACGTGGGCGATACAGTTCAGTTTGAAGGAGCTATTCCTGCTATTCCTGCTATTCCTGTATCAACCCTTGTTGCGAGTGTGGATGCAGGAGTTAAGATCGTTCTTGATAAAGATATGACCCAGGATATACCTGAGGGAAGAACAGTCATAATTATTCCTCAGACAGCAACCACTGCAACATACAATCCTAGCAGTCCCATAAACAAAGAGTATTGTGTTATTCCCCTAGACACCGCTCCACCGTTTACAGGAACAGATTTGGGATTAAAGACTACTACAAATTTCTCGGATCTTACTGTGGTATCATTAAAAGTAGAAGGAATATCATTAAGAGTTCCATCTGGCAATATAGCAACATATACTGCTGGCGCAGGTGATGCTACAACCGATATATTGAAAGTAACACACGTCACCACAGGCGCATCACCCGTCACCACAGAATACAAAGGATTTATAAAGGATGCTTAAGTACTTCTCATTAAAAGAAAGTACTCTTCTCCATTTATAGTCATAGGCATCTTATGTGTAAATGATTCTATCGTTCTGGTAATATCTGTCGCAGAGAGTAAAGACGCTGTAGTGCCTTGAGCGAACTCGGGCGTAGCTGATTGTGTCGCATTTAATGCTACATCGCCAGGATTAAAGTCTAAGTTTGTCACTTCAGTCGAGGCTTTAGTGGTCTTAATTGATGCGGCAGCATTACCTGCTGTGCCGTCTTCAGTCCAAGGCTGAGAAGAATCGCTAAATGCTCTGACACCTGCGGCAGAGGCATTGCTAGGACTAGTCATGAATATGCCAGGACTAGTAGATCCTTGAGTAACTTCAGAGTCGTTTGTTATGGTTATTACACCCGAGAATTTAACAGGCTTATCGAACGTACTAGGTAAATATCCTAAAGGCACTCTAGTCTTTTTATACGGCAAGAGAGTTAGATTGTTTCTTGCAAATGACAGTATAGATGAGATGCTATATGCGTTATATAGATCCGCTGTATTTGAAGCTACAGTTGAATCATCAACCGATGTGCTGTCTATCGTGTCAAATCTCGAAACACTAAAAAAAGATACATTATCTTTGCTTATAGCATCCCTTCTTTGTAAATAATCGTACCCAGAGATGTCTACTGGCGCCTTTGTCAACACATCAGTAGATAGTCTAACCTGAAAGGTGTTTACTCCGTTACTGTTCATTACAACATGGGTATATGATGATTCGCTTCCTAATGCTATCAATGTGCCATTAGAGAAAGCTGTTCTACCTTCTGCCGTTACTACAACGGTGTACCTATCATTGATCAGTGTACTAGGATTCTGGTCAGTAGCATTTATCACATTAAATTCATATCGATATAATCTACTGATAAATTTACTGTTTCCGTCAAACAATAGAAAGTCGTTGGTTGTTTTTTCGCCAGCAAGATTGTTGATCGCACTAGCATCGGCACTAGCGGGACTACTCTCTACTAAGTTGTTTTGTATTACAAATCCTTGAGCCATTTTCTTTCCTAACTATCTAAGTTTATAACCCAACCCCTAGACCTCAGGGTGAGAAGTTTATTATATGTAGATTCGTCGCCTGATGAGCCGTCAGTCGCTAGACTGTTCTCTGTTAGACCGTTCTGATTAGTTAGCTGAATAGTCACTCCTCTTCTTGGACTGAGAGTCCAGTTGTCAGTGAGGTCTTGTATTATAACTGTACCGTCTGCGGCTGTAAGACTGTTATTTGATAATAGTAATGATTTCAAACGAATGTTAGTAGTTAAACTGCCCGCTGTATATCCTGAGATGTTATTATCTTTAGCCTCAAAGTACTCCAGATATGACGCTGAAGATAGATTTGGAAAGGCTCCACTTAAGTTGTTCGAGTTGAGCCTTATTGTTCGATATGCAGCGCCCGAGAAGTTTGGAATACTGCCGCTTAAGCTGTTATTTGAAAGGTCTACCCTACTTGTTGTTCCTCGAACAGTAAATCCTGTACCAGGTATTCCACCAGTCAATCCTGTACTGGGTGTTGTGTCGAAAGATAGTCCTAGACTGCCTAGACCTCCTACGTCACCGAAAGAAGTCACTATAGCTACGTCACCAATTGTTGTGAGTGTGAAGTCGTTGCCATTCACAGCACTAACTTTATATATTGTAGGGTTAGTGTATCCAGTTATTGTGGCTGAGCCTGATATATCTCCTGACACAGTTATGAGATCGTTCTGTGCTACTGAGAATATGTTGGCTGTAGTGAAAGTGCCGTTTGTGGTGCCCGATTTAACGACTACTGAAGGCAAAGAGTCGCTAGAATTACCGCCCACTCTTCCAGTGATATAGATATCACGAAGAATTGTGTTTTCTGCGAAGTCTGGCAAACCTCCAGATATGCTATTGTTTAATAGGTATATATATTGTAAATTCGTTTGAGTTGTTAGACTTGGTAAAGATCCTGTAACGTTAACCGAGTTTCGAACATCAAGTCTAATCAGGCTAGTGTTCTCAAAACAGTCTGTGCTGAAAAAGCTTTGCCCGGCGACTCCTAGAGTGGAGCCCTCTAGATATAAATTCTTCAACTCTGTTGTTCCGTTGAATGTTGCGTCTGTTATCTGTCCAGTAACACCCGTTTTATTTAATCTCAATGTGCTTAACTTGGCAAGGCTGGCAAACGCTGTGGTGATACTACCAGATATAGAGCCGCTCTCCAGAAAATTTATGGTTGATAATGAGCTGCATCCACTGAACTTACTCTCGACCGATCTCTGTGCTGCTGTATATTTACCACTATCAATGTAATCGCTATATGCTTGCTCGTAGCTTGTAAGTGATGTACAGTCTCTGACGTCCAATACATTAAATCGTTGTCTATTGAGTCTAATAGTCTTTAATGTGCTTCTAGATGCTACATTTATTCTAGGAATAGGAATGAAGTCAGAATATGCTCTTATGAATACAGTAGCCGCAATTGCTGTTGTTGAAGCGACCGTATTTAGTGTACCACTAG
>Ga0208303_1001138_pt1 | contig 10666 bp, 13 predicted proteins | sample CB_VirMetaG_2_FD_184537 | JGI IMG/M metagenome (GOLD analysis project Ga0208303, IMG submission 184537) | Freshwater to marine saline gradient viral communities from Chesapeake Bay - CB_1504_2 Viral MetaG (SPAdes) (version 4) | ecosystem: Environmental > Aquatic > Marine > Coastal | place: USA... | reverse complement strand
TGTTCTACATATATTACATGTCTTCATAGTTTTATTTTTGTTTATAAAATCTTCAACCAATCGTTTTGATTTACATTTTTGACATTTTTGTCGGTTGGGTTTGTCAGCTTCCATTTATATTTAAATATAATATTTTACGCTTTATATATTTTTTGAAATACTTATTTGATCGTTTTTTTGTTTCCGTTTTTCATTCTGTTTCTGTTTAATTTCTTCGGCATTTTTTAGATAAAAGGCTCGTCTCTTTTCTTTTACTTTAAGTGCGTTCAGTTCTTTGTATTGTCGTTGTTGTTCTATAATTTTCGCCGAGTTTGTATCATAATAGGTTTTGGTTTTTTCTTTAATTTTGTCTCTGTATTCTTGTAAATGAACTTTATTTTTATCTCTCCATTTTTTCGCAGTTGTTCTACAATCTAAGCAATTCTTTAATTCTCGTTTAGAAGTAGACATAAAACACTCAATTGATTTAGAGCGACGGCAGTTCGCACATTCTTTGTCAGTCATTATAATAATTTATAATTTGTCTTTAAGTAATAATATTATATGCTATTTATATTATTTGTTATATTACAAAATGACTTAAATACTAAATAATATAAATAATATAATGGAAAACAGTTGCTATGAAAATCAACATATTATGTTAAAATCTAATTATAATTTTGCTACATATGTATATAGTGAAGTAATCTCTCATAGATATGGTATGAGCTTTGACAAGGACGAACCATTTACAACATGTATTTGTGATTCGGCTGACAACATTCAAATGAAATTAATTAAAAAAATAGGCAAACACACGAAACTTCAAAAGTTAGATATAAACTGGAACATTTATTATAATGTATTGAATGGGTCATATATCAAACATATTGAGTTAAATAAGGAACAACCATATATTATATACAATGGTTTATTTATGACTTACAACCCAATAAATAATAAACTCATTAACGGTAAAATGGATTTACACCTTGACTTAATTAACAAGATTGATATAACTATGAACTTTAATAAGTTATACGATATTGTTGAGCGGAACGGAACAAAATATATTTTTTCTATTGAACTAACGCATATCTGCTATTCAAAGTTTAGAAATAATTTCACTTATTTATTTGATAAATCAACTGACGACGGAGACAGCACTTATAAGAAAATGGATATTTTATTACATTCATTCAACTATAAGTTCAATAATGTTTTTACGCAACTTATTTTAGATTTGATAGGGAAAGAAAACGAAACCGAAAGTAATTTAATAGATTTGATTGATAATGACACATACATACATGGAATCTATAAATGTAATATGTCTGTATACGACGACAGTTATAATAAACATATTCAGTTAATTGATACGGTTTATATGAATGTATACGAACAAAATGTTTTAGTTGATATATTAAAGACTCGCAAACCATTTACAGACGAAGTAAAAGATTTTTTATTAAAATACAAAATATTTACAATTGAGCGTATGACTGAGTTAATTAACGGTATGAGCGAATACATTAAAACGCAAGAATTACCAAGTAAAAAGAAGTGGGATAAAAAAGTAAAAGTATCATTTCAAGATTTTATGAATGTTATATTTACATATGATAAAGACGGCAAGTTTTGCTCTAACGAAATTATATTAAAAAAGAACGCCTACAAATACATAACTAATAATAATCGTTATAAATATATTTACAATAATGAATATAGCCATAAAATAATACAACCAATCGCAGACGAAGAGTTATTTAATTTATTTGCTGTAAAACCTAAAAATGTAAGGGCAAAGCGTATACGACCCCATATTGAACCAATTATAGAACCAGTTGTAGAACAAGTTGCTGACCCAGTAGCCGAGACAAAACCCTTATTAAACTTATATACATTGAATATTGAATATATTGAAAAAAAAGATAAGATTATAGAAAACCATTTAAATTATATTGTAAATTATCTTGAACGATTTACAAAATTATATGAAAAATATAAATCTATTTTAGTAATCAAATCATATGATAAATCATATACCAAACATAAATATTTTAATTTTAGATTTGGTAAAGATAAGCATTCGTCAAAGTGTTTCCATGTATACCTAACGGACAATTTAGCTGGTATCGTAAATATCACTTATATTGAATCTATTGAAATGTGTTAAAATCTAAAAATAAAATCTTTGTATTATATAACTATGTATAATCAATACTTCAATCAACCCAAGACCACTGACGAGATTGCGTTTTACATTGATTTATTATACAACACGGTATTAAATAATGTGTTATTCAAAGACGGTAATAAGCAAAACATTTCATATGAAAATGTTAGTATAATTGACGAAACTATCATTGAAGACGACTTTCAAACCAATGTTGAAGTATGTTAAACAAAAATATTATTTTATAGTTAAAGTATATGACATACAATCAAACCGAGACAACCAAATTGTCTGAATTAAAATGCTCTCGTGCTATTAAAAAACTTTGTAAAAATATATTTAACGACGACCGAGTTAAGATTCATATATCAACTCAAAGTGGGGCGAAAGTTGATATGATTGTGTTTAATAGTGAGAACTGTCTTTCATTTGTAGTCGAAACAAAGGAATGGAACGATAGAATACCTAATTACATTTCAACCAAAAAAATATATAATATTAAAAAGTTCTACAACAACAACGGCTTGATAGTTCTGTTATATAAAAATAATATCTATTGGGCGGACATTTCAAAGATTACATTATCTAACGATTGTATTTTTGACGGTTGCGGAAATGACCCATGTTATTTATTTAGAGAAAACGAGCTTTCAACCAATCTTGACGATTTAGATAGTTATCTACGATTAAAACTAATCGTATTATAAAATTAAAAAACTTATTCGATCATTTTTTTTCAAATACTTATTCAACTTTGTCTCCAAATTAAATGAAACAAGTTGGTTATAGAGTTGGTTATAAATCTTTTTTATTTTATTTTTTTTTAATTTGATTTATTTTTTAGAATTAGAGACAAAATTATAATATATCATATATAATAACTGGTATAAAGATAAATTGTATTATATACTATCAATGACGAGTCGTTATTTTAACCCAGCCTATCTTGGTATGAATGAAGTAGAAAAGCAAAAACAAATTAAACTGAATTACTATAACAGCAAAGGAAAGCTAAAAACCGCAATTAAAGTCCGTTGTAAGCGTTTTGACTTTGACGAAGAATCATTTAAAGCATGTAAAACAATTGAAGAGTTAAACGAAAAAGTTAAAACCGAATTGGCTAACAAAGGATATAGTGAGTTGGATATTAAAAGATTATTTGTAATTCGCAAATCAACCTACAAACCTCGTAAACCAAAATAAACCATTTTATTTACATATTTTTTATATGTAAATAATTCAAATACTTATCTCATTTATAATAAACGATATATCTAACTTAAAGAAAATCTATATACTTATATATATGAACTTAACGCCGAAGAACGAAAAACTTTTAAACAAATATGTTGGTTCAAGACCAAAAGAACTAACCGAAAAGACGATTTACAATTATCATTATACATTCTTCACCTTCCAAGATAAGCTAAATATCAATGATTTAGAATCAGTTTCAATGAAAGAATTACAAACTAAACTAAACAAGAGCGATATCAATCATGGCGTAATCTCTAAAATGTTAATTCTATTAAAAATCATACGACCAAGTAATAAGGAAGAGTTAGAATTACTAATATCAAAATATAATAAATCACAGAAACAACATACTGACACACGAACAAATCAACAAAAATTAGATATAACCTACGAGCAACTTCAAACCATTTTATCCAAGTTAGACGGTATTGATTATATTTGGTTCTATATTATGTTTACTTATGGGACAAGATTACAAGACTTATATATGATATACACAGACAACGAAGAGCTAATAAATGGCGTAATTAGTGGAGAAGAAACACATAATATTTTATACTATAAGGGAAGTAAATTATACTATGTCCGTAATAATTACAAAACCAAAAATAATTATGGAGTTATTAACTTAGAGATTAGAGACAAACAATTTAAAAAAATTATTAAATCATTACCTATTAATGAATATGTTATTAAGAATGCTAAGAATGAACCATTAGCCACGAATCAAATGAACTCATATGTGAAACGAGTTTTAAATAAAATCACACCTAACAGTAATTTAACTGAATCGCAAATATATAAAGTTATTATAGAACATTTCGCAAATGATTCGAAACAATTAATTCAATATTCTAAGACAAGACCCCACAACATTAAAACCCAAACCAATGCCTACTCTTAAAACTTTTATTTTTTTATAATAAAGTAAATTATAAAAAAAAGATTAACCCTCTCTATATATTCTCCCTATAAATAATAATATGGAGACAAACACATATTAAATATCATAATTAATATATTATAAATACCGAAAATGATATAAAGAGAATATATATATATATATAATGTCTCACACACAAACCAATAACACTATGCGACCTCAATTATTTACTTTTTATGAAGTTGTAGACGGTAAAGTAATTCCTAAGATTTGTGGGATTGCTGATTTTTGTAAAACTAAAAAGTTCTGTTGTAATATTTGCTATGATATTTTAAATAAAACAAATATTATTGGTAGAGTTGTTCGTAAAGGTAATCCATACTTCAAGCACGATAATACTACGATTAGTAATAATAATTCTAATATATACTGTTCTAAGATAGAAACAAACGACTATGAATCGTCTTCATTTTTCAATCAAACTGGCGAATCATTCAATAAATTAGTTTGTAATTTTTTAAGTTTAAATATAGATTTTAAGTTCGTATATACAAGTTTATGTTGTATTACAAACCCACGAGATATGTTAATGACATTAGAAGATAGGGATTCAGTAAAGATATTTAACGATTATGTCATGTTTGATAATATTTATTTGTCGTTTGTTGAAGATATTGTTTGTAATGGGAATTATTTATATTTGTATTGTAGTAAAGATTCGTTTATAAAATATATTATTAACTGGAAAAACAAAGCCAAAGTATTAAAAACAACCTATATACATACATATAAAAATAAGATTTGTCTCAATTGTAATACACAAAAGCAAACTTATATATCAAACTTAACCGATAAAATTAAAGATTTAGTTCCAATAAAATATTTAGATTATTTACCACCAGTAAAATTAGATTATGTTTTAAACCATTTTAATAAGGATTTATCAACCGATACTATGACAAGATTTATAAGTGAAACAACTATAAACACTTCTATAAAAACAATCTATCAATATAATTTTGATTATTGGTTTTTTAATTACGATATAATGAAACTTGTCTCAAAACAATTAAAAGAAGACGGCTTTAATGTTGAATTGGTAGATTATAAATATACCCATTACACGATTCAATTATCTATAAATAATTTTAGAAACAATCGTCCGTATAATAAAGAGATATTACACGCATTCGTTAGCAATATTTTTAATGTATTATCCGCATTTGATTTCATTTACAAACTAAATCGTGTTAACACATATGACTTTTTAGTTCAATACTGTATTTATAAATATAAATCTTGTAATGAAAATAACATACAAAAACACAATAACCAGTTTATAGATAAAATGTTAAATATTAATATTGAACCACTAATTAAGTGTAAAAAGTTTATTGGGTTGATAACTAATAACGAAACATTATTATATCAGTTATACCGTAAAAAAATATTTACTATTGTAAATGGTTGGGAATTGTTTAATCAATATTCACAGACAACCGAAATAACAAGACCATATTTTCCGTTAGAAGAAGAAAAAGAATATTTTATACCTAAGCCGAGACAAATACAACCAAAACCACCACCAACGCCAACGCCAACCCCAACGCCAACCCCAACGCCAACCCCAACGCCAAAACCACTACCACCAACACCAATGGATACGGAATATTGTCAAATAAAAGACTACTATTATTATGAGAGTTTAATCGATATAAAACTCAATCCGTTTTTGCTGTGTAAAATAAAAGATACAAGTCTTAAAAAAATCAAATTATTCATAATGCTAAATCCAACCGATTATGACTACGCCAATCATACGCACATAATCAATAGTATAAAAAATAATGTAATACATGATAAATCATATTATACTGAAATAATTAAGTGGTTTAAACTGCCGAAATCACATAACATTATAAGCCTACTTCATTTACATAATACAGAGTACGAGATAAACAACATATTAAATGTATTGGGAACTTATAAAAAAAAGATCATATAAGTTTTTGAACCCCCTATAATACTAAATATGATATAAAGGCGATTCTATATTATATACATGACGGCATATGACATTTCTCAAAAAAAATATTGGAACGAATACCAAAAACAATATTATAAAGAGAACAAAGACCAAATATTAGTAATAAGGAAAGAATACTATGAAGAGAATAAAGAACGATTGCGTGAAAAGAATAATTGTGAATGTGGTTGTAAATATTCAATCGTACACAAATCTCGTCATTTGAAATCTAATAAACATACATATTGGATAGCGTGTCAGCATTACAAAAAACAATTATTCGCACGATTTTTAACTTCTATAAAAGCATAATATATATAAATATATTTCTTTATATATATTATGCGTAAGGGTAAAAATGACTATCAAATCAAAATGAATGAACGAGATAATAATTACTCTACCTATAAATCTGCTTTTGATATGATATTTAAATATATTAATGTTAAAAATAAAAATGTATATTTCCCCTTTTACAACGAAGGCATAATTAATTCATATAAGTTTGATTGTAATATTATTCATAATGATTTAGATTTTTTTATTGAGACAAATGTGGAGTTTGACATAATTGTTGATAATCCCCCATATACTATAAAAAAAAAAGTTATTGAAAAATGTATTCAACTAAATAAACCTTTCGCATTACTTCTGCCTATCGATACACTTGAACGAAAATATATTTGTAATCTGTTTAAAGATAAAGATTTTAGCATTATTATACCTAACGAACGATATAATTTCATAAATAATAATGTTAAAACAACTATGCCTTTTAAATGTTGCTGGTTTTGTATTGGCTTTGGTTTAGAAAAACAAATAATTTTTGATTAATATATGGTATGTAAAACAGATTCACCGTCTTTTTCTATTGTGTATTTTTTTGCTGACTTTTTATTTTTTTCTTCATTCGTTAAGTCGTAAAGCGTCTCTAACATACATGGGTCTTCTAATAAAGATTTTGAACACTCTTCGCAAAATCTCACGCCAGTGTTAAAGGTTAAAATTGGCTTAGTTGTGTTATATTCTAACAACGCTTTTTTTATAAAGAACCGAATACAACAAAGATTATAATTGTGGTCTTTACCGTTTCCATAAAAGACTCCACACTTAATTCGCCGATATGTGGTTTTTTCTTCTTTATCCAGTTCACCACATTCTTCATAAATGTCGCCGATATCAATACTCATTTGTTTCGGCATTGGAATTGTTTCAATACTCATTATACTATATTATACGCATTCTCTTTATATTAGTTTAGATATATTAATTATTGTATTTGTGATATCTAAAACAAGATAAATAATTAATATATCACGAGATTCTTTTTTTTAGGATATAAACAATGTAAGCAGTAGAGTTCTCATTCACTTCAATGTCAAGGTTTGTTTTAATATAATTTTTACTAAATAGTTCGAGTTCTTCAACCGTATTGATATATTTTAGAGCGTGTTTATCTAAATCTAATTTTTTTTCAATTCTGCGTAAATAGGCGATAAATGCCCCACGCTCTTTATAATATGTTCGTTGAGCTAATTTATGTCGTTCATGTTTTTCTTCGGCAGTTAAGGGAGTTGACCCACGAACTTTGTTAGTTTTAATTGGTTTTACACCGTGTTGATACAGACTAAATCCCATTCTATATATATAAAAGATATTTGTTTAATACTGTTTAGTAATTCGTTTATTACGATAGAATATAATATATACAAAAATGAATATTAGAAACAGTTTAAACAATTATCATTTGTATATATATAAGAATGACTGAGATATACGAACGAATCCCATTAGAACGATTATTATTACTTAAAAAAATGACTATTGATAATTATTGCTTGTTAGCTGATAAAAAAAAATATAAACTTGGCGAAATTAAGGTTCATTATAAACAAATTATGGACTATGTTAAAGACCATATTAAGTGTAAGGGCGAAATGAAAAAGGTATATAAACATACTGAATCTTGTCAAAATGGTAGATTATATGGGGAATCGTCCATTCAAAATCTTGACGGCATTATTCGTGGTTTTTTGTTTGGTTCAACCACTACCGACTTTGATATGAAGAACGCTCACCCACATATTCTTGAATATATTTGTCGTATTAGAAAGATTCATTGTCCTAATTTAAGTGAATATGTAAAAAACCGAGACAAAATTGTTGTTAAGTTAAAAACGATTGGAGTGATTGACCCTAAGTTTGAAATATTAAAAATGTTAAATACTGAAAAAACTCATAGGATTAATAACGATTGTGATAATATTTTAAAAGGTTTAAGGGACGAGTTTAAAATAATTCGTGGAAAGTTTAAAGAAGAAAAAGACTTCGTTTGTCAATTACAAGAAGCTATGATTTTCAAACCAAATAATGTGGAGGGTTCTTTTGTTAATCGTATTCTTTGTATTTATGAAAATCAAATTATGAATACTATGGCTTCTTTCGTTCATTCTAAAAATTACGAAATCGCTCAATATGCTTTTGACGGTATTTTAGTATACGGCGATTTCTATGACGATAACGAGTTTTTACAAGAAATGACAGACTTTGTAAATGAAGCACATACTGACTTAAACATGGTATTAACTATGAAACAACATAGCAAAACAATCTCTTACGAGTTTCTTGATAATCTTGAAGAAAATAACGAACCGACAGAGGAAGAAAAGTATGCTTATATTAAAGACAATTTTGAAAAATCTCACGCAAAGATTATCAATAACGGTTTATTTATTACAGAAGCTAATAATGGGTTTTCGTTAATAAATAAATCAACTATTGTAAATGGTTGGGAACATTTGTCAATTAAAAACAAAGACGATTATGATACCCCATTTATTCATTGTTGGTTAAAAGACCCTACTATGAGGACATATGACAATATTAAGTGTATTCCGCCACCGTTGATTTGTCCCAGTAATACATATAATACTTGGAAGCCATTCGCTATGGAAAGTAAAACAGACTGGGAAGAAAAAGATATTACCCCTTTTCTAAATCATATAAAAATTATTTGTAATAACGAAGATTTAGTTTTTGATTATGTAGTAAAATGGTTAGCTCAAATGATACAATATCCTTCGGTAAAGACGATTATGATTGTATTTCAGTCCGTTGAAGAAGGAACTGGAAAAGGAATGTTTTTACAAATTATTCAAAAGTTAATCGGTTCAACAAAATATTTAGAAACGACAAGTCCAAGCCGAGATATTTGGGGAGCGTTTAACGGTAGAATGGCTGAGTCATATTTAGTCCATTTAAGTGAGTTAAGTAAAAAAGATACGATTGAAGCGGAAGGTAAAATTAAAGGATTAATCACAGACGAAGCCTTACAAATTAATAGCAAGGGTAAAGACCAATACGAAATCAACTCATATCATAGATTTATTCTTTGTACGAATCACGAGGAAGGGGCAATCAAAACACATGTCGGCGACAGACGAAAACTAATTATTAAAACCAGTCGTGAATTGGTTGGTAATCGTGATTATTTTGACACAATATTAGATATGATAAGGGACGACAATTATATCAAATCGTTTTATGAATATTTAAAAGCGATTCCAAATATGGACGAGTTCCATAAAATAAAAGTTCCAATGACACAATATCAGCTTAATTTATGCGAATTATCTGTATCACCAGTCGAACAGTTTATTAAAGATTTTATTACGACAACGACTGAAAAAACTATTAAAATATTAGCAAAAGAACTTTTTAGAGAGTTCAACAGATATATCGTAGAAAACAAAATAAATTATGAAACTAACTCAACTATGTTTGGAACAAAAATAAGCAACTTATCATTAGACGGAATAACTAAGAAACGCACTTCTACTGGGTATATGTATACAATGGATACGGACGGATTGAAAACCCATTATAAACTTGGTTGCCTAATAAATATCTAAAAAAATATCAGTTGTCATATACCGTTATTCTTATTTAGATTATGTAAAATGATTTAAACCCATTATATATACTAATATGTAATGGATAACATAAAAAAACAATGTAGTTCATGCTGTTGTTTGAGAGAGCCAAACTCATTTATTAAAAATGATAAAGTTCTAAAAAACTGTATCGAATGTCGTAATAATTATAAAAAATATCGTGATAAAATCAAAGCGGAAAGTGTTAGAATAGCAAAACTATACGAAATACACTGTATTGAAAACGCAAAAATACGACAGCTTAGAATGTCTGCTTTTTAGAGAATAATTAATATGAATATAAACCGAAATATTTTCTGTAAAACTAAATTAAAAAACTTAATAAAATTAAAAAACTTATGTGATCGATTTTTTTTCAATGTATAGTTCAATGTATAGTTCAAATCCAA
>Ga0208303_1001137_pt1 | contig 10667 bp, 24 predicted proteins | sample CB_VirMetaG_2_FD_184537 | JGI IMG/M metagenome (GOLD analysis project Ga0208303, IMG submission 184537) | Freshwater to marine saline gradient viral communities from Chesapeake Bay - CB_1504_2 Viral MetaG (SPAdes) (version 4) | ecosystem: Environmental > Aquatic > Marine > Coastal | place: USA... | reverse complement strand
CATTAACATTAAACAAGACAATAGGGTTCGCTGTTACCTCAAGTCATTTGATTGATTTGATCGGATTTGGTGACGATGGCAGCCCTTATTGCTGGTTTTGATAAAAGGAAAATTTAATGACAGATATAGCCGACGCAAGAGCTAACATACAAATTGAATCCGTACAATTCAGATCGAGCGTCTCAGAAAGTGTTGGTAGTCGTATCGGCTCAAGTTTAAATTTTGTAAATAACAGACAATCGGATCAGCACTCTTGGAACTTAAACGGAGATTTTTCTGTTGTTCAGGCAAGTGAGGTTGGCGATGGTGTCTTTATCTGCCAAGAGCCAATGGAGCTTGTTGGTTATGCGCTATATATCGGAACCAATGGGTCAACGGGAACAAATATTATTTGTGATCTTCACGTTATCGCATCCGATGGAACCGACAATGGTACGATCTTTTCTACTAGACCAGAGATCGACACCACGGCAAGTGATGGGTCATTCACTCATTCAAATATAAGAGCATCCGACAATGAGGTCCCCACAGGACACACCCTCGGTGTGTTTTCACAAACAGACTTTAATAGACACGATGGGATCAGATTTGATCTTGATAGCTCCACAGGCGGGGCAAGTAATTTACAACTTATTTTATTTTTTAGACCGAGGTAAAGCATGAGATTTACAACAAAATCTGGTACAGCTTTTACTGCAGACGAGAAAGACAAAAAACTGATAGACTCTCTAAATCTAAGGATTGATAGATCGGGCTATATTTCTCATTATGTTAACGCCAGTAAGAAGATGAACAGAGTAAGAGTTGATAAAAAACTACATAGATTAATTCTTGGCATCAATGACAGAACTGTTTTTGTTGATCATATCAACGGAGATATTTTAGACAACAGAAGGTGTAATTTAAGGCTTTGTAATAATTCTCAAAATACCAAAAATAGAAAAAAGCACAAAAATGGAAATCTTAGATATAAAGGTATAACGGAAGAAAAAAGGTATGGAGGCTATGTTGCTAAAATATCTGTAAACTATAAGCGACTATATCTTGGCAGATACGAGACACAAGAAGAGGCTGCATTGGCATACAACAGAGCAGCAATTAAGCATCATGGTGAATTTGCCAGAATAAATGATTTAAACATCACTCAGGAGGTGGGGTATTAGCACATTTGGAAGAGGTATAAGATACGAAATGAAAAAAATATCTGGCACTTTTACGGGTTCTGGATTTAGTACAATATTAACTGTTCCTGCAAATAGTAACTACTTTGTTTTCTTAAATTACTATCAGGACACCTCGGGAAGGTTATTAAGAACCATTCTCGAAAACGGAATAGTTAATGGAGAGGAAAGTGGAACAGCGGGCAATTGGATAAAATGGCAAGACTATAATTCTACAGATGATAACACAAGATTTGTAAGCTCGGGTGGTAGAATAGACATTTCTCTTGGCGGAACTGGGACAATTTATTACACGGAAGTTTATTTCGGTGGACAATCAAGCTACTAACAACAAGGAAGTAAAAAATGGAAAAGAAAAACACAAAAGAATTAGAAGAGCTACTGGCAGGAGTTAAAGAAGGCTTCATGCTAGGAAAATCAATTCGCGACATCGTTAAAGATGGCGTTGACGTTACCGACATTCCAAAGGCGTTTGAAGTAATCAAAGAGCAAGCCGACAAGTTTGCTATCTATGAGGCTGCTGTTAAAGACGTTAAGCTAGTCAAAGAGGAAGTAAAAGACCTCGACAAGGAAGAGATTGTAAAACTTCTTTTCATTGTTATTGATGGCATAAGCGAAGTTGAAAAAGCCTAGTGGGCGTAGTCGAAACAATATTGGTGGCACTAAGAGCGGTGCCACTAATAGTCGAAAAACTAGACGATTTATTAAACGCTATAAAAAGCGTGCAAAATCACAAAACCGACATGGAACTAGCGCTAATAAAAGAGAGGCTCAATGCACTCACGATCAAACTCAAAACGACGACTGATAAAGCTGAGCTTGCTGATATTGTGCGCCAGCTTAATAGCTTGTAAGGTTAAAGCACCAAAGGCAGAGCTTTGTGTAAGTCATTCTAGCGGTGTTCTTATTTGCAATGACAAAAGAAAGAAGCCACAAGACTATGAGAGAAAAATAAACCACGGTGATCTTGTAACAAGCCCCGAATCATTTGAAAGAGTGAAATCTTTTTGCTCAGAACTTGCAGCAAAGTTGGTGAAGTGTGAAAGAAAAAGATAAGGAAGAGCTTCACAATTTTCTACAACTTTGGGCAATCGTTATCATTATGGGACTAGCACCCATTTGTCTTATCGTTCTTTATACTGAATACTTAAATTAACAGTTTAAAAAACTGACCTTGAAAAAGTCGAGAGGGCGAGTCGAAGGATTGACAGTAGCCCTCTCTTTTCATTTGGACTACTATGGTTATTTTTAACTTTCCTACCGATCCCGTTGCCAAGGGCAGACCTCGCTTTGCAAAAGGGCGAGCATACACACCGCAAAGAACAAGAGACTTTGAAAAGCTTATTAAGGCAATGGCAAAGATTCAATATAATGGTGAACCACTAAAGGGCGCTTTGAGTGTCACGATTGTTTTTCTAATTAAGAAACCAAAGACAGTTAAGAGAGAGTACCCCACAGTGAAGCCCGATGTTGATAATCTTTGCAAGTCAACTCTCGATTCCCTAAATGGGATAGCATTTGACGATGATAGTCAAATTATTGAAATCAATGCCTCTAAAAAATACAACGCTTTCGGGGGCATATTCGTTGATATTAGGCCTTATTTACAAAGCCAATTTTAAGTTATAAAACCCTATTGATTCGGCAAAATCAAAAATAATTAAAAGAGTCCTCCCCAATTAGGGCTCTTAATATAACCCCTCAAGGTTTCTAGCCGGATCGCCTTGAGGGGCTTTTTTAAAGGGATTTCAATGAAGAAATATCGCTACGGAAAAGGCTTGTTCACTTACGCTCAAATGGAATTTCTTTTAAAAAGAAAATACGGAATTAGTAAGTATAGAGAAAAATTAGACATCATGACCAGGTTCCCCGTTGGGGATATTTACAAAAGGTCTTGCCTTAAATGCTCAAGAGAGTTCGAGACAATGGGCAAGTTTATGAGAGTATGCGGCTATTGTAAAAAGAGTGAAGAGTGGGCATGGGGGGAAGCGTGATAATTATCAGATTAAGCCCTAGAAAAAATCAAGTTATGTTCTTATCTTTTTTGATAGTGATTGCATCGACTACTTGGTTTGCTTTTCTAATGATGATTATATTTATTGAAGATTTACTAAAGGTGTTGAAATGAAAACAGATTTTATATTTTTACTAATTGGGTTTGCAGCAATCGGATTTGTTTGTCATCTAATCGAATTGCTAATGGGAGTTATGTAATGAGAGACGAGTGCAAAAAGTGCGGAGAGTTTGAGAGTGATCATAATGAGCAATGGCCTATTGAGTGCCAATGCAAATATAAGTCTTATGATATTGATTCCATACTTGGCGAAATAGAAAACAATTTCGATGCTCTTTGGGAGGCCAATAAATGAAATCTTTTAGAGATCCCTATGGGAATATGTTGCCTAATTCGTGGGATACCCAATCTGAGAACCCAACAGTTTTTAACGTAGCTTACTTTTTTATCCTAGTGATTAATACACCTAATCAGGCAGATAACTTTGAGTTCACCACTCATAAGTTAGTGACTAATAAGTATGTTAGAAACAATGAAACTTGGCGCACGATGGATTTTGATAATAACCCCTCGTGGAGTATTGACGAAAAGGTGAGCGCACTAGCTTTTCTGAATTATCGCGGGCAAGAAAATTGGATTAAAAAGATCCCAGTATTCCCTTCATTCAATAATAGTTCATGGCTTTCTTGGTATCGACCTGACGTGATGGCATACACCCTTATCATTAAATATCCCTGGATGAAAAAACTACTCTATTGGATCGTAGCTCTAAAGATCGAGCAATCAATTTATGATTTCAATAGAGATGCCAAAGGGCAATCAAGCGGTATGCAGTTAGCATTTATAATGCTTATGGGCTTAGGTCATATTGAATCGGTTGAAAGGCTTAAGGAAGATATTAGACTAGCGTTTGATATTTACTACCCCGAAGAAGAACACCCAACGAGATTAATTTGGGATAAAGAGATGGAAGGTGGGGAATGAGTAAGGAAACATTTGAAGATTATATAGAAAAATATGATGAAGACCTAGGTGCCGAATACAACATAGGTGATTTTGCAGAACTTACATGGGGGCACCAACAAAAGAAAATCGACGCTCTCGAAAAGAAGTTAGCGGAGGCGGTGAAATACTTAAAAATCGGGAAGCAAAAATTCGCACCATATACAACTAATAGCGATGTAGATTTATTTTTAAAATCCATCGAAGAAAGGGAGGCGCAATGAGAGAGACATTTGAAGAATTATTAGAAGAGGGTAGGGACTGGCTAAACGCCTTTGATATTTGCTTAAATGGTGAAGATGCACAGATGGTTAAGTTAGTGGAAGAGATATTGACACTAAGGAGGAAAATCGACGAGCTGGAAAAGAAGTTAGCAGAGGCGGTGGAGTTGATAGACTGTACTAGTGATAGATGGGGTAATTGTAAATGTAAATCATGCGCTTTCCTTGACTCCCTCGAAGAAAGGGAGGCGCAAGAATGAACTGCGAAACGTGATTATAACATTTGTTTGTTACGACCACGAAAATTTTGTTAATAAGAAGGAAGGTGCAAGGTGAGTGAAAGCAGTTTTGAGTCGGCACTAGGTGATGTGCTGAGAACTTACAAAAACGACACGCTTCAATGTTATCTCGATGGCGTAGATGAGGCGCAAAAGAAAATCGACGAGCTAAGAGAATCATTAATGGTTTGTAAGAGAGACTATAATTCAATGATAAGACTTTTGAATGGTTTGGATAATATTGCAGTTCGAGACTGCATAGAAAGAATGAAGTTAAGAAAAGTTATGTTTGAAAAATCCCTTGAAGAACAGGATGCGGAAGAATGAATAAAACCGAATTAGATCAAGAGGAACCCAGTAAGAATCAAAACCGTTTAAGTTGGAAAGATTTGGGCGAGTTGCCGAATGATAAGAAAAAGCGTTTAATTAATGAGCATGGTTGCCTATATATTTTCGATGGAAAGAACTTTGAATTATATAAGATTGAAAAGGTGGAGTTATGAGGTTATGGAATTGGATTAAGCGTTTATTTAGAAAAAAGCAAACTACGAAACCTAGACCAATAGAGCCAGTTTTGCCCGTTGGTGATTTCGTGCCAGCAAAATACATCAATATGTATAACGAGTTGTGGGACACAATGCAGATTAGAATGGATAAGCTCTCGACAATCAATTGGTACACGAAACAAATTATCAAGAATAGAGAAAGATACGAAAAGGTAGCAGGGTTAACGAATGTTCCATGGGAGTTGATAGGATGTTTACATTTAATGGAGGGTTCAGGGGACTTTAAAGCTGCTCTTCATAATGGCGATCTTGTTATAGGTAATGGGCGCAAGACTTATCGCGTCCCTGCTGGTCGCGGCCCCTTTGATTCGTGGGAAGAGTCTGCAATCGATGCACTATCAATTAAGTCTCAACCGAAGAAATGGGGGATAGTTGAGACACTATACTATGCAGAGCGTTGGAATGGTCTTGGTTATTTGCGCGACCCTAATAAGCCAAACAGTCCTTTTCTTTGGTCAATGTCAAATCATTATATAAAGGGCAAGTACACAAGGGATTCTTACTACGATCCAAACGCTGTTAGTAAGCAATGCGGGTTAGCGTTAGTATTAAGAGAGCTGGGGTATCGTTATGATAAAGAAAATTAATATTAATGGAAGAAACTTATTAATTCATAATAACGGAAAAATTGAAGTCCCAGAAGAGTGCAGACCATTTCACTCTAGGCATGGAACTGTTAGCAAGAAACTTCATAAAAGACAGTTCTTAAGTCCTCAAAAAACAGGATATAAAAGGCAATATGTTGGTTATATTATAAGAAATAATGAAACAGGAAAACAGTACAATCTTTTAGCCCATAGAGCTGTAGCGCTGGCGTTTATTCCCAACCCTAAAGACTATGATCAAGTTGATCACGTTGACGGGAACAAGGAGAATAATAATGCTGCCAATCTTAGGTGGTGCAACGGTAGACAAAATAGCAGGTGGGCTGCAGAAAAAGACTACAAAGACAATGTAAGGCTATTCAGAGGTTCTGAATATAATCTCAAGAAGAAATGGCAAGCTAGACTTTATATATGTGGAATAGGCGAAGTTTATTTAGGTTATTTTTTGAACAAAAAAGAATCTGTTAAAGCATATAGAGCTATTTATCAAGAATGGTTTGGGACAACGCCATGGGTTTCTTAACCTACTAATTCCCTCTAGTTTTAATTAGGCAAGAATTGCCATACAATTATTGTAAATCAACCTCAAGGAAGAGGGCATGAGTTTACAAGACTATTCTAAGTAGTTGATGCAAAAGGGCGTGCCGTTGTCATCATAGCTGATTCTCATATTCCGCATGAGCATTGCGATTACCTGTCATTTATAAAAGCCGTTAAAGCAAAATACTCTTCACAACGTCCTTTAATGTTGCACATTGGAGACGAGCTCGACTTTCATGCGATAAGTTTTCACGACTCGGATCAAGAATTATTATCCGCAGGAGACGAATTAGAGTTATCAATCGAAAGATTACAAGCATGGGTTAAAGCTTTCCCTGATCTAATGCTTTTAGAGTCAAATCATGGCTCCCTGGTCTTTAGAAAGATGAAAGCTAATGGAATACCAATCCGAGTTTTAAAGCCATTACAAGAGCTTTATAATGCCCCTAATTGGTCATGGTGGCACGACATATTACTTGAAACAAATAACGGCAACGTATATTTGTGTCATGGAAAGAAGTCAGGTTATGGGGCAATGGCAAAAGAGATGGGCATTTCTGCTGTACAGGGTCATTTCCATGGAAAATTAGAAGTCACATGGCATCACAGAATCGGCCATAAGAGATTCAATATGTTTGTCGGTTGTGGAATTAACTGGCAATCGCTCGCCTTTGCCTACGGAAAGAATCACGTTCCAAAACCTATTCTTGGTTGTGGAGTAATCGACAAGAACGGTATGCCACACGTTTACAATATGCAACTAAACGAGAAAGGGCGATGGACAAAAAAAATCTAATTGCTTTCCCCACGATTCCCAAAGAGCAACGTCTTGTAGAGAGGGCCAGAATAGTATGTGAAAATTTTACTTGTGAAGTGGTTGGGTTTGTACTTATAGACTATTTACTAGTAGAAATGTACAACACAATGAATGATCCAGAAGATATTCAAGCGCAGAACTTTTGCGCCAGGATACATGAAGCTAGAGCGTTTTTAGAATTTTACAGGGGAAACAATGAAGAAAATTAACGTCCAAAGAGTTATTGAGAAAATGATTGATGGCACAGAATTAAAAATGAAATCAATTGAGACAAATTCACACCAAGAATTTTATCATCAAGGTGCAGTCGATGCGCTCAATATAGCACTAGAAATGGTTAAAGATATTAATGAAGGCGAAAATAGATTTTTGGATGGCATTGGAACTGACGATGTATAAAAATATCGGCACTCCCATTGAATATGATCCCATTGAAGAGGACATGGATTTGGATTGGGACGTTGACGACGAGGAAGAATAGCCCTCCGAAGAGGGCCATCTAAGTTGAATATTAAACCGAACTATAAAAGGAGACAATCAACATATCAATAAAATTTCAAACTAACAACCTTGTCATAACCCTCAACCTTTTGAACCATTATCTTTTTAGGCATATTCTTAATTTCCATGTCTATTAAATCAAGCGGATTTCTTGGCGACTCTCCATATATGGCCTTTGAAAATCTTTTAAAGTCATCATTCGGAAACATGAAGTATTCACTTACCAGGCAGTTAAAGTCATTTCTCCACCATGAAACCTTTAAACATTCGTTTCCCTTTCTTGATTTATGCTTAACTAGAGTAATCTTTTTGACCTCTCTAAAATTATCAGCACCGACATAAGCCTTTTCCGTTAGGTTCTTGAATCGGTCAATAGTCCTCTCACAACACTTTTCACCAAACAATAGAGTCTTATCACAACCTTGGCACTTATGAGTAAACGCCTTTCCGCAAGAGCAATAAACGGCATCAAGTTTATTTGCAACGCCACAACTCTTGCACTCTTTATAGTCTCTTGGTGCCCCTTTCTTTCTCACATTAATGTCGTAAGGAAGTCCGAGAGAATCAATAACACCTCCATAATCAAGAATTAACCCGTCTTTCTTTGAAGCGTGAAGTCTGGCGATTCTGCCACAAGCTTGTTCATATAATGTAGGGCTGCGAGTAGGGCGAAACAATACGAGACAATCAGCGGGGGGAAAGTCGAAGCCCTCACTAGCTGCGATTACACTTACAAGATATTTCCCAAACCTTTTCCAAAGATTGAGTTCTGCATTTCTATCATCGCGCTTCATCTTTGAATGGTACAGCTGGCAATCTTTTATTATTTCAGCAACTCGCTCAGCGTGTTTTATTGTCGTACACATTATGATGACTTTGTTTCTATTTTTGCTTTTGATAAGCATATCGGAAACCTGTTTATCTATTTTGTGTTCAAGTTGTTCATCAACTTCCTTTTGTCTATAAGTATCGCCTTGAGCTTTAAGAGAATCAATTTCCAAGCTCTCTTCTCCCTGTAAAATAACAAGAGGTGCTAGATACCCTTGGTCGGTTAAGTATTTCAAGCCAAAGTCACAAGCCTTAATCATATTAAGATTTTCATTTAAGATATAATCGGTTGCCGTTAGACCTATTAGAATGGCCCTTGGGTTCTCGGTTCTTATCTTAGTTAATATCTTTTCGTGCTGACCTTTAGCACGATGTACTTCATCAAAGAAAACCAAATCAAAGTGAGGTATATTCTTTTCACTGGCCAGCGATTGAGAAGATCCGACAGTAATTAACTTTGTTAAATCCCTTTCTCCATATTCAGCATTATAAATTCCGCAATCACCAAACTCTTTAAGCGTTTGTTCAATCAAAATATTCTTTGGGACAACAAAAAGAATCTTATAATCTTTCTTGTGTGAGTGACATATATCTATAATAGACTTTGCTACAAATGTTTTTCCACTTCCAGTAGAGCATTTCATGTAAAGCGATCTGTTGCCTGCTTTTAGCTCTGTAAAAACAGAATCAACTGCAGCTCTTTGATAGTCTCTTAAAGACTTTTCCATAACTTTCTCCATGCCCGCAATTAAGCTAAGACGAAAAAAGCCCCCGAAGGGGCATTGAATTTAAAAAGGAATTGAGTCAGCAGTAAAGCTAGTAGTAGACGATTTATTCTTTTCGTCTAATACATCGTAACCTTTGATGACGTTCTTAGTTCCATAATCGTCAGTCTTTTGAGTGAGTTTTAAATAGACGCGACAATCTTTCACAGCAGCAGCAAGTTGCTCTTTAGAAGTGAAATCCATTTCAGACTCTTCCATGCCATTAGCAGTGAACATTTTCTTAAGATCGCCAAAGGCAATGTTTCTCACTTGCTCTTTAGGGTGCATAACATTGTAGATGTTCCACACAACTCTATTGGCATAATTGTCACCAAAGATTTTAAATTTTACATTCATATACTCAGCGCCAGCCTTTGAAGCTTTAAACATAACCTCGTCAACAAATGCCGGATACATACCATTAGGTATTGGTGCATACTCGTCTTGTACTTCTGTTTTTCCAATTTCAAACATTACTTTTTCTCCTTGTTTTCAGCGAAAACCTTATTAATAATCAACCCTAGATCGGGCTTCTCTAAAACATTTAAACAACCTGATCGGTCTTTAGCTTGATAACCATCGCCACCCTCGGTTTGTAGAACACGAACTTTCTCACCATCTTTTTCAATGATTCTCATAACAAAAACAAAGTCCATGAAGCCCATTGCATCTTCTTTAACCGATCCCACAAGTTTAGGAAGGTGTGACATTCTCCCAATCTCGTCCTTGTCATCTTTTTGAAGTGCCGTATAGAATACGTTCTTATCGAAATCTCTAGTGTATTTAAGAAATCTAACCATTAACTCTTTAGTGTAGCCGTATCGTTGCATGGTGTTTCTTGAATCAGGAAACTCACTCTTTGCCAGCTCATACATTGCTTCACTGATTTCTGTTAGTGAGTCAATAAAGACGGTTTCATAGTCGCTCTTTTTAACATCTTCTAAAATCTTTCTTAATGAAGAAATGCGATGTTCGGGATCAACCTCAACATAGTCAACGTCTTTGCCTTTAAGTGAGAGTAGCCCTGCTTCTAAAGAGATGACGATAACTTTGTTAAGTGTTCCAGCAAGCGTAGTTTTACCAACGCCCGATTGACCGTAGATGATTCCATTAAGTTTTGTTGCACGAATATCTAGCGTTTTTTTAACGTCTAATGACATGATTTTCTCCTTGGCTTAAATTGTGAAAAACAAATTTACAACATCAATCACACAATGTAAAACTTTCACAAGATCGCCAATACCTAATAAAATTTACGTGTTCCATCGCAGGAACTTATAAATAATGCGCCCACCCCTTGCCTTTACTCCTTGGCGGTTCTCGTAAAACAGGGGGTAGGGTGCATTTTTC
>Ga0208303_1001136_pt1 | contig 10670 bp, 22 predicted proteins | sample CB_VirMetaG_2_FD_184537 | JGI IMG/M metagenome (GOLD analysis project Ga0208303, IMG submission 184537) | Freshwater to marine saline gradient viral communities from Chesapeake Bay - CB_1504_2 Viral MetaG (SPAdes) (version 4) | ecosystem: Environmental > Aquatic > Marine > Coastal | place: USA... | reverse complement strand
AGAATGCCCGTAATAGTTCCACAATCATCCAGACAATCAGCCACAGTAATCCGGCTCTGTCAGTGTGTCCGGCTGGCGAGCAAGACGGCAAGTGTAAGAAGTGCCGCCAGTGTTGGAATAAAGATATTAAAGTAGTGGCATATATTGCCCACGGGCGTAAAATGGCCAAACAATACAAAAATTTGATAGCAATAGGTGGATAAGATGAGCGATGACGATATAAAGGCATATTTTGACGGTAGCAATATCACACTGGCCGAACTATCGGCAATGACAGGCAAGTCTATAAAACAACTTAAAACTATTTTGATAGAGGCCGCACAATGATTAAGAACCAATACGAATTACAGTCCGCAGCTTTAGATATCGCACTAATGGCACTAGCTGAAGCCAAAGAATACGGGTCTGATCCGTATGAAATGATGCACCAGATGGTAGACGGCCACGAGTGTGTGATCTATACCTATAAGGCCGCCATTCTCTGCACTGAGTGTAATAGAGACAATGGAGAGGCGCAGCTAAATGAGATTGATTTTAAGGCAAAGTCTTTTGACGATTACGTTACCAAACTAGCCTATGCCATCTTATTCGATGAAGCTTGCGCTCAATACGGAGAATTGTAATATGAGCAACTACAAATCAGCAGTTGATAGATTAAACAGATGCAAATCCTTGTACGATGTAAACCGTGCATTGAAGGGTTTTGAGCGAGTGCATAAGGTTGGGCATTTAACAGATAAAGAGCTGGAGCGCTTAGACGCGAAAGCCTTTGATATAATATTTAAAAGGCAGGAGGTGACACAATGTTAAACAATTACAAGGGAAATAGCGCCTATATAAAACTACAGGCAAAAGACAAGCGTCGGGATCTATTCGCGGCAATCATCGGGAGCGCTTGCTTGCTTGTGAGCGCATTAATAGGCGCGGCTGTAGTGTATGCCTTTGTCTTTACTGTCTTATCTTTAGGAGTTTAGACAATGAAAGTTTTAGTTGCTTGCGAGTATAGCGGGAAGGTTAGGGAAGCATTCAGAAAGCGCGGGCATGATGCTTACAGTTGCGACTTGCTAGAATCTGACGACAACAGCCCGCACCACTACAGGGGCGATTGCTGGGAGGTTATCGACCTCGGCTGGGATCTGATCATAATGCACCCACCTTGCACCGCTCTGGCAGTTTCAGGGAATGCCCACTATGGTTCGGGAATGAAGCGCAACGGGGAGCGCCTAGAGGCCATCGAGTGGACTCTTGCACTATATGCCCATGCAAAAGAGAACGCGCCGCAAGTGGCATTGGAGAACCCTGTAGGAGTGTTACCGATAAAGGCTAGCCAATATATACAGCCTTACCAGTTCGGTCATACTGAAAGCAAAAAAACGGGGCTATGGCTTCACAATTTGCCGCCATTAATCGCGACTGACGATGTTGAGGCGCTTTGGCGTACACTACCAAAGAAAGAGGCGCAGCGAATCCATATGCTGCCTCCAAGTGCTGACAGGTGGAAGATAAGAAGCGAGACCTATCAAGGCATAGCCGACGCAATGGCTAAACAGTGGGGTGGGTCATGAATAAAAGCTTTAAGTTTATAGGGGAGCACCCTCGCCTTGTTACAGGTGCAAATTATACTATTCCAGCCTTGCACATTATAACAAAGATCAACACCTCAACACTGCATAGCCGTTTGCGCTATAAGAAAGAGTTCACAGATCGAGATATTAGACCAAGTGGGCCACCTATAATTGGACCGTTAGCAAAGCGCAGAGAGGAGTTAGAGAACAGACTAGAAAATAAAGAGATGCGAGAGTCTGACAAGTGGCTGAGAATTGCGCTATAATCAAACAACAAACAATAGAGAGAGGTAATACCATGCACAGCAGAGATCATAGTTGGTTACACGGCGACGAACACTTAAACGACAGCGACAAGGTAGAGCAGTTACAGAAGCAATACGAGAAAGAAGCGCGGCAAGACTTTTTCATGTTAGCGAATGACTTAACGACTAATCTAAAGTTTTTAGAGAGTGATAGAAACTTTGTACCCGATGCGGATGATATAGAGATGTTAGCGGACTTAAACGACCAGTTATCGCAGAGCGTTGCCAGGAGATTCTAAGGCTCTATAGAGACCTTTTAGAGCTTGATAGAATTTTAGCTTCTACTACTTGTTGTTAACCTCTAAAGAGCTTTAAAAGATAACTAGCGGTCTCTAGAGATCCATTATAGCCACACTTAAAACACTGTCAAGCAGGCGAATAATTATGTTTCAACAATATATGACAAGTGGCGCACTGACGCCGTACACGATGGCACTATTTAAAGCTGCCAATGATGTAGGCGGTGGGTTGTTATCCCTGTTAGACGCTGCTAGACTGTACGCGGTGGACGCTGAGGCAATTGATCAGTTTCTAAACGATATGCGAGAGTATGATAAATTTAACAGAGGTATAAAATAATGAGATGGTGGATATTTAACAGGTTGTTATCAATTGAGTTTCGGATGGGCGTTGGCTTTGATATTGAAGCTATAGAGTCTAGGCCGGTTTGGGTTTATAACACTAATACAGAAGAGACTACGGCCATGCCTATGGATGGGCTTATTCTACTGCTGCCGTTCCTTATTGTTTCCTATGGTTACGTATACGACATAGAGGAAATTTAAAATGCCATTCACTCAGACGCACCTACCCTGTGATGCTTGCGGCTCGTCAGATGCAGCGGCTACAAACGAGAACGGATCAAAGAAATGCTTTAGCTGTGGAGACTTTCAGAAGGGCGACAACAGCGGCGCTATTACAATGCCAGACATAGAGGAAACGCCGCGCCCTAAGCAGAGCTTTGACTCAATAGAGAACCTACTCACTACCGGACGCTACAACGCTATACCTGAGAGAGGTATCACAACAGCAACCGCTAAGAAATATGGTGTCATCCACAATCCAGACAAGACCTATTTCAGCTATCACGATGCGGACGATGCAAACACGCCAGTAGCTGCAAAAATACGACAACACGATAAACAATTCTCAACCGCCGGTTCTTGGAAAGAGTCGGGACTATTCGGACAGCACTTGTTCAGTAAAGGCGGTAAGACTATCACAATTACAGAGGGCGAGTTTGACGCCCTAGCAAGCTACCAGATGCAAGGGAGCAAGTACCCTGTAGTCAGTATCAAGAATGGCGCTAGCGGCGCTCTAGGCGACTGCAAGGCCGCTTACGAGTGGCTAGACACCTTCGACACCATTGTTATATCGTTTGACAGTGACGAACCGGGCATTAAAGCCGCCAGAGAGGTGGCAGAGCTATTTGGTGGCAAGTCTAAGGTGATGAAGTACCCAAGCCAGTACAAGGACGCTTGCGACTTCTTACTCCAGAACGACGACAGAGCCTATATCGCATCCTTCTGGGCTGCAGAGCGCTTTGTTCCAGACGGTATCATCAATGGCGCTAGTCTTTGGGATGAAGTTAACAAGCCAGTAGAAACTGCTGCTGTCATGTACCCGTGGGCAGGTGTCAACAAACTGACGTTTGGTATTAGAGAGGCAGAGCTAGTTACAATAACCGCTGGATCTGGACTAGGTAAGTCGCAGTTTGTCAGAGAGATAGTGTGGCACATCCTGCAGAACTCAGAGCAGAACATCGGATTGTTGTTCCTGGAAGAGAACGCACGTAAGACAGCTCTATCGCTTATGTCACTAGCAGCGAACAAGCCTATACACCTACCAACAGTAGAGACTACAGAAGAGGAACGCTGGGATGCTTTCGAGAAAACTATGGGTACTAACCGCTTGTATTTGTTTGACCACTTTGGAAGCACCAGCATTGATAACATTGTTGCCCGCTGTCGCTACATGGCAAAAGCGCTTGACACCAAGTTCCTGTTCCTAGACCACGTTTCTATTGTTGTATCAGCTCAGAGCAACGGCGACGAACGTAAGGCACTGGATGAGATCTGCACCAAGCTCAGGATGCTAGTACAAGAGACAGGTATCACGCTGTTTATGGTTAGCCATCTCAAGCGACCCGACGGCAAAGGCCATGAGGAAGGTGCTGCTAGTAGTCTGTCACAGCTCAGAGGATCTGCTAGTATTGCACAGCTCTCAGATATGGTGATAGGTCTAGAACGCAACGGACAGGCAGACGATCCAATAGAGAGGAACACGACACACGTTAGAGTTCTCAAGAATCGCTTTGCAGGTATTACAGGACGAGCTGCTGGCTTGCTCTATAACCAAGAAAGCGGTAGAATGTCTGAAATTATGGAGGAAGCCTTGTGAGATGTTTAGCCTGTAACGTAGCTTTATCAGACTTTGAAGCGACTAGAAAGTCTGCAGTATCTGGGTCTTTCCTGGATTTATGCAACGGCTGTTGCTCACATACTACAGAAGATATTGACACGATTGACAGGATAGACTTAAAATCGGAGTCAGACTTTGAACCAGGGGTATATGAGAATGAGCAAGATAGGTAACTGGGTGCTAGGCATCCAAGAAAGACAGACACAGGTAAAACACACGAACCCTTACGACAGACACAGCAACAAGCCAGATACGGCAGGGCACTACTATGTTGATTACACTAGATTTAGAGACCAACACCGACCACGATACGATCTGGTGCGGAGTAACTGAGGAAGTCAAGACAGGCAAACAGCTTGTTCACACTTCTCCAGACACTCTAATACCTGTATTGCGTGAAGCAACAGGTGTAATTGGTCACAATATTATAGGATTCGACGCTCCAGTGCTTGAAAACGTGTGGGGATTACAGCTACCAGTACACATTCTAATAGATACTCTAGTGCTTAGTAGATTGTATAACCCTTCTCTGGAAGGTGGACACAGTTTAAACAGCTGGGGTAAGCGTCTAGGTGATTTTAAGCTTGACTTTTCAGACTACAATGCTGGTCTATCCGATGAGATGATAGATTATTGCAAGCAGGACGTAGCTCTTACCACCAGCTTGTACAAACATTTGCTTAACGTGCTTAAAGAAGAGGATTTCATCGACACATGCGTAGATTTAGAGCACAAGGTCGCCATCATTACGGCGGTTCAGGAGAGAAATGGCTTCGTACTGGACGTCAGTGGCGCGACGTCCTTATATCAGACGATAACTCACAGGATGAGGACGATAACAACCGACCTGCAGAAGGTCTTTCCACCGATAGTGGAGGAGAGATGGTCAGAGAAGACGAACAAGAGACTCAAAGACAAGGTGACAGAGTTCAATGTGGGGTCACGCAAGCAGATAGCAGAGAGATTGACAGAAGCAGGTGTTACATTCTCTCAGAAAACTGAGAAAGGTTCTGTAATTGTTAACGAAAAAGTGCTTGAAGGTATTGACATTCCAGAAGCTAAGGTTATTTACGAGTATCTTATGCTGCAGAAGCGCTCAGCACAGATAGATTCCTGGTTATCCTTTGAGAAGAATGGCAGAGTTCATGGTAGAGTCATTACCAACGGCGCTGTGACAGGTAGAATGACACATCTAAGCCCCAACATGGCTCAAGTTCCTTCAGTGTCAGCACCGTATGGTAAAGAATGTAGATCCTTCTGGACTGTACCACACGGCTACAAGCTAGTAGGGATAGATGCCAGTGGTCTTGAACTACGTATGCTGGCACACTACATGCGAGATGAGAACTACACCAACGAGATCCTAAGCGGTGACATACACACTGCTAACATGAAGGCAGCAGGACTCACGGATCGCAACCAGGCGAAGACATTTATATATGCTTTCTTGTATGGTGCTGGCCCTGCTAAGATAGGCGAGATTGTTAAAGGTGGCTACAGGGAAGGACAGCAGCTTATGGCGTCGTTTCTACGCAACACACCAGCATTGGCTAAGCTACGTGACAAAGTGGCTAGACTGGCCCTCTCAGGCACTCTACAGGGTCTTGATGGCAGACGACTAAGAGTCAGGTCACAACACGCAGCACTCAACACACTGCTGCAAGGTGCAGGTGCTATAGTAATGAAGCAAGCGCTGATAATATTGTCAGAGACATTGACAGCTCGCAGGATACCTTTTAAGATTGTGGCTAACGTACATGATGAATTTCAAGTGGAAACGCCTAAGCACTTCGCTAAGGCAGTAGGTAAGGTAGCAGTAAAAGCTATTCAGAAAGCAGGTGAGCACTTCGATCTGCGCTGCCCTCTGGATGGAGAGTACAACATAGGTAACAATTGGGCAGAAACACATTGACTTTTCTAAAGTTTGTGTGGTATAATATACATAGATCAGTTGTGATCTAAAACAGCACTTAAACGCAACATTTCAATCAAAGGTGATATCATGGAACAAGTAAAACCAGTAACAATTCAAGCAGACGTAATGTGGGCAAACCTGGTAGAAGAGAACAAACTGTCTGGTAAGTACCAGGTAAATCTAGCCAACCTGTCTAGCAACGCTGTAGACGCCCTAGAAGAGATGGGCATCAATGTACGCAACAAGGCAGAGCAAGGCGAGTTCATTACCTGCAAGTCTAGCAAGCCAATCCGAGCGTATGACACAGACGGTGAAGAGATCAAAGGCGTCTTGATTGCCAACAACTCCAAGGCTAAAGCTGTCATTGGTCACTACGACTGGACTAGCCCGTCAGGTGCTAAAGGCCGTAGCCCTTCACTGATGAAGCTAGTGATCACAGACTTAATCCAGTACACGCCTGAAGTAGATATGGCAGAAGCTTTGTGATCTTAATTGATGCAGACATCTTGGTCTATCGTCTAGGCTGGTCTTGTAACGAAGAGTCTGAGAAAACAGCCATCAGAGGTCTTGATGGCTTTATTACCGACCTTCTAGCATTCCACCTTGGAGCCGATGAAGAAGAGTCCGAGTATGTTCTGTATCTCACTGGTAAAGGAAACTTTCGCAACGACTACGCAGTAACTGCTCCCTACAAGGGCAATCGAAAAGATAAGGCAAAGCCAGTCCACATCCAAGCACTGAGACAACACCTTATCGATCAATGGGCAGCAGTAGTGACAGACGGGGAAGAGGCAGATGATGCCATAGCTATAGCAGCCACTAAACACGGTGATAACGCTATCATGGTATCTCTGGACAAGGACTTCGACCAAATCCCTGGCTGGCACTACAATTTCGTAAAGCGAACTAAATACTACGTAACGCCAGAGGAAGGCATGTTGTTCTTCTACCGCCAGATACTAATGGGTGACCGCATTGATAACATTGTCGGCATCTATGGCATAGGCGAGAAGAAGTCAGCTAAGTTGTTAGAGGACTGCGTCACTGAGCAGGACTACTACAACAAGTGCGTAGAGATGTATGACGGCGACGAAGACAGAGTAATAGAGAACGGCAGGATGCTCTGGCTTAGACGCCACGAAGGTGAGATATGGGAGTTTAAAGGTGAGGAATAACGGTAGATGGACAGAAGCGCGTTTCCGTTCCTTCATTATCTCAGCATTGCGCGGCGCTCATGGTAAGTGGGGAGTCAAGCATGATGTTAAGAAGAAGTCGTGGGTAGAACGTGGTAAGTACAAGTGCGCTATATGTAAGAAGGTAGGCGCATCCACACTACCAGCGTTGGAAGGGCGTAAACGTAAACGAAACAATGCAGCAGTAGATCATATAGATCCGGTTGTTAAACCAGAAGTCGGCTTCGTAGATTGGAACACCTACATTGACAGAATGTTCCTAGAAGCGTCAGGCTATCAGGTGCTGTGTTACAAATGTCACGCTGAAAAGACAGCAGACGAGCGTAAGCGGAGAAAGAAATGAGAGATTTAACTGTAGATTTATTGAACGAGTTGTTTGAGTATGATAAAGAAACTGGTAAGTTGTATTGGAAAGTCGTTAGACAAAGAGGAAATGTGGGTGACGAGGTCGGCTGTGACAATGGTAGAGGGTATCTAGTAACAAGAATTAACGATAAAGTTTATAGAGTGCATCGGGTTATTTTTTTAATGCACAAAGGTTACCTACCAAAAACTCTTGACCATGTTAACGGAGACAGGGCGGACAACCGCATAGAAAATTTAAGAGCTGTGACAAGCAGTCAGAACCAGTATAATAGAAAGCTCAACAAGAACAACACAAGCGGATACAAAGGAGTTTATTACCACAAAAAAACAGCCAAGTTCCGCGCTCGGATTAGTCACCTAAATAAAAATATATATTTAGGGTCTTATAACACACCAGAAGAAGCTGATGTAGCGGTAAGAGCAGCCAGAGAAGAACTACATGGTGCTTTCGCCAACCACGGAGATAACTAATGACTAAGCATCTAGTAATACCAGACACACAAGTAAAACCTGGCCAGTCTTTAGAGCATCTTCGATGGGCTGGTCAATACGCAGCAGACAAGAAGCCAGACGTTATCATACACATTGGCGACCACTGGGATATGCCGTCACTGAGCAGCTATGACGTAGGTACACGCAGCTTTGAAGGTAGACGCTACTTGCAGGACATTGAAGCAGGTATCGCAGGCATGAAAGAGTTCCTAGCGCCTATTAGAGAAGAGCAGAAGCGACTAAAGGTCAACAAGCACAAGCAGTGGCGTCCACGTATGGTCTTTACTCTTGGCAATCACGAGAACCGTATCACACGCGCTGTAGAATCCGATCCAAAGCTAGAAGGCTTACTAAAGTTTGAAGACTTTAAGCTGGAAGAGATGGGCTGGGAGGTGTATGACTTTTTAGATCCTGTTATCATTGACGACATAGCCTACTGCCACTTCTTCACAAGCGGTGTAATGGGACGACCAGTAAGTAGTGCTAAGTTAATGTTGCAGAAGAAGTATATGAGCTGTATTATGGGTCATGTCCAGGATAGAGACATAGCCTATGCACGTAAAGCTGACGGCACAAACATGCTGGGACTGTTCTCTGGAATCTACTACCAACACGACGAAGACTACTTGTCACCTCAGACTAACGGAAGCTGGGCAGGTATCTGGATGCTAAACGAAGTAGCTAACGGCGGTTGTGACGAGTTACCAGTTAGTATCAACTACTTGCGAGAGAAGTACGGAGCTTAGGATGGCAGCCACATACTACGATATATTGGAAAAACTGGAACAGCTGGACGAGATAACGCTATTAGAGATCTTAGACATAACCTCTCAAGATTTAGTAGCTAAGTTCAGCAACAGGATAAACGACAGATTATCAGAATTTCAAGAGGATTTTAAAGATGAGCATTAATAACGCAACACCACAAGATTGGGATAGACTACGCAAGCAAGCACCAGCTATTGAGCCTAAAACAGTAGATGATTTAATGGAAGTATATGTTGAGATGTCGCAGGCAGAACTAGAGTCATACATCTTTGCTGAAGAAGAAGATGTAGATGCAGTCAACAGTCCTGACCATTACAACACAGGAAACATTGAGTGTATTGAAGCTATCGAGGAGTCTATGTCCAGTGTTGCATTTAAAGGCTACCTCAAGGGCAACTGCATGAAGTACTTGTGGCGTTATGACTACAAGGGCAAGCAGGTAGAAGACCTAGAGAAAGCTGGTTGGTACTTGCGCCGTCTAACGGATGTGGTGACAGAGGAGAATAGCTAATGGCTACAGGACAAACACACGGAGGCAAGGGTTCATCGACCCGCCCCACAGACAAGAAGAAGTACGAAGATAACTATGACGCTATCTTTGGTAAAAAGAAAAAAGAAAAGGAAGAACTCTACAAAGCTGTTAATAGAGTGCTTAGAAAAGAAAAGCAAAGGCTTGATATATTAAGCAGTAGAATGCGGACACCTGATGGCACAATACTTGAGTCACTCCACCGTCACGATTATGTGACCCATACAGATGCCAACGGCAAAGAGTACATGCTTGATGGCGGCTGTGATTATGTTAGATGCTCTGCTAACGGTGATGAGGAACTGTTAACTGTCACTTCAGATGATAGTCATTCATTGATAAGAGAAGTGGTCAAATGGGGCACTTATGGTAAAGATAGTAACCAGCCTCTGAAGTATGTGAAAGTTGCTGATTTAAACCCATATCACCTTAGAGCTATCTTAGACACACAGCAGAAAAGGATGCGCCCAGCTTTGTGCAAAGTAATGCAAGATGAGGTTAAGTATCGCAAGGCGCGAGTTTAAGACACCAAATCTACGGAGAGTAAATAAATATGCAAGTTAAAATGTATCAACTTATCGAAAGGTTAATTGATGAAAGCATAGAAGCAGGGTGGCAATATGCGCACAAGCATACAGACTCACCTACAGAAGACACAATCAAGCACTGCATCGAGCAATACATAATGCTGGGTTTTGATGAAACCTTCCAATTTGATCAAGAGGAATGATGATGAAAAAGAAAATTAAATACTTTGGCCTTGGTGTGCTATACTTAATTATCTCACCAATATATTTACCTGTTGCGTTTCTATGGGAAGAGCGGGAACAAATAAAAAAGTTCTATTCATACTGGTTTAAAGCAATAACATTTAAGGATATAAAATAATGGATCAATACCAACAGTTTATACACAAGAGCCGCTACGCACGTTGGATGCCAGAGGAAGGACGTAGAGAGACATGGGCAGAGACAGTACAGCGTTACGTAGACTTCTGGATTGATCGTGGACAAGTAGACGACAAGACCGCTAAGATGCTGTTTAACGCTATACACAACCTGGACGTTATGCCTTCAATGCGTTGTATGATGACAGCAGGAGAAGCGTTAAAGAAAG
>Ga0208303_1001135_pt1 | contig 10674 bp, 9 predicted proteins | sample CB_VirMetaG_2_FD_184537 | JGI IMG/M metagenome (GOLD analysis project Ga0208303, IMG submission 184537) | Freshwater to marine saline gradient viral communities from Chesapeake Bay - CB_1504_2 Viral MetaG (SPAdes) (version 4) | ecosystem: Environmental > Aquatic > Marine > Coastal | place: USA... | reverse complement strand
CAGGTTATAATGATGATTTAGTAATGGCATTTGCAATAACTTTATTTTTACGAGATACCGCTTTAAGAAATAGACAACAAGGAATTGAACTTACAAGAGCTACCTTAGGAAACTTTGGGGTAGTTACCCAAACAGCCCCAGGAGCTTATTCGGCAAACTCATTCACTCAAAATCCATATCAAATGGATGATGGGCGTGGGGGGACTGAAGATATATCATGGCTGCTTAGATAATTTAATATTTATATAAAATACAATTTACATTATGGTAGATACCTCATTATTTGGTAGATTAAAGAGAATTTTTTCTACTGACGTTATTATAAGAAACGTTGGTGGTAATCAGTTAAAAGTAATGGATACAGATCGTATTCAACAACTTGGTACTTTACAGACAAACTCTTTATTTGACAGATATAATAAAATATATACCACAACTGGTGGTTTAAATTTTAATTATAATAGTGATACTTCTTATCCTACCCAAAGAGTACAATTATATGCTGATTATGAAATGATGGATCAAGATTCAATTATTGCTTCCACATTAGATATATTAGCTGATGAAACTTGTTTAAGAAATGATTTAGGAGAAGTATTACAAATACGTTCTTCTGATGAAACAATACAAAAAATACTATATAATTTATTTTATGATGTATTAAATATTGAATTCAACCTATGGTCATGGGCTCGTAATATGTGTAAGTATGGAGATTTTTACTTAAAACTAGAAATATCAGAACAATTTGGAATCTATAATGTGATACCATTTTCATCTTATTCCATTATCAGAATAGAAGGAAATAATCCAGCAAAACCACAAGAAGTAAAATTTAAATATGATCCTTCTTTCTCAACTTCAACTTCACCATTGGGATTCCAACAAATGTCTCAAATGACTATAAATAGAGATGACCAAATTGAGTTTGATAATTTTGAAATGGCTCACTTTAGATTATTATCTGACTTTAATTATCTACCATATGGTAGATCTTATATAGAACCAGGTCGTAAAATCTTCAAACAATTAACTTTAATGGAAGATGCGATGTTAATACATCGTATTGTTAGAGCTCCTGAAAAACGTACATTTTTTGTTAATGTTGGTAATATTCCACCTAATGAGGTTGAAAATTACATGCAACGTACCATGAACAAAATGAAAAAAACACCTTATATGGACCCTCAAACTGGTCAATATAATTTGAAATATAACATGCAAAATATATTAGAGGATTTTTATATTCCTGTAAGAGGTGGTGATGCAACAACTCGTATTGAAACTACCAAAGGTTTGGATTATGCAGCCATTGAGGATATTAATTATTTAAAAGATAAATTATTTGCCGCTCTTAAAGTACCTAAAGCTTATTTTGGATATGAAAAAGATTTAACAGGTAAAGCAACATTAGCAGCAGAAGATATTAGATTTGCTCGTACAGTAGAGAGAATACAAAAGATATTAACATCAGAGTTAACAAAAATTGCTTTAGTTCATTTATATGCCCAAGGGTACGATGGAGAATCATTAACTAATTTTGAATTATCTTTAACTACTCCTTCTATAATTTATGAACAAGAAAAAATAGCATTATTAAAGGAAAAAACTCAATTAGCTACTGATTTAATCCAAAATAAAATTGTTTCATCTGATTGGGTTTATGACAACATATTCCAATTTAGTGAAGACCAATATGATGAACATAGAGAATTAATGATTGAAGATGCTAAACGTAAATTCAGAATTGATCAAATTGAAACCGAAGGAAATGATCCAGCAAAAACAGGAGTAGCTTATGGTACACCACATTCCTTAGCTTCAATTTATGGACCAGGTAGATATGAAGCAGGAGATGTTCCTAAAGGATATAATGAGAAAAAAGACACCTATCCTGATCAAGTATTAGGTAGACCAAAAGAAAAAGCATCAACTTATAACACACAAGATAGCCCATTAGGTAGAGATAGATTAGGTACTAAAGAAATGGGTGGTGCTGGTGAAGAACCTAAAGGGTTTAAAACTGCATATAAAGGTGGTTCTCCATTAGCTTTAGAAAATGCAAATACTCAAACTGCTTACCATCAAATACAAAATTCATTAAAAGGTATGTTCCCTCAACGTAAAGTAAAATTATATGAAGAAAGTGATTTATTAAATGAGGACAATCTTTTAAAGGAAGATATGTAAGATTAATATTTATAATCAATAATAACTATTTACCATACTAAATGGCACAAATAAAGCATAATAAGTATAAAAATACCGGGATATTGTTTGAACTTCTTGTGAGAAAAATAACTGCTGACACTATATCTAACCATGATTCTAAAGCTGTTAATTTAATCAAGAAATTCTTTGTTAATAGTGAATTAGCTAAAGAAAACAAAATATACCAGACTATATCTAAAGCTCATAATATTAGTGAAGCTAAAGCTGAAACAATTATTTCTACATTATTAGAAATAAATAAAACTTTAGATAAAAATCAATTAGCAAAAGAAAAATATAATTTAATTAAAGAGATTAAAAATAATTTTGATTTAGATGATTTTTTTAAAGCCAAAATTTCTAATTATAAATTACTTTCTGCTACTTATACTTTATTAGAAGCTAATTCTTCTCCTGTTAAAAATTTAGAAATTATTATTAATTCTAAATTAAACATTATAGAAAATGTTACTTTACCTACTACACAAACTGATTCATCTCCAATGATAAATGAGTTTCAAGATTTAGATAAAGGTACCAGATCTTTAGTTTATAAATTAATGTTAGAGAAGTTTAATACTAAGTTTGATAACTTATCAAATGAACAAAAAAAAGTATTAAAAGAATATATTGTTAATATTACAGATACCACTAAATTAAAATCCTTTGTTAATACCAGTTTTATTTCACTTAAGGAATCTTTGTTAAAAATTCTACCTAAAATAGAAGATGCTACAATAAAAATTAAAATTAATGAAACCATTAACTTAATAGAACCAGTATTGGAATCTAAAAAATTAAAGGATGAGCATATAATATCATTACTACAATATCAAGAATTGCATGATGAATTAAATAAAATTCATAATGGAAAAAAATAAATTAAAAGAATTAGTCAAACAAGTAATGTTTGAATATTTGGAGGAAATGTCTACATCTGGGGCTGCTGGAGGTTATTTAACAAAATATGCTTTCAAATCCAAAAATTTAAATGAAGCCAGATATAGTACTTTTAAAAAAGAAGTAAAAACAAGAACACCTCAACAACAATTACATGAAGGAGTTAAAGCAATTCAACGTAGATTAGATGAAATTAATAGGTTAGTTGAATTTACCACTAGAATGAAAGATGAGTTAAAAGAAAATAATGAAGGGGTTATATATTTAGAACGTACTTGTAAATCATTAAATAAAATAAACGAAAAAATTCAAGAAATTAATACTAAAATTAATAACTTAACAGAAATAATGCAGCTAAAATTAAATCCGCTTCATCAGTTGTAAAAATAGACAAACCTAAAATTTCTAGAACTGGTATTCACGCCAAAAATAAAACATCCAATTTAAAAAGTTCTAAAAATTATAAAAAAATATATAAAGGACAAGGAAAATAATATATCATGACAATACAAAATTTATATACTCAATATTTAGATGGTAAAATTACCAAACAAAAATTTCTTTATGAAGTTCGTAGAGACCAAAATTTAGATATGGTATCATCTAGTAATTCATTTGATGATGCTGTCAAGATATTAAAAAATAAATCAATCATCTCAGAAAAAGCTCATAAAGAAGCTAAAGAAGCTAAAAAAGCTGAAGGTAAACAAGAAGTAGATATTATAGCTAAAACCATTGATATGGTTAACCCCTATGAGTATACTAGAGGTATGAATTATGAATTAGAAATCATGGATATACCTGCAACTTCAGGAGATTTATCTGAAGATAACATACTTAAAGCCCAGAAAAAAGTATTAACCAATTTAACTAAAAATTCACAATATTATTGTGAAAAAATGCATGGTAAAAGTGAAGTGGGTCATGAATGGATTGAAGCTACCAAAAAAGAAATTGATAAAATTGGTAAAGGTAAGAAAAATATAATAAGAGAAGGAACATCCTCTAGACCAGGTTACAATGCAGATGGTACTCCAAAATCTAATGATGAAATGAGTGATGATGAAAGAGAAGAATTTTATAATGATTCAAGCTTCTTAGATGAGCATGGCCAATATGCTGATAGAGTAGCAGATGTTAATGCTGATTCATCTCCATTAAAAGAAGATAAAATATCTACAAGAGAGATAGCTCAAGCTCTAATTCCCCTGGCCTTTAATAAAGGAGAAATAAAACAGTATATGATATCTTTATCTAAATCAGGTGATGAGTTTGATACAGTAGAAGATTATATTGAAGATTTTCAAAATTATGTAGCTGATAAATCACTAGAAGAGCATGGTCAATATGCTGATAGAGTAGCAGATGTTAATGCTGATTCATCTCCATTAAAAGAAAAACAAGAAGCCATTTATAAAAAATATGCTGAGTCTACAGGTATTCCAATGGAAAATCTTATGTCAATGGTTAAAGAAGCTAAAGCTAAAATGAAAGAAGGTACTACTTATGCTGGTAAAGACGCGGTGGATGATGCTCAAAAAGATCCAAAATTTAGTTCTTTATCAGGTGTTGGTAAAACTGATGCTATAAATAAATTAAAACAAGGTAATACTGTAACTATCGGATAATATGAGCAAATCATTATTAATAGAATATTCAATTTTTACCCCTAAAACTACTCAATTAACTGAGGGAGTTAAAGGGGCTAAAAATTTGCTTGTTGAAGGTGTAGTTCAAAGAGCTGAAGCTAAAAACCAAAATGGTAGAGTTTATCCTAAACAAATTTTGGAAAATGAAGTTAAAAAGTATATAGAAACCTCTATAGCAGAAAACAGAGCATTAGGGGAATTAGACCACCCTGAATCCACAATAATTAATTTAAAAAATGTATCACATAACATTAAATCCTTATGGTGGGAGGGTGATGACTTAATGGGTAAAATAGAAATATTACCAACACCATCAGGTAATATATTAAGAGAATTATTTGCTAATAATATTACAGTGGGTATTTCATCTCGTGGTATGGGTTCAGTGCAACCCTTAGGAGAAGGTACAGTAGAAGTACAAGATGATTTTGAACTTCTTTGTTGGGATTTTGTAAGTACTCCAAGTACTCAAGGAGCCTTCATGAAACCTACAGGTTTAAATGAAAATTTTAACCCACAATTAAACCAAAACCAATACTCAAAAGTAAACTCAATAATATCAGATATTATTTGTACTCAATCTGGTATATGTTGTATAAGATAATAAATAAATAAATAAATAAAATTAAGCGCTTCCTAAAAAGAAGCGCTTTTTTGCTTCTCCTTATATATTTATCGACATCCCTGATAGATTATCCTAATATAATCTCCCTCATAAAACAAATTCCTATATTACTTCTTAATAAGTAATCAAAAATCAAATCAATTATTATGTCAAACAAAACTAAAATCTTTAATGAGGCTATCGCTGAAGCTAAAGCAATTAGAGAAACAGCTATGGCTAACGCCAAATTAGCTCTTGAGGAAGCTTTTGCCCCTCGTATTCAAGAAATGATGTCAGATAAACTAGAGGCATTATCCGAAGAAGACGAAATGGAAGAAGGTTATCATCAAGAAGAAACTAAAAATGAAGAAATTTCTTTAGAAGAACTTCTATCAGAACTTGAAGACCTAGAAGAAGGTACAGAAGAAATGGAAGAAGGTAAAGAAATGGAAGAAGGTAAACACAAAGAAATGGAAGAAGGTAAAGAAGAAATGGAAGAAACTACAATCGCCGAAGTAGAAGCAGATGATGAAGTGGGTAGTATCTCAGTTGATGAACTGAAAGATATTATTCGTGATATACTAGCTGATGTTATGGGTGGTGAAGAAGAAATGGGTGAAGAAGAAATGGGTGAAGAAGAAGTTGAAGGCGACGAAGAAATGAGTGCTGAAGACAATTTAGAACTTGAAGAAATCTTAGCTGAAATCTCTTCTTTGGATGAAATGGGAGGATCAACAATGAGAGAACCATCAGATTCTGCCGCAGCAGGTTTAGATGCTATCATTTCAGGCTTAAAAAAGTTAATTGTTAAAGGTGGACCTATAGCAGCTAAAGCTAAAGCAGCTCTAGCAGACTTAGGATCAGCGGCTGGCTCTGCTATAAGAAATGAAAGCGAAGCTAAAGAATTACAAGAAGCAATGAGTACTATTACCATCTTACGTTCTGAATTAAATGAAGTTAATTTATTAAATGCTAAATTACTTTATGTTAATAAATTATTTAAAGCTAAAAACTTAAACGAAGCTCAAAAAGTTAAAGTTATTAATGCTTTTGATAGAGCTGAAACAGTAAGAGAAGCTAAAAATGTATTTGATACATTAAATGAGTCTTTGAATACTGAAAAAGTTAAATCACAAATTAAGGAATCATTATCATTTGCTTCTAAAGCTGCTGGTGTAGCTGATAGACAACCTATTATGGAAGGAAATGATTTTGTAAATAGAATGCAAAAACTTGCAGGAATTATCTAAAAAATTAAATTAAAACTTAAAAAAAAAATTAAACAATGTCAAACTTAGTAAATCAATTACTTGAAACCGCAAACCCATATACGTCTTTGCAAAAAGACTCAGTTAGATTAGCTGCAAAATGGGGCAAATCAGGTTTGTTAGAAGGAATTTCTAATGAAACCGATAAAACAAACATGGCTATCATTTTAGAGAACCAAGCAAAACAATTAGTAGTAGAAGCAAACCAAACTGGTGGTTCTGCAACTTTTACTCCTGGTACAGGTGAGCAGTACGCTGCTGTAGCTTTACCATTAGTACGTAAAGTATTCGGTCAAATCGCTGCTAAAGAATTTGTTTCTGTTCAACCAATGAGCCTACCAGCTGGATTAGTATTCTTCTTGGATTTCCAATATGGTGATACTAAAAGACCATTCGCTGATGGTGATTCATTCTATGGTAAGGCTTCTGCAAACTTTGGTAATGAAGCTGCAGGTGGTTTATATGGTGCTGGTAGATTTGGTTATTCAATCAACCAATTCTCAGCTTCAAATACTACAATAGCTTCCGGATCAGGTATAGCTCCAACAGTTACATTTGCTGATGTAAACTATACTGCTGAATTATCAGCTTCTATGTTAGCAAATGAAATTATCAAAGTTACTATCCCTGTAGCTACAATAGCTGATTATGATGTAAATGGAGTTAGAGCATTCACTGCTGAATCTGGATCAGGATTTACAGCTTCTAAACTATTATCTGCTTTCACAAAAGTGAATGGAGTTAATATTGAATTCTTCTATACAGGATCTGCTAGTGATATTAAAACTGGTAATAGTACATTTGCTGTTTTCTACAACAAAGCTACATCAGATGCTAACAGAGGTGATTTTGAAGATGGAAACGCATATGCTGTACCAAATGCTGCTAGTAGTACTTCAATCTCTATACCAGAAGTAGATGTTAAAATGAGATCAGAAGCTATTGTTGCTAAAACAAGAAAATTAAAAGCACAATGGACTCCAGAATTTTCTCAAGACCTTAATGCTTTCCATTCATTGGATGCTGAAGCAGAATTAACTTCTATCTTATCAGAATATATCTCATTAGAAGTTGATTTGGAGATCTTGGATATGCTAATCCAAAATGTACCAACTAACCAAGTTGAAGTATGGTCTGCAAAAGTAGGTGACTCTTTTGTAAATGGTGCTAGACAATCCAACACATCAGGTGTTTACTACACTCAAATGTCTTGGTTCCAAACTTTGGGAATTAAATTACAAAAAATCTCTAACTTAATTCACCAAAGAACTTTAAGAGGTGGTGCTAACTTCTTGGTAGTGTCTCCAACTGTAGCTACAATCTTAGAATCAATTCCAGGATTTGCAGCAGATACTGATGGTGATGTAGCAAAAGCTTCATACGCTTTCGGTGTACAGAAAATTGGTGCTTTAAACTCTCGTTATAAAGTATACAAAAATCCTTACATGACTGAAAATGTTATTTTAATGGGATTCAGAGGTAACCAATTCTTAGAATCAGGTGCTGTTTATGCTCCATATGTTCCACTTATCATGACTCCATTAGTAATGGATCCAGATACCTTCACTCCACGTAAAGGGATAATGACAAGATATGCTAAGAAAATGGTGAGACCAGAATTTTATGGTAAAGTATTAGTAGCTGATACTAACATTATCTAAGAATATCTTAAATAAATTGAAAAATGCCTAGCGAAAGCTAGGCTTTTTTTTTATATTTATTATAAACCAATAAACGTTTTAATTATGACTTCAAACCATCACACTGATGAAGTCTTCACTCAAAAGAGAAGACCTAAAAATCCTATAAAATTTAATTTAGTTTTAAATGAAGAACAAAAAAAAGCAAAATCACTTATTGTAGACAATCCTGTAGTGATTCTGAAGGGAATGGCTGGATCAGGAAAAACTCTAGTGGCGGTACAAGCAGCATTAGATATGCTATTCTCTAGAGAAATAGATAAAATCATTATCACAAGACCAACTGTAGCTAAAGAAGAATTAGGTTTTCTACCAGGTGATTTAAAAGAAAAAATGGATCCATGGTTAGCACCTATTTATCATAATTTATATATGTTATATAATAAAGAAAAAGTAGATAAAGAACTAGAGCGGGGGAATATTGAAATTGTACCCTTTGCTTTTATGAGAGGTAGAACATTTATAAATTCTTTTGTAATTGTAGATGAAGCACAAAATGTTACTCATACTCAAATGGAAACTGTTTTGGGAAGATTGGGTAAAGGATCTAAAATGGTTATTTGTGGGGATTTAGCCCAAATAGATTTAAAAATAAAAAAAGAAACTGGATTTTCTTTCTTAACAAGAGTAGAAGAACAAGTATCAGGATTTAAAATATTTGCCTTAAAACAAAACCATAGACATGAAATTGTATCCCCTATATTAAAAGTATACCAGGATTTTAGAGATTAACAAATTTTATATATTTATACCAAAATAAAACATGGCCAATTCACAAATATGGGCTGGAACAGCCACTTTTACATCTGGGTCTTCAACACCTTTTGGTTTTTATGATTCAGAATCTGAATTTAGATTAGATGCTGTAAAAGTAGCAAAATTCTGCGCACAAAGGTTAGGTTACCCTTCAATGGATATTGAAATGGGTGGTGATCAATTTTTCGCATGTTTTGAATCAGCTGTAACCACTTATGGAAATGAACTTTATTTATATCAAATTAGAAATAATTTCTTATCTTTAGAGTCTAATTCAACAGGATCTTCTTTAAATAATACTGTTATTAAACCCTCATTAGGTAATTTAATCAGATTAGCTCAAGATTACGGAAATGAAGCTGGAGTAGGTGGTACAACAACATGGTATACTGGTTCTATTGATATGACTGCTGGAATTCAAGATTATGATTTAACTACATGGTCAGAAGCATCTGCTTCGTTAGATCCTGGTGATTCAATTGAGATAAAAACAGTATTTTATGAAAATACTCCTGCAATTGTAAGATATTTTGATCCTTATGCTGGTACAGGATATGGGTCACAACAGTTATTAGATGCTTTTGGTTTTGGTAATTCATCACCTGCTATTAACTTTATGTTAATGCCTTTAAATTATGATATAGGAGTAATGCAAGCAATTGAATTAAATGATCAAATAAGAAGATCAGCTTACTCTTTTCAGATTATAAATAATAAATTAAAAATATTCCCTGTACCAACACAAAATAAAACTTTAAAAATAGAATATATTAAAGTATCTGAAAGAAATAGTGTAATACCAACAAGTGGTTCAGGAGCAGGAAATAATTTAATTACAGATATTTCAAATGTTCCTTATGAAAACCCTACATACACTCATATTAATGCCCCAGGTAGATATTGGGTGTTTGAATATACACTAGCTCTAGCAGCTGAAAGTTTAGCATTTATTAGAGGTAAATATGGTTCAGTTCCAATTCCAGGTGCTGAAGTATCTTTAAATCAAGCTGATTTGTTAACTAAATCTAGAGATTTACAAACTGCTTTAATTGATAAATTAAGACAAGATTTAGATGAAGCTTCACGTAGATCCCAACTTCAAAGAAAATCTGAAGAAAATGAGTATATGCAAAAAACCTTAGGTCAAGTACCTTTAAATATTTTTATAGGATAATATGGCATATTTTGGAAGATCACGAGATGTTAGTATGTTCTCTAATATTAATAATGAATTATTAGGACAAGTAATAGAACAAAAAATAGGGTATTATCAAGTGGTACTTGATGAAACTCCCTCTAATATCTATGGAGAAAATCAAAATAAAACTTTTAGAGGCCCTGTATTAATAAATTGTTTATTAGAAAGAGGAGCATATGAATCTTTAAATGATGATTTTGGAGTAGATATTAATAGACCCTTAACAGTCAGATTTTTTAGACCTCACTTAATTTCAGCTAATGTAGTACCTAATATAGGTGATATTATACTTTGGAATGAAGATTATTATGAAATTGATAATGTAGATGAAAATCAATTAGTAGTTGGTAAAGACCCTAATTACGCTTATAGTAATAGCAATGGAGTA
>Ga0208303_1001134_pt1 | contig 10675 bp, 18 predicted proteins | sample CB_VirMetaG_2_FD_184537 | JGI IMG/M metagenome (GOLD analysis project Ga0208303, IMG submission 184537) | Freshwater to marine saline gradient viral communities from Chesapeake Bay - CB_1504_2 Viral MetaG (SPAdes) (version 4) | ecosystem: Environmental > Aquatic > Marine > Coastal | place: USA... | reverse complement strand
AAAGGGCCCTCGTATTGAGGACCCTTTTTTTTTATTTGTATGTATAGCATATTGAGTTTTTTATACACATTAGTTTCTATATGTATAAAAAAGTCATAACTTTTAGCCTTTAGCCATCACACGCTAGGCAATCTTCGCTCATAGCTTGTTGTGCAATGTCTCCACGTAAAACACTTTCAGTTCGTGTGTAGTATAAAGTTTTAACACCGTTTTTCCAAGCTTCAAAATGTACTTTGTTTAACCACTTTGGTGTGGCCTCAGAAGGAAAAGCCAAGTTTAAACTAACAGATTGGTCAACATACCTTTGCCTTAATCCGGCTTGACTAACTAGCTCTAATTGATTGATTTCCTTAAATGTTTTAAAAACTTCCTTAACAGGAATATCATGATCACTAATAAGAACATCGTCAAGCTCTTTAATATCTTGTACAGATCCACCATCAGCTAAAATTTTATTCCATATATCACTAGTATTCAATCCATTATCTTCTAATACACTTTCAAGCGTAGGGTTTTTTCTTATGAAAGTTCCTTTAGCTGATTGCTCTGTAAACACGTTCGCGGCCCAAGGTTCTATTCCTGCCGAAACATTACCACTAAGCTTGCTATTACTAACAGTGGGAGCAATAGCACGCAAGTGAGTATTACGCATACCAGTACCAACGCACCACAAAGGCTCGCCATAAACCTCAGCAAGAGCCATTGATGCTCTTTCACTTTCGATTTTAATCTGCGAAAAGATCTTCCTAGTTTCAAACTGAGCCAATAAGCCTTCGAAAGGAATTCCCTTTTCTTGTAAGTACGTGTGCCATCCAAGTGCTCCCAAGCCCAATGCTCTCCCTTTTTGCGCAGATCGAATAGAGTTTTCGAATCCTCTAAGACCTTTGGCTCTTTGAATAAATTCCTCCATAACTCCATCAAGAAACCAGACAGCGTCATATATAAGATTAGTGTTTTTCCATTCTTCATACTTTGCTAAATTTAATGACGATAAGCAACATACAAAGCTATGTGACTCATCAGTGTGTAATGTTATTTCAGAACATATGTTTGTCATATGTACTTTTAATCCGTTTTGTTTATATGATTCTGGATTTGCCTTATTAACATTGCCTTTAAACATAATGTACGGCTCTCCAGTTGCTTTTCGTTTTCTAAGAAGTTTACTCCATCTATTTCTAGCATCCTTATCTCCTTGTTCAAGTCTCCGCATAAACTTATCACCAACAATTGCGCACTGATGTAGATTAAGCGACTGTCTGTTAACATCTCCTTTAGGTTCTCTAATTTCCAACCATTCCTCGAAATCGTTGTGTTCAATATTGATGTTAACGGAAGCAGCTCCTCTTCTGACGGATCCTTGATTGGTAGCGAGGATTGTGCTATCATAGATTTTGCAAAAAGGTACGACTCCATCTGATGTTCCATTTCCTGTAATTTTAGCGCCAGCGGGTCTTATTTGATTAATACCGATACCAACTCCACCGCCGTGCTTAGCGAGTAGCATCATCTCTAAATTCTTTTGTCCAATGTCCTGTATACTATCTGCTACGTCAATACCGAAACAGCTAATAGGCAGCCCACGGTCAGTACCAGTATTACTAAGTACAGGAGATGCCAAGCATAACCAACCATTCCAAATATAATTGAAAAAGGTTTCACCAAGCTCTGGCTTATATAACCTACGAGCAACTGTTTTAGCGACTCTCTGGTATGCTTCACGAGGCGTTTCTCCGTCGAATAAATATCCCCCGGATATTGTTTTCTTGTATACGTCTGTATTACCCCACGCAGGGTAATCTTCTCCTTTAATCCAGTTTTCATTCCAACTCATTTATGTTAAGTGATTTATCCAGGCTATTAACCCATTAATATTTAAGGCAACTAAGTTCCATTGCTTTCTTGACGCTGTTTGTACTACTACAAATATAAACCCTAGTATATACAACTCAGGCTGTATGGTCCATTGGGCAGCGATTAAAAAACCACTACCCATGTAACCTATTCTACTCGATAATCTTTCCGTTGGGCTCAGCTTTTTTTGCCTTACCAGCTTCTTCAACCATTTTTTCTTTAAGCTTTTCAATCGCTCCATCATACTCTTTAAAATGTTTAATTGTTTCTAATGTGCCTACTGATAGGTCTTTTAAGTATGCGTTTTCATCCAGTAACTGTTGTACTACTCTTACTAATGCTTCTACTTTTTTCTCTAATAAATCCGTTCTACTACTCTTCATTCCTTTCATATAATTGTTCCCATATTTCTTCGTTAGTTATTATTCTACCAAATGTCTTCAAAGTCTTCTCCCTCATTAGCCTTTGAATAATCTGTCGGCCTGATCGCGAAAAAATCAGTATGAGTGACCCCGCCGGTAAGATGATAGAACCAATCAAGATTAGCCGCTGCTTTAGGGTCATACGCGAAGTACGAGCCAAGGTCAACGTAACCAAGTTCCACAAGCTTTTCATTTGTTCTCTTTTTTATAAAATGCTTTAAGTCATTTGCGGATATACCCTCTATATCACCCATCTCAAACATTTTGTTAATGTAATCTATCTCTAATTGAATCATGTTTTTAGCAGCCTCTATAACGTCTTCTCTACATAAATTTAATAACTGGCTATCTTCAGAACACATGTCTCTAAATAACTTACAACCCATCTTAGAATGCAGTGACTCGTCTCTAACTGACCACTTCATTTGCTGCCCGATACCTTTTAATAAGTTACGCATTTGAAAACTATATAACACAGCAAAAGCAGAGTAAAGAGATACTCCTTCAGCAAAAGCACTAAAAATAGCAAGAGACTTGCCAATATTAACAGGATTGTTACCTTCGTAGGCAACCAAGTTTTCAAACCTTTTAGATGTTGCTGGCTCGTGTAAAAATGCTTCATAATCCTCTAGTCCTAAAGTTTCATTTAAATAACTATAAGCTACAGCGTGTATTGTTTCTTGCGAACCAAACATCATAGCCATTTGTTGTATTTCATATTTTGGAAACCAACCAACTACTTTTTGTGTCCAGTAGTCAGAAACTGCACATTCTGTTTGAGCAAAACCTAGTAATATATTACCAACTAAGTTTTTTTCTTTTTTATCTAGCTTTTCGTTCCAATCTTTAATATCGCTTTGCATTGATATCTCAGTATGTAACCAAAAAGCTTGAGCTTGTTTCAACCAACCTTCAGTGTAGTACTCTGGGTACTCAAATGGTTTGTAAGCTATTCTTTTGTCAAATAATCCCATTATTGTATCATAAATTTAATAGTTTGTAATTCGTTTTCCCATGCGCCAATATAAGCTAACATATCTTGTTTAGATGACTTCATTGAGACTTTTTTCATTTCTAGTAATACATTACCTAAAAACATATTTATTGTCTCAAACTTCATCTCTGTATCATCAATCATATAAATAAAAAGCTATATCTATAAACGGTAAATACAGTACGTGTATCTTAGAATCTTGATTTTCGTAGCTTCTTACACCAAGCAACACGCCTGGATAAAGTCCAATTTCTATTGCCCAACCTTTTTCACTTTTTTTTTGTTTTTGCATAACATTCTATATCGTATCTATTGTGTAATTGTTTTATATCTGAATACTTTACTTTTCCTTTAGCTTCCCAGCTCCACTTCACAAACTTATCAATTTGTCTTTCAGCGTATTTTTGTCTGGCTATGTGTTTTGTTTCTCTAAAATCAGCCTTACCGTCTCGTCGCATTCTTTTTGATTTTGTGGTTTATAAAGTGTGTGTCCTGGAAACTGATTAGACACTAGTAATTTAAACATCTTCCAACGCATTGGAAATGATTCGTTTGCTCTACCTTTTGTTTCTATTATAAAGTCTTGACCTATGAAATCTGGTGTATACTTGATCGGTAATATTCGTTTGCAGCCTCTATTGACGTAGTCACCTTTACCGTTTGCTTGTCTTTCGTATACCTCGTTTTCAAAATGAAAACCATTTAATAGAACAAAGGTTTCTCCTTCGTACTTTGTTTTTATTTTGGCTTTTTTAAGAGCCATATACATATACTTTTCAAGCCCTGAGGCAAAGTCGATACCATCATATGATACCTTCTTTGCTCTTACTGGACCTCTTTTTCCGCTTTTGCGTTTATAAGTTTTCTTCATAATGCTCTCCTGTGTTACCGTTTTGAGCAATTACATTCATACGTTCCATACGTTCTAATTCAGTGTCTATTTCCTTTTGCTCTTTAAGGTCTGAATACTCTTCCTTAGCTGCTTGTAAATATAAGATCGCGTCCATTAGTTCTTCTTGAACGTCGTTTAAATAGCCAAACAAATCTTTATGACCACCAATTCTTTCAGCGTCTAAGGTTCTACCGTACTTTTCAAACCCTAGATTAGATCTATCAACAAACTTGTTTACAACTCTTTTTACAACTGGGTCTCTAAATTCTATTTCGTGCTTGCTCATTATAATGTTTCTTTTACGAATGTTCCATTTATCATCTTACCTTTACGCTTTGCAATAACCTCGTACGCTGAGTTGACGCAGTGCTCAATGCTAACACCTCTTTGATGAGCTAAGTTTGTTAGAACAACAACCATATCACCAATAGCATCGATAACTTCAGGTTGATCGTCTTTCAACAACGCTTGTGCTAATTCACCAGCTTCTTCTTGTAGCTTAACGTATTGAGTAATTGGATCTCCAGAAACATATAAACCTCTGTCAGTTGCCCACTGTCTAATCTTTTTAAAGATTTTTAATTCTTTAACAGGCTTTTCTTTAGGCTCATCAGAGCTTGAGCTAGGATCAAAGTAATTAGCTAATGCTTTGTTGTACACGAAAGATCTGTCCTTGTTAAACATCGATGCGTAAGAGTTATTCATTATGAAATCAATAGACTCTTTATTGATAGTAAAATCTCCTTCACTAGTAGACCAACTAAAGTCTATCATATCCATTAACCTGCCTTTTAATTTAGAAACTGGTACTGGAAAAGTTGTTGTTTGTTCTGTTACGTTAACTTTCATTTTATTTGGTTTAATTAAATTGTTATACTTCTGTCTATCAACTTTATAGCCATAAGACTTTTGAAGTTCTATTTCGCGATCCGATATATAATCTATATCTTCTGACTGCTCAAGAACTTCATACTCTCCCTCCTTATATCCTTGCATAAGGGTTACTCTAGTCTTAAGATTACGTGTTGCTCCTATTTTTTTACCAGGAATGTGATAAATATAATACATATTCTGTTGTTTTTAAAGTTTATCGTTATATAAATGCATATTATGCGCGTAGTGGTAATACCAACCCGTCTCAATAGACAGACTGTCTGCAACCATTTGTTGTAATGATGCAAATTGATACTGATCATTACAAAAACCGTACCAGAGGTCATTAGAACGCATCAAGACAGACATACAAAGCTTATTATCTAAGATTGTAAACTGAACAGCATACGTACACGGTGTATCTTTTGAATAGTTCTCTATTTCTTTACCATCATAGATAGATATTGTAGCTTGCCTAGTGTTAGGGTTGTTTTCAAGCATCGCAATAACTTTATACAGTTGATTGTTTCTTTTCCACTGCCAACCATAGTTTGAATTGACGTTGCCATTTTCATCAGCCATTCGCAGCCAAATTGGAGGAATTTTACCGTGTATAGCACCGAGACGCTCTACGCTTCTGTCACCCGATAGATACCAAAGCCATTCTGACTCTGCGTATTTCTCACTGAACTTACGTTCTTTGTTTGTAATGATCTTTTGAGATGGATCTTCCATATAAAAACCAACATTGAATAAAGCTTTAGTATCGTTAAAGTCTACACCATCTAACCTGATCTTATCAAGCAGATAGTCAAAAGCTTCAGTAGCATTGTTGAATTTATTTCTTGTGTTTGTCATAGTAATAATTATAGTATTCGTACATTTTTTCCCATATAGCTGTTTTAGTAAATGTTTTGGGACTTCTATTTACTTTGCCGTTATTCTCTATATCTAGCCACCAAGCACCTTCTGTTTTAGCTGTAGGTGATATGTATATTCCGTTTTTAATACACCAACCATAAGCTTTACTATCTTCGGCAGAGGCTATATATTCTCCCATATCCCATGGGCTTTTTTTACCAGCCATCTACTCCCACGGCATTGGATCACCGTCTAAGTTTACAGGTTCGTTGGGGATAAAGCAACCAGATCTTGGCTCCCATTTAAAATGAGCTTCAGCACCGTTTTCTCCAAGATTTTGGAATTTAACTTTTAATACTTTAGCTTTTACTGTTTTATTCTCATAATCCCTGTGAACTAACAAACCGTGATAAGAAGCATCGTACCATTCACCACCACCTTTGATATTATACATAGTAGGTTCTTCAATCTTACCTTCTTTATCCTTGTACATCTTAGTTGGGTGAGCAACTATAAAAACTAATACATCATATTTTTTAGCAAAAATTTCTATTTTACTTAAATATTCCATCGTGTATCTATTAACGTCTTCTGTCTTACAGTCTACGTCTCTAACTTTATTAAATGGATCAATAACTAGACACTTAATTCCTTTACGCTTAACTAACTCAGCGGCTTTACGTAGTACAGATTCTAATGTATAACGCTCCATATCAATATGATAGAAGTTGCTATTGCAGTGATCTGCTATTTGGTTCCATTTGTCGCCTCCGATATCTTCTTTAGACGGCATACCTTGCCAAACTTTACGCATTAGTTTATGAGCATGCAAATAAGTCGGGACATTCTCTGGTGAAGCAAAAGCTGTCTTCCAACCATAATTCTGATTATAGCCAATAACCATTTGGTCGACAAAATCACTTTTCCCGGAACTTGGTATACCAGTGACAGTAATGAATTGACCAGTGTAAGTTGAAAATATTTCATCAAAATTAGGAAGGCCAACTTGAAATCCTGGTTTAAAGCCATTTCTAACAAAATCAGTAACCTCGTCCTCGACATCTCGAAATGTTGTGACGTTTTCAAGAGGAACTGGTTTCGCGCTTGTGATCCTTTGGGATAGTTTTTCTTTACCATGTTTTATCAAGTATTCGTTAGCATCTTTACAATCCTCGAACGAAGCTATAAAACAAACCTCAGAACCTAGCCTTCTAATTAACTCAGACTGCAAAGCTTGACCAGCTTCATCATCATCAACTGCTAATATAATCTTTTCTTTGTCCTCAAAGTAGTCAATACAAGAGTCCAAGTAATCTAAGTTGTTTGTATTTAATGTTGCTCCATTAGGTACTGATATAGCGTTGGTTATACCAGCTTCGTGCAAGGCTAGCACGTCCATTTCTCCTTCAACAATAACACAGTACTCATAACCTACTATACTGTTTATGTTGTAAAACACTTTCTCAGCGCCTTTAAATAATTTAAAGTTCTTTCTTCCATCACGATACTTAACATTGATAAGTTGATCGCCCATGAAATAATTAAACTTTATTACATTCTCGGTTTTACCGGTCTGTGGCATCCATTCAGGTCCCTCAGTGATCTTTAAGTCACTAAGGGTCTGTTTGGAAATACCTCTTGTTTCAAACCAATCTTCAACTTTGGTTCCAGGTTGCACTATTTTTATAGGCTCTGGTTTCACATACACTTTTTCGCTGTTACCTTTGCGTTTATATGTATGTAGTTGAAAACTAGTATTACAATTATGACAAGTACCGAGACCACGTTCCCAATCATAAGAAGCACATTGCGCTTTTTGATTTTTAGGTTTTCTATCGTGAGAACATACAGGGCATACACCCTGCTTTTTTCCCTCTTCAAGCTTATGTTGATTGAATATATCAATCTCAAATCCATTGATCTCTACTGTCTGCATTTAATTGCGGTATTTAATTTAATTTAATTTAATATCCTGATTCTTCTAAACAATCAGGGCATATGTCACAAAAGTCATAATCCTCTGTCTCCATATTTTTCTTACAAAACTCGCATTTCATTAGAAAGGTAGGTCATCTGCTTGAGGCGTTAATGATTGAGCTGGTGCTTGCTGTCCATCTCTAGGCGCTGCTGCGACATTGTCTCCGTTTGTCCAAACCACTTTTACATTACCTAAGTAAGTTTTAGCTGATTTAGCCTCGCGTTCTTCTTTGCTTTGAGCGATAGTAATAGGTCCTTGATTTCCAAACTGATCAGGCTCGTCGTTAATAGTAATGCTGATAGGTAGATATTTACCTTTCTTACCATCGATGATCTTTGATTTATCAATATTGTTTAAATTGATACTTGCGTTAATAATACTTGCCATTTTAATTGATTTTAGTTATTAATTATTGTTATATATATTATCGTTATTCTAACGTATTTTTTTTGTAAACTACAACGTTTTTGTTACTAGGTACTGAGCTGGGTCAAAGTCTTTGTCTTTATAAAACAGTTTATACTGTTCAATAGCTTTTTCTACTTTTTCCTTGCCTCGTTCTAAAAAACTAGTAGAACAATCGAATATACCTATTTTACCTGATATTTTGTCTACAACTATAAATATCATATCCATATTAAAGTACGAAGAATATATGTAAGCTTGACTGTCATAATTATATTCTTTTGCTGAATAAGCAAACTTATCAATGTCAGATGTGGTTTTAAGATCTATTACTAATTTTTCTGTATTGTTTTTAATATCAGCTTTAAGTTTCCACATTTCACCACCTAGTTCAATCAAACCAGGTACTTCGTATTCTACATCTATATCTTGTATCAACTCTTTACAAACATCGTTCGCCATAAGTTTATCTCTTAATACTTGTAGTTCATCAGCTTCTTTCTGAAGCAAACACATTTCACCGCCTGATAAATCTTTATACGCTTTAGTATTTCTACTACCAGCATCTATAATCTTATATTGCTCTAATTTATCAGGTTCTAACACTAACGTGTGAAAGTAACCACCTTTAACTAAATTTGGATTACCTACGATAGGTTTTTTAAAACTTAAAGGATCTTTTAATAAAGCACGTATGTCAGAATTTGATAAGTATTGCTTACCAAACGCTCCATAATACTTTTCATCGTCTTCTAGTTCTTTTAAAATTTTAACTTTTTGTTTATCTGTCATTTATAGAGTTTTTAATACAGTGGCTGGTATATCATACTTATTTTTAATAGCATCGATACTACCTCCTTTAGCTATAAACTCTTTAGCTTTAACTAAAGCTTGACCTTCTAGCTTAGGCTTTGCTGTTTTTGTTTTACCGTGACTATTCGCGGCATCACTGTCTTGCGTATCGTCAATTAAGAATAAATTTCCTAACGCGTACTTTTTTCCATAACTGGAAGCACTACCAAACTTCTGCGGCATCTGCATACCTTTCTGATCAAGATCAATACCGACAATAGCTGTCGCGTGTATAGCATCTTTGCCATCTGTAACTGTAGCCTTTGACTCTAGTATTGGAAATGGATCTGTTGATATCAGTTGCTCACTGATAACTACTGAAACTCCTAATTCTAATAGATAGGGTTTTGTTGCTTCAAGAATGTCTTCGGCGGATCTGAAGTTGTATTTACCGAAGGAGTTAAATCTAGACTTTTTAGATTTAAACTTTGTTTGGATAGTAGCTAATTTTTCGTTTAATATCATTCGTTTGTTTTTAAAATTTGCTTATTATTATAATCACATATATTATATGGTTTTTAGGCCATTTTAATCATCTAATCTAAAGGAAGTCAATCACTTGCGAGTGATCAACACCTTCTATTAGTTTGTTAACTGCTTGCTTTTTTATCTCGCTAACGCGTACATAACTGCTAACTCCTTCAATGTTTAATAGCTCTGCTATTTCTTTGGCTGAATGCTTGTCGCAGTCAAGCCCATAAGATAATCTTATTACCTCGTATTCTTTAATGTTTAGATGCTTTTTAAGAAGGCTTTTTAGATATAGATTCAGTAACTGTATATTGTAAGGTTCTGATTCATCTGGAACCTGAAAAACAGCCGATTCATTATCATCGTTGTGAACTTGTTCATCGATACTTAAGAACATACTGTTAAAGAACATAGCTACCATTTTTTTATCTTTTGGATTGCTACGTATCTCGTTGATCTTATGCTCTGGTATTCTCATATTACCTCTATGCATATCAACCCTTCTTCTTATTGCTCCTTTAATTCTTTTACTTAAAAATGATTTTAATGTTTTCTCAACGTCTTCAGAAGCTTTAAGAACTTCAATGTCTAATTTATCTACAGCTCTAATTAAAGCTTCATTACCTATTTGTATTAAGTCATTGATAGATAATATGCCTGAAGCCTGCTGAGATGTTGGAAACTTTCTTGCTAAGTTTTCTACTAAAGGCATAAACTTTATTATTAAATCATTTCTACCATACTCTACGTAAGGCTTGTCTACTGGCATGGATTTTTTTACGTCTTCCTTATACCGAATGTAATTTTGAATATTATACTTTTTCATTATTGGTTATTTAGAATTTCCTTTTCTTTTTTCAAACTATCACACATATTTCTGTGAATTGTTCTTGATGAACAGCTTAATGATTTTGCTATCTTGCTTATAGTTATACTTTCGCCGCTGTCATTTAGATCTATCATACACTGATATATATCATCTTTGTGTATCTTCTTTGATTTTCCAATCATAGTACCTACTATTGACATTTTTTCTGTTGGAGTTAGTAAGCTATAGTCATTAAATATTATCT
>Ga0208303_1001133_pt1 | contig 10678 bp, 7 predicted proteins | sample CB_VirMetaG_2_FD_184537 | JGI IMG/M metagenome (GOLD analysis project Ga0208303, IMG submission 184537) | Freshwater to marine saline gradient viral communities from Chesapeake Bay - CB_1504_2 Viral MetaG (SPAdes) (version 4) | ecosystem: Environmental > Aquatic > Marine > Coastal | place: USA... | reverse complement strand
ACCTATAAGGTCAGGTCAGGAGCTTTGCGAGAAGCTCTGATTTGGTAAACGTGACGAAGCGCCTCTCCTCCGTCACGGTGAAATGTAATCTGCGTCATAACACTTGATGCTGAGTAGCCATGACCTGCATGGTAAGAGTCTGGAAAAGCGATAGTCCCGAAACTTTCCACGAATACGCCATTATCAGTCTCTATCGCGTTCTGATGATGTATATGACCGACCAACCATTTGCGGTAGTTAGTAGACGACCATTGATCTGGTAGCATCCTTGGTAAGATAGCTGCCAGTTTATTAGCCTTAACTTTGTCACCGTGGTGTACAGCAATCAAAGTAGCTCCAAACTGTAGAGTATGGAAGAATCCGTGAGGGTCTAAAATGTTTACTCGTGGCTCTTTTGAATAGTAGAACTTTAAGATCAACGCCAGAGCTATAGCCGTATCTGAATCATGGTTACCACGAGCCATAATGACACTTACATTCTTATGCTTAGATAGCATCTTCTCTATCGCAAATATAAACGTCTGAGCCGCAGTCTCTAGCACAACCTCAATGCGAGTATCTACGTCCAACCGAGTGCCACCAAAGGTAGTTCCTGCCGATCCGTTAGCGTGGATAAAATCACCCACGTTTACTAACAGAGAATGCTCAGAAGCACTAGATACACCTACTAAGTAGTCTATAGCCTCAAGATGAGACTGGGCTGCTATCTTAGTATCGTAATCTTGTTCTTTAGTCTCACGAGAATCAGCCCTCATCCCGAAGTGTGCGTCACCTATGACAATCGTGGGAAGCGTTTCTGTGTCAAACTTCTTAGACTTGGGTTTAGCTTTAGGCTTGTACTTCGGAAGACCTTTAACAAGACCATCAACAAAACCTTGCAGAGCTTTATCCCGCTCTGCTTCGGTCATTGTCCGCTTGGTCTTTAACCACGCCTTGTTACCCTCATCGTCTGAGGTGTAGATACTACGACCAATGACTATCTCGCCCTCTGGAACGTGACGAGTCGCATCCCAATTCCCAGAGTAGCCCGCCGCAGCCGCAGCGTTTTTAACCGTACCAATATGGTCGCGAAGTGTAGACGGAGAAACGCCCAAGACACCCGCCGCTTTGGCAACAACTTCACCGCAGTCTTGCCACGCTTTTATTGCTTCGCGTTGGCGTTCGGTCTTGGCGTAGTCTATTAGGCTCATTATTGATCCAAGCGCGGATCAACCCAATCAGGGCAAAGCTCCCATGCGTCATTGACGTAGTTGTACTTACAACCGTACCAATCGTCTGGAGTAGTAACACCTTCAATAAGAGTAGCGTTGCCAGAGTTCAGGTCGCCAATGATAAAGTCCAAGTTAGCAGGGTCACCCACTTCAATGCAGTCGGCTTTTACGTTGACTTGCTTTTCGTCTGCAAAGAGGTACTTAGAGCAGTTTTCTGAACATACTATAGTTTTCATGGTTATCCTTCCAATAGGATTGAGGTTGATGATAAAGCCCTGCCCGCAGGGACAGAAGATACTGTTGTTGAAAGTGTTCCGTCTGTTTGGACGTAGTAGTCAGAGCCTGTTGTGAGGCTAGATACTTTATCACTAACCCCACCCTGCACAATCACTGCGCCTGTGGCTGTATCGGCTATGGCTTGGTCGGTTATGCCTATGAAATCGGCGAAGTTTGAGCCTGCAGGAGAAAAAACAGTGCTTGTACCGTAATTGGAGTTTCCGGAATCTTGATAGGCAATGACTATTTTGTTAGAAACTGAATCATAGGCTGCTGAGATGTACGCGGAAGATGCGCTTTCAAAGACTACCGGAGTTTCGAAACTTATTGAAGTGCCTGAGACCGTGCCTTCGACTGCTGTGCCGTAGTTAGCGTTACCTTCATCTCTATAAGCCATAACTACCTTGTTATTAGCAGAATTATAAGTTACTGAGATGTAAGTCGACTTGGCGCTTTCAAATACTGCCGCTGTGCCAAAACTAATACTTGTTCCTGAGACAGTGCCTATTATTGCCGTTCCGTATACACCGTTGCCGGCATCTGCGTAAGCAATAACTACTTTATTATTTGTAGCATCGTAAACGGTCGAAACCCAAATGGAGAAGGCACTTTCAAATACTACCGCAGAACCAAAAGAAATACTTGTTCCACTAACTGTGCCTACAATGGCTGTTCCGTAATAAGAGTTTCCAATATCTGTGTAAGCAATGACTATTTTATTATTCGCAGCATCGTAGGCTGTTGAGATATAGTCAGTGTTGGCACTTTCAAATACTGCCGCTGTGCCAAAACTTATTGATGTTCCAGAGACTGTGCCGATAATGGCCGTACCGTAACTTGAGTTACCTACATCTGTATAAGCAATAACTATCTTGTTATTTGTAGCGTCGTAAATTGTTGAGATGTCTGTGGATTCAGCGCTTTCAAAGACTGACGCTGAACCGAAGCTGATTGAAGTCCCACTAACAGTCCCTATTATAGCTGTTCCGTAGTCAAAGTTTCCATTATCTCTATAGGCTATAACTACTTTATTATTATTAGAATCATAAACTGCTGAGACTGCCAGTGTGTACGAGCTTGCAAAGACTGCCGCTGTACCGAAGCTAATTGATGTACCTGAGACTGTGCCTACGATTGCAGTTCCGTAGTTAGAGTTACCAACATCTTGATAAGCAATGACTACTCTATTATTTGTAGGATCGTAAATTGCTGAGATGTACGCGGAAGATGCGCTTTCAAAGGTTATAGGAACGCCTCCGCTTGCCGGAAGCAGTCCAACAGCCGTCACAGTCCCATCAGCCTTAAGCGCAACAGTAGCCCCAGACCCTAACGTGCCACTGGCCACGAAGTCAGCACTCTTAGCCCCTGCTCCGGCAGGTAGTAACTCGCTCAAATTGCTCATGTTGTGTAATCCAAGTTAATGCTAGTGGAGGACAGGGCTTTGCCTGCTAGTACGTCTGAGGCTGTGGTGGACAGTGTGCCATTAATTTGCACGTAGTAATTCTGGTTAGGCGTGAGTCCTGTGACGTTGGTAGAGATACCGCCTTTGATTGTCACCGAGCCAGATGCAGTGTCCGAGATAGCTGCGTCTGTTATGCCTATGAAGTCGGTGTTGTTCGAGTTTACATAGCCAACAGTCAAAACTTTAGCTTTAGCGTCGCCTGCGGATTTTTTGTAGGCAATAGCCATTGTCCCAGTGCTTGAATAACTAATGGTGTTCCATGAAGTGTTTTCTGCATTGTAAACCAAAGGCGATTCAAAACTTATAGAAGTTCCATTTACTGTGCCTATTAGCGCTGTGCCGTGGTTAGAATTTCCACCGTCTGTATAGGCAATCACTACTCTATTAGCAATGGAGTTGTACGCTATAGAAATGTAGTTGTTGTTTGTGCTGCTGTCAAAGGTTACTACAGAGCCAAAGCTCATCGTACTGCCGCTAACCGTCCCCACTATTACTTTACCAACAAATGAATTGTCGCTGTCAAACCAAGCAACAACCATTTTGTTTGAACCAGAATCGTAAGCAGCAACAAGCCCTCTATCTATTCGCGCTGAAACAAAAGTTCCTATTGAACCAAAACTTATGGTGTTACCCGATCCATTTACTGTAGCAACGATGTATTGACCATAACCTGCAACGTCTACAGCCTTATAAAAAACTACTACTTTTTCTTCGTCTGGGTCATACACGGCTTTTGGCAACTGCACTCTATTGCTTAGCCAAACATAAGTAGTGGAGTAGGTTTCAGCTATTGGGTCATACAACACCATTTGGCCGTATCGACTATTCCCAACAGCTTCATACGTGATTACTATTTTATCTTCTGTAGCATCGTAAACAACGCTATTATCTGAAATTTGACCACTGTAAAAAGTGTCTCTGGTCAATACTGTTATCGAAGTACCACTTAAAGAACAAGTAACTTGCTGACCTATATTACCAAAATCATTATTGGCAAAAACAATAACTAGCCTTGAGTCTGTAGTGGAGTAAGCTAAACTGATTTGTTCTGTTCCAACTCGACCGCTATAAAAAGTTGTAAGGCTACCAAAAGAAATAGTTGAACCACTAACAACCCCTGCTACAACCTTGCCTTGGTATGCGGGACTACCATTTATGTCATAGTACGCAACAATAAAAATGTTACCCACACAAATCGAAGCAATATGTCCAAAATTTTCTGCGGAAGACCAAGACTGTTGGGTTCCTAAACCCGTAGTTGCTGAAGACCCTGTAATAGCTACAACAGTCCCATCAGTTTTTAAAGCAACAGGAACCCCGTTCGGTAAGTTTCCCGTGGCCACAAAGTCTACTTGCTTGCCACCCGCACCCGCAGGTAATAAATCTGTCAGATTACTCATGTCAAATCCATCATGTTAATCGTGGTTGCGGAGATTGCTTGGCCTATTTTAACAGCACTTGAAGTAGTGGATATAGAGCCGTCATCCTGAACGTAGTAGTCAGAGCCTATGGTCAAACCTGTCTGCGCTTCGTTAATCCCACCGTAGACGTTTACAGCGCCTGTGGCTGTGTCAGAGATTGCTTCGGCTGTTATGCCTATGAAGTCGGCGGAGTTTGATGATTGGGGTTGGAATATTATGGACTTGCTTTCAGTACCGTTGCTTCCAACCGCTATACTTACTACGTTACTATTACTATCTAATACCGATGAAATGTAAAGTGTAGTCCCGCTTATAAAAATCACAGGGTCTAAAAAAGAAATGCTTGTACCAGAAATTGTGCCTTCTATTGAATATCCATTACGAGGCGACCCAAATTGCCCGTAAGAAATAACTATTTTATTAGATGTGATGCTGTATATGGAAGATAAGAAGTAAGTATCCACAGAATTAAATACAACAGTTGAGCCAAAAGATATTGATGTTCCTGAAACTGTGCCTACAACGGCTGTTCCGTATGATGAGGCACCTATGGCCCTGTAGGCAATAACCACCTTGTTAGCAGTCGAATCAAAAGCTAGTGTATTTTGCTCTACTGCACTAGAATCAAAAATTGCGGCTGTACCGAAACTAACAGAATTTCCACTTACTGTTGCAACGATAGCTGTTCCGTATAATGAATTGGAATCATCTCTATAAGCTACTACAACTTTACTGACATTAGAGTCGAAAGCCATAGAAATATCATTTGTGTTTCCGGCCGCAAAAACCACCGCCGAGCCAAAACTAATGCTTGTGCCGCTTACTGTTCCAACTATAGCTGTTCCGTAATTAGAGTTGCCGAAATCCCGATACGCTATCAAAACTTTATTATTAACAGTATCAAAAACCGCAGTGCATCTTAGTGTTATTGCTGATTCAAACACGACCTCAGACCCAAAACTAATTGAAGTTCCAGAGACTGTGCCTACAATAGCTGTTCCGTAACCGGAGTTTCCGTTATCTCTGTAAACGATTACTATTTTGTTTTCGTTAGAGTCAAAGGTAATACCTATCTCGCGTGCGTCTGAAGCATTAAACACAACCGCCGACCCAAAGCTAATAGTAGTGCCAGATACTGTTCCTACAATCGCTGTTCCGTAATTAGAATTGTTTTCGTCTCTGTAGGCAATAACAACTTTATTCAAGTTAGAATCAAACGCACTTGCTATATAGGAGGTAGTTGAAGTATCAAAAACTACAGCAGACCCAACGACCGAAGGGTTAGCACTAGCACTAACAGCCTCAACAGTCCCGTCAGTTTTCAGCGCAACGGTCTGCCCAGAACTCAGAGTCCCAGACGCAACAAAGTCTACAGCGTTTTGTCCGCCGCCTGTCGGCAGCAGTTCCGACAAGTTACTCATTTATACGCTCCAACCAATAGTGCCGTCTATGTAGGTCATTGTGATTTCTGCGTAGTTCTTATCAAAGATCAGGTCAGTTGCAGAGGCTGCTATGTTAGAGCCGTTACGTCCTACAGTGAATGTAGTAGTTGCTGCGTCACCTGTGCCGTCTTTAACTGTTACCGTGTCACCCGCGCTTGGTGAGGCAGGTAGAGTGATTGTAATACCACCTGCACTGGCTATGATGAACTCGCCTACGTTGGCCGTGTAGCTTGTGCCTTTGAGAATTGGCAGTGCGTTCTTGGAGTCTAGCTGTGTCTGAATCGCGCTAGTCACGCCGTCTGTGTAGTTTAGCTCGGTAGCTGTGCCAGTGTAATCAGAGATTTGGCTGACGGTAACTGAGGTTGCTACTGGGGCAACACTGACCCAAGCTGCGCCGTCATAGACCTTCATCGCGTCTGAAGTAGTGTTGAAGTACAAAGCGCCTTCCACCAAAGCACCGCCTTGGTTGTCCACTGAAGGATCAGAAGCCTTCTCACCCAAGTATCTAGCGTCAAACTCGTCATACTTGTCACTAGCCGCCGTGGCTGAGCCTGCCGCTGCTGTAGCCGATCCTGCTGCGGCTGTAGCTGAACCCGCTGCGGCTGTAGCCGAACCCGCTGCATTAGTCTCTGAGGTAGATGCGTTAGAAGCGCTTGTAGAAGCCGCTGACGCGCTAGAAGCCGCATTAGTCTCACTAGTAGCCGCTGCACTCTCTGAGGCCGCTGCTGCCGTTTCTGAGGCCGCTGCTGCTATCTCACTAGCTGCCGCATTGGTTTCGCTTGTAGAGGCCGCACTAGCACTTGAAGCTGCGTTGGTTTCGGAGGTAGATGCTGCGCTGGCACTGCTTGCCGCTGCTGTCTCAGATGCCGCTGCGTTAGTCTCGCTTGTGGCTGCATTAGAGGCTGAGGTAGCCGCATTAGTTTCGCTAGTAGCCGCTGCTGATTCACTAGCTGCCGCCGCTGCCTCTGACGCTGCTGCCGCTGTTTCAGACGCTGCTGCGTTAGTCTCTGCCGTTTCCGCTGCGGTTTCACTAGCCGCTGCCGCTGTAGCACTCGCCGCCGCTGCCGTAGCACTAGCCGCTGCCGCTGCACTTGTACCCACCCAATAAGCAGGTGACGTTGCAGGGTCATTGCCAGTGTTTGAGTCTTGCAGAGAGGTATAGAGAATACCGTCTGTGCCGACTACGTTCTGGTCTTCAGAATAAGTAGCCGTAGCAACCCAAGCAAAGTTTAGCGGAACCCAGTACGCTGTTTGTGTAGCAGGATTCTGATTCAGGTTAGAGTTCTGTAGAGATTGATACTGCTGGCTACCGTAAGTAACCACATCACCCACAGAATAAGTAATACCCTGATTCCATTCTACTGAATACAGTAGCGTCCAAGAACCAGTTGTAGTCACTGGGTTGTTTCCTTGGTTGCCGTTAATCAATGAGCGGTAGTAAATACCATCAGAGCCTAGAACCACATCTACAGCGTTGTAAATCTTAGTAGCTACCCACTCATCACCGAAGTCCGTACCAGTTTCGCCAGCAGGGTCTCTTACGGCAATTTGTACGTCATCGTTATCAGTGAGAATAACCTTGGCAACACCATCAAAGAAGATGTTCGGTTGACGACCAGCAGCAGACAACAAGACCGGATTAGTATTCGGGATTGAGTTGTTGATGTCGGCATAGGTAGTCTTGGGAGTAGTTGTGCCACTCTCATAGAAATACAGCTTGCCCTCGGCTAACGGGTCGCCAGCGTTGTCTAAGTATTGGTCGAAATCACCGAATCGTGCCATTATTCTTCACCTGTCAGTTGAGCTGCTGTAGCAGAACGCGCTGTTTGTGCGCCGAACCTTGTAGCTCTGGAGGGATTCAAAAGTAAGTTATCTTGAAGTTCTTGTCTAAGTCTTCTGGTATTGCCTCTTTCAAGCAATGACCGTACTGTTGTAGGGTTCATCCCACTTGTTAAAAGAATATCTCCAGCACTTTGTAATGCCGCAGCGAATTCTCTGCTGTTTTTCTCTTTACCTAAACCGTCAAAGATATTAGCTACTTCCGCACTAGCTTGAGCAGGGTTGCCAAAAAGAGCAGTAATTCTACCAAATGTTTGCCTAAACCCGCCTATGTCTTGCGCCTGCTGAACTGTAGTAGAGTTTTCTAGCGCCGTCCGTCTAGTAAACATAAACTCAGCTTCACGCTTCATGGCGCGTAAGAATTGCTGGAAAGACTGCTCATCTGGAAAGACTGCCCTTAATTTTACTACATCTCCGTTGCGTCCAAACATCCTTTTCATTAAATCTGCGCTAATGTTAGTCACATCAATCTTATCCATGATGGCCTGTCTAGCGCCTAACCTGTACATATTCATTTCAGCAGGTGTCATGTTTTTGACAGTATCAATCACTTGTCTGCGATTAGCTTTAAGGAATAATTCGCCTTGCTGTGCTGCTGATTCTAAAGCCCTTTCACCAGCAAAAGTTTCTCTAGCTTGCCTGTATTTTGGAATCTGAGCGTCTGCCTCATCAATCATGGTGTTTTTAAGCCTAGTTAAATCTCTAGCCTTATTGTTTTCACCAGCTCTAAGTGCCGCAGCAATCTGATCATCTAGCTCTTGTTTAGTAGCATCGATGACATCAAAGTGAGTAATCTCATCACCAGCAGCACGTTTGTCAGCTAATCTAGTCTCAGCAGCCTGTCTTGCGCGACCTAAAGAACTATCGCCTTCTAACAAGGTTTTAAGCCTTCCACTGAATTTAAAAGGCGTAGCACTAGCCTCAGCATACAATTCAGTGATGGCTGGCGCAGTTGCTTCTCTAAGACCTGCAATAGCTTGCTCTACAGTCATATCAGGAGACTGCAAACCAAAATCAACATCTTCAGCAACACGACTTGCTTGGCCTACGTTTCTTTCACCTAACTCCCTAGCAGTTCTGCCTTGTAAGTTAGGGTTAAGATTTCCAGCAGCCCTTAGCAGTCGTCTAAATGATTGCGCTATATCAGCAGGAATAGCTTCTGGGCCAAGCTCATCTAGCTTTAAAATAGCCTCATCAACAGTCATTCCTTCTCTTGTAAGAGCTTCGGATAACAAGTCTGCTGCTGCATCATTCTGTACAGAGTTTAAGCTAAGGGCTAATTGCTCTACAGACCTTGGGTTAGAAAACAACCTATCAAATAGGCTACCTGCGCCTTTTTTAACCCCCATCGCAGTCATAGGCGCGAGAATCTGACCCACTATGTCAGCATCTTCTCCACCTAACTCTTGTGCCATTTCGCCGCCAGCAACAGCGGCTGCACCAAACCCAGCTTCTTGCTGAGGAGTGGTTTCTAGTAATTCTCTGCCTACTCTCTTGGCTGTTTCTACAAACTGCCTACCAGTTGGTATAGCTTCTGGTATTGCTTGCTGGGCAAAACGCATACCCTTCGCTACAGGTACAGCAGACCCCAAAACTTCACCTGTTGCTCCAGCAATATCAGCCACAGCGCCTTCACCAGCAAAAGCGCCTCTTTCTGGAATTTGAGCCTCAAAAGAAAACGGTTCTGTTTGTCTGTAAGCAGCCTGTGGAGACGCAGGCATTTCTCTTTGGCCTAGCATGGCCTGAGCATACGGTCTGATTTGACGCTCAGCTGCAATGGCAGGAGACAAAACAACGTCAGCCATAGAGCCTAACGCTCTTAACCCGCCGCCTGTTAATTCGCCAGCAACATCTCCAACAGATTCTAAAAAGCCTTTTTCTTCCGCTGGGGCAGGCATACCGCCAAACCTTGACCGTGTAGCGGGCGTTGCTTCTTGAGTAACTTCTTGACCACCAAATTTAGAGGGCATTATGGCTTCCTGTAAATTGTTCCGCTGTCATCTTCAATATATTGCGCCCCAGAGGGTAACGCATCAAATGCAGCTTGTGTTGTTATCATTGGCAATGAACCACCACTAGCCGAAGATGGGTTTTGCTCTTGATATATCTCATTGAATATACCAGAAGCATTAGCGCCTAACTGTGCGTTTAGATAGCTATCTATTTCTCGTATTGTAGGAGTGTCTTCCATCCCTAAGGCACGGCTTCTGCCAATCTCTGCATCAAGCTGTAGAGCTGCTAATAAGTTTGTTAGAAGCCTGACGTTAGCCTCTGTGTTTCGTGACTCACTAGATTCAATATCTCTTAATAAGTCGCCTTCACGAGCGGTAAATGCTGCGCCAAATGTGGGCTTTAACTGTGCTAGGACTTGCTTTCTTAGGTTGTAAGCTAACTCGCCTTCATCCGCACTTTCGCCGCCTAACGCTCTTCTAATGCGTAAGCCAAGGCCAGCTACGCCACCAGTTGCAATCCTATCCAACAAGACAAGAGAAGCCTTAATTTGTGGTATAGACTTAGCCGCAGCACGACCACTATCAATGACTTCTTGTCCTCGTGCTACATTGCCTTTAGCTGTTTCTGTTGCAGTTGCAATCGCACCTGCCTCGGCTGGGCCTGAAGCAATAGCCGCTTCAATCACGTTTTGCTTTTCAGTGGGGTCGGTAATTTCACCTCTAATTGGATCAAGCACACGAGTCCTACCAGCGCCTAAGTATTGAACAGCTACGCCATTCTTGTACTTGGTAATGCCTGAGCTGCCTTCCATTGATCCACCACCACCAGACCTCATAAACTCTTGATACTCTGGTGTCCCTTCAACCAGACCTGCTTGCTGCGCCCTGAACTTTAATGTTTGTATTGTAGAAGGGGTCTGACCATCTCCATAGACCTTATATAGATTACCTACAGAATAAATGGTATCTAGTTGGTCTTTTAAGCCTTTAATAGCCGTAGGGTCACCAGCACGAGCTGCGTCAGCTAACTGAAGCATCTGCTGAGAGTCACGAGTATTCACACCCATCGGGGTTA
>Ga0208303_1001132_pt1 | contig 10684 bp, 9 predicted proteins | sample CB_VirMetaG_2_FD_184537 | JGI IMG/M metagenome (GOLD analysis project Ga0208303, IMG submission 184537) | Freshwater to marine saline gradient viral communities from Chesapeake Bay - CB_1504_2 Viral MetaG (SPAdes) (version 4) | ecosystem: Environmental > Aquatic > Marine > Coastal | place: USA... | reverse complement strand
CAACTGCCGCAGGTCGTTTTGGGGTGACGGCTGGAAATACACTAGCCACTGGTTTGCGAACAGATTTTGATCCGTTATCAATGGGTTTAACAGCTGGAACGACATATTTAGGCAATGCGCCAGAAATACCAACAACAGATTATTTAAACCCAACAGCTGATATACCAGATCCATTATTTCCTGATGGCTCATCCGTCAGTACAAATTTAACCAATGATTCTTTTGTTTCTCCAACGTCTAATCCATTTAATTATGTTGGAACGAGTAGTGTGCCAGGCTTTTCACCAGTAATACCGCCGACTGTCGATATACCGGCCTCAACAACATCATTAAGCCCAACGGCACCAGGCCAAGGTTTTAGTCCTGATTACAGCTTGCCAATACCAACAGCCGAGGAAGGATTAACAAATAGTTTGTTTCCTGAAGGCGGTACGGCAGAAACAACATTACAAAACAATATTAATCCAACGACTTTAGTTAATAACACATTTACTGCGCCAACAATTCCTGACGCAACAGTTGATTCATTGTTTGGCGAAGGTCAGTTTAATGTTAATAATCCTTTTGCAGAACAGCCCGATTACAGCAAATTTATAGATCCTGCGTTTGAATCGCTCGACACACTCCCTAACGATTCTATTTTAGACAAAATAAAAGACAATCCATTTGAAGCGACTAGGCTTGCGTTAGGTTTAGCTGGAAAATTTTTGCCAGACGGAACTGCAACCGCAGGCGCAAGCGGCAATCCTTTTCAAGCGCCACAAGCGCCAGCAGTAACAGGGCGCCAGGTAACGCCGTATGAGTTTGGCTTTAAGCCAATGCAAATTACACCAATCAACTATCGTTCTTTTTTCAATCCTTTTAGCTAGGAAATATCAATGGTTACAATAAACAGAAGCCTGCCAGGTTTAAATTCTTTAGGCTCTCCGTCTATGTCTGTGGGCATAGGTGATTTTATGCGAAATCAGATGCCATCAAGAGCACCGTTTGACGTAAACATGGCCCCACGTCCAATGACATCAAACATGTCTCCATTTCCGATGCCATCAAACATGGCTCCACAATCGATGCCATTAAACATGCGTAACGATATGACTATGGCCCCGCGTCCTATGCCATCAAATATGCAAAGTGCGCCGACTCAAAACATGCAAGAACAGATGGGAGGTTTTGGCTCAGTCGACAGTTATGGCAATTTAAAAAGACCAAAATATTTAGGCAATAAAGCAGATGGCACTTTTCGAGCTAATCCGTTAGCTGGTACTAACAGCCCAATTACTCAAGAAGAAACAGATTATTACAATAATTTAATGAGTGCAGAACAATCAAGAACAGGACAGCAAACTACTAATAATCCACTTTCCGCAGCTTTTAGTGTTGCCTCAAATGCTCCGGCAACTTTTGAAAATGCAAATTATCAGCCAAATCTAGGCGAACTTGTTGTCAATAATCCAAATGTGCCAACGTCAAACATGATAACTACTAGCGCAAGCTCAACTCCTTATTCTGGGCAACGACCGTATTTAGATGAAAGTTTTGCAGAAGCACGCAGACTTTATGAAACTGGTGGCCCGAAAGGCTTTGGACGTTCAACAATTGCAGGTTTTAGCGGCCCAACCGAATCCGCATTGCAAAGCATTGAAAATCAAGCGCTAGCAGGCAGCCCCAACATTGGCATAGGCCGAGATTTGTTAGGGCAAACTTTGTCAGGCGATTTTTTAAACGCAAATCCTTACCTAGACCAAATGTATAACCAAGCAGCTGATAATGTCACACGAAACTATCGTGAAGCGGTTGCGCCATCTATTGGTGCTAATGCAGATGCGCAAGGTCGTTTTGGTTCAGGGTTATATCAAAACATGATGGCTAATTCTCAACGTGAGCTAGGCGATTCTTTAGGACGCCTTGCAACCAATGTTTATGGGCAGAATTACGCAACTGAAAGAGGTCGACAAGATGCGGCGTTAGGCAAGATACCCGGCATGGCCGGCATGAATTATTTTGATGCTAGCCAATTGTTAGGCGCTGGAGAGATACGCGATACTCAGGCGCAAAATCAATTAGCAGATCAATTTAATCAATATATGTTCGATCAAAACCGACCAGGTGTAAATTTAAGAAATTATCAAAATGCAATATCTGGAAATTTTGGTGGAACTAATGTTATGCAACAGCCTGATTACGCAAATTCTACAGCTAGCAATATTGGCGCTGGGATTGGTATAGCTGGCGGTTTGATGGATTTATACAGCAATTATAGAGCATTAGGTACGTAACAATGGCAGAAATTAAAGATTATTCAGTCACAGCTGATGATAACAACTCGGCAAGTCCTAATGGTATGCCTGAGAACATGGCCCCATCTGGCGTCAACAATAGCTGGCGTGAATCGTTTGCCAGAGTCAAACGCTGGTATGAGGACATTAACGCGACTAAAAGCACAACAGGTAGCTCTAATGCTTATGTATTAGCGGCAGCTCGAACAGTGACCGCGTATGCCCAGGGCGATGCGTACATGTTTAGAGCCAATCACGCCAACACTGGCGCGGCAACATTAAACATCGATTCGGTTGGTGCGGTGGCAATCGTTAATAACACGCAATCTGCATTAGCCGCTGGACAGATACAGGCAGGCGGTATTTACCTGGTTGCTTATGATGCGACTAATAGTAAATTCCAGCTTGTAGGTGCGTCGGCTACTTCTGCTAGTGGCGATAATATATTTGTGTTTAACGCTAGCCCTTCGGTCACTCTTGAGAATAGCACCGCAGAAGATTCAGATGGTGGGCGCGAAAGCACTATTCAATGGAAAGGCTTACAGTCAGGCTCGGAAGAATCCACGCTGGTTAAGATCATTGGTTCGCATGACGGTTCGAGTGACGACCAAAAAGGCAAGTTACAAATTTATACTAATGATGGTAGCGATGGCGACAGCCCGACTCTCCAGGTAACTATTGATAGTGCTGGATTGTGTACTTTAGTCGGAGCGGCAAGCGTTGGCGGTTCGCTCACAGTTGCAGGGGCCACTCAGCTTAATTCAACCGTAACAGTCGGAGCTAATGATCAAGGTTACGACGTGATTCTTTATGGTGATACGGCGTCTGCCAATGTCACCTGGGATACTTCAGTCGATGATTTAATTCTAAATGGCGCGGCTGGCTTAATTGTGCCGGATGGTCAATTAACTTTAGGTTCTACGGCGGTAACGTCAACTGGAGCTGAGTTAAATTACAACGATACGGGCGCCGCTGTTGGAACAGTTGTGGCGAGTAAAACGGTCACAGTTGATGCTAATAAAGACGTTTCTAGTTTTAGAAACATTACGCTTACTGGTGAGTTAGACGCTGGCAGTTTAGACGTATCAGGGAACGCCGACATAGACGGGACGTTAGAAGCCGATGCAATTACTTTAAACGGCACAGCATTAGGCAGCTTGTATTCTCCTATTGCAGGTTCTAGCTCAATCGTAACCACTGGAGCATTAAACTCTGGAAGCATTACATCTGGTTTTGGCTCTATAGATAATGGCTCATCAGCTATTACAACCACTGGAGTGATTACAGGCGGTACAGTAGAAGCGACAACCGACACAGCGGCAGGTGATAATGCTGCAATAGGTTATACATCTGCGGAAGGGTTAATACTTACAGGCGAAGGCAGTTTGTCAGACGTAACTATCAAGAATGATGCTGATGCTACAGTTATAAGTATACCCACAGGCACTACAAAAGTAGGTATTGGCACAACTACGGCTGAAAACCCATTAACAATACAAGATATTGGTGGCTCTACTTTTAATAGAGACTTTGCAATTAGAAACGGTGACGCATCAAACTATCACAGATTAGTTTTAGGATATAACGCGGCTTCAGCAGCTTCTGGTGTACCGACCAATGCTCAATTTGTCCTTGCTGAAAAAGGAGGAGGATACGGAACAAGCGCAGGATTAGTTGTTGGTAACAGTGATAATGCGCCAGTAATGTTCACTACTAATGCTACAGAGCGTTTTAGAATTTTAGCAGATGGCAAAGTAGGTATAGGCACATCTGCTCCAGACAGTCTTGTAGAAATTTCTAGTGGCGCGGCGACAACCGCAAAAATTGCAACGACTGTAAGCAACAATTATGCCGAATTAATTTTTGAAGACGGCAACGCTGGTTATGGCTTTCAAGTAAGGTCAGATGGAGCGCAGTCAATAGCAACAGGCTCTATGGTAATAAACGACAGAGATACTGGAAGTTTTCCTGTTGTTATAAATGAAGGCAACGCCTCAAATACGCTAGTGCTTTCAGGTAGTAAAGTAGGTGTAGGTACATCATCAAATTTAACAGGGTATGTTAATTTACCAGAGTCCGATTACGGAGAAGGTTTTAACTGGTTTAGTAGTGGAACTGCAGGAAATCGCGGTGGTATAGGTCATTACTCTTACGAATCTCGTATTTATTATGGCTCTAGCGATAACTTAACTTTTGTTGATGGCGGCCCTAGCGGAACGGAACGTATGCGGATTGCTGCAGATGGCAATGTGGCTATCGGAGAATCTAGCACTACAGCTAAACTTGATGTTCATAAAGCAAGCACTTGTTCAGCAGAACTAGCAACGGCAACTAACGGACATCTTTTTGTTGCCCAAAGTGATGACAACACCGATGCGTTTGAAATTTATCAAAAACATGGCTCAAACACTACACGAATGAGCTTTATTGTAAATGATAATCGTACTGGCTCAAAATCAGCAGCATTTTCAGTTAGAGGAGATGGGGCTGTAGCAGTAGCAGGTGCGCTTTCTAAAGGCTCTGGTTCTTTTAAAATTGACCACCCACTTGAGTCTAAAAAAGACACTCATTATTTAGCACACTCATTTGTAGAAGGCCCACAAGCTGATAATATTTATCGCGGTAAAGTTAATTTAGTAAATGGAACAGCGACAGTAAATGTAGATACTGTTGCAAATTTAACAGAAGGTACGTTTGTAGCACTTAATCGTGATATACAATGTTTTACAACAAATGAGACAGGTTGGACTGCTGTTAAAGGTTCTGTATCAGGCAACGTGCTAACGATTAATGCACAAGACCATACATGCGCAGACACAATTTCGTGGTTAGTAATTGGAGAAAGACAAGACATCCACATGTATGAGGTAGATTGGACAGACAAAAATGGTAAGGTAATTACTGAACCACTAAAAGAGGAAAGCTAATGGCTAATACATACACATGGGAATTTGTACAACTAGACACATCACCAAGCGAAGGGTCGTTAAGTGACGTAGTAAAGTCTATTCACTGGCGTATTACTGGTGTAACCGATGATTATAACGCGCTAGGCGGAACAGGCCATATAAGTTCTATCTACGGACAAGCCACTATAGGCGCAGCAGATGCAGACAGCTTTACAGCGTTTAATTCTTTGACTGAAGATTGGTGTAAAACGCAGGTGCTGGCAAATATAGACAAGACTGAAGCAGAGCTAAAGGCTGATATAGACGCTCAACTTACAGAATTAGACACGCCTACAAGCGTAGGTAAACTACCTTCATCGTGGTAAAAAGGACGTAAAATAATGTCATTATTAAGATTTTTTAACGCAGCAGGCCAAACATTGCGCGGCCTACCAGAAAATCAATTGGTCATGGGCGGCTTAGGCTTAATGTCAGCTAATCAGCCAGGGCAAGCAGCGCCAGTTGATCAACCTGGTTCATTTCTAAAGGGGATGCTGTCTGCTAATGCGTTGCGACAAAATCGTTTGCTACAAGAGGAGCAGGCGAAAGAAAGAGAGCGCCAGGAAGCGCAACGTGTAGCGGCTGATCAATTTTTTACTAATTTAGCAATGCAACGACAAAATCAAGCAATGGCAATGAGGGCGCAACAAGAAATAGGGCAGATGCAAACGCCGTTTAATGCCGCTGATATGCGTGCAACTTTACCAGCCGATATGCAAGCTCGAAGCATGGGCGACGTTGGCCAACAAACGCCAATACATTCAGCGCCACCAGTAGAAATACCAGCAATGAGTCCGACGGAAATGGCTTTTGCATCTGGCGTGCCTAGCATACAAGCTCAAGCATTTGAATCTATGATGAAAACTCCTGATTTAACGACTGCGCAAAAAAATGCTAGCGCTTTAGGTCTTAAACCTGGGTCAAAAGAATATGATGAATTTATACGCAACAGCGCAAGTAGATCAGGTGGCGGCACCGCAGACATAAGTAATTACAATTTTTTTGAAAAATTATCTGATGAAGAAAAACAAGTATTTTTAAAATTGCAAAGATTAGACGCTGACACAGCAGGGAAGATAGCCGCCGCACAGACACAAGCAAAGCAAGGCGGCGTACTTCTTACACCAGCAGAAAAACTAGTTGATGAAAAATTTGCTGCTACAGCTGCCGAATATTTATCTGGCGGTAAAACGCAAATTGGAGCTAATGTGTTGAATTTGCGACGCAAACTTAAAATACTTGAAAGCGGAGACTTAAATGTGTCTGGCCCTGTTGTGGGTCTTTTGCCAGAATCTGTGCAATCAATTACTAACCCAGATGCGTTATCGTTTATCGGGGATATAAGAGAAATTGTTTTTCAATCTTTAAGAGAAAAATTAGGTGCGCAATTTACGGAAAGAGAAGGCGATAGATTAGTTGCTGCCGCTTTTGATCAAAGGTTGTCAGAAGAACAAAATACTAAAAGGCTAGAAAGATTATTACAAGTTATTGAAGGTGCCGCTAAGAATAAAGAAGAGATGATCGCGCACTACAATGAGAACGGAACTTTGCAAGGTTATGTACAGCAGCCATTAAATTTTGAGTCAATTTTTTACACTTTATTAGAAGATGATTTTAAAGACAAAACTGATGCTCAATTACGACAGATTGCGCTAGAAGGTGACCAAGAAACTAGAAACGCTATAATTACATTTTTAGAAAAAAGAAGAAGATAATGTCTTTACTCGAAGAATTAAAAAAACAACGCGCTGAAGGACAGCAAGAAGGTGGGCAAACTCCCGTACTCGAACCTGAAAACGAAAGAGGTATTTTAACACAAGCGGTTATGAATACACCTCAAAGCGCGTTACAGTTTGGGCAAGATTTAATTACGCCTTTATTGCATCCTATTGAAACAGCTCAATCGTTAAAAGATTTAGGTGTTGGTGTATATCAATTATTTACGCCAGGGGTGCAGCCAAATGAAGAACTTGCTAAAGCAGTGGGTAATTATTTTGTTAATAGATACGGTAGTATAGAAAATATAAAAAACACATTTGCTACTGATCCAGTTGGTTTTGCCGGAGACGCATCGGTTTTATTTACAGGCGGTTCTGCTTTAGCTGCTAAAATACCTAATGTTGCTGGAAAAACTACTGAGACCATAAGCCAAATTGGCCGCGCCATAGATCCTGTTACCCCTATTGCAAAAACAGCGTCATTTGCAACAGACAAAGCAGGCGGTTTACTTTCGAATGTTGTAGGAATGACAACTGGAGCTGGAGCAGACGCACTAAAAATAGCTACAAGCGCAGGAAAATCTGGTGGAGACGCGCAAAGAGTGTTAGTCGATAATATGCGTGGCAATGTTGCAGCAGATGATGTAGTAAATCAAGCGTTTGGATCATTGAGCGAAGCAAGAAAGGCAAAAACTGCAAATTACAAACGCGGCATGGATTCGGTAAGGGCTTCTGAAGCGCAAATTAATTTTAATGGAATTGAAAACGCATATAAGAATGTTTTAAATGATTTCACAATAAATACAAAACAAGGCCCAGTTTTAAAGGGTGGCGCTGATTTGCAAAAAACATTCGATGAGATTAACGAATTAATAACGCAATGGAAAAACAATCCAGATTTACATTCCGCAGAAAATGTTGATGCTTTAAAACAAGCAGTTGATTCTTTGTGGAAACCAGGAAAACAATCTGTTGCGGTTACTAAAGTTAGAAAAGCAATACATAATGAAATTGTAAAACAAGTCCCTGAATATGCAGACACAATGAAAGCATATGAACAAGCCATTACTTTTGAAAAAGAAATAATGAAAGAATTATCGTTAAATAATAAAGCGGCTGCTGGAACGGTTTTGAGAAAATTACAATCTGTAATGCGTAATAATGCCTCAACAAATTACGGCGCAAGACTAGAGTTATTGAAAAATTTAGATGCTGATTTGTTACCTGCATTAGCAGGACAATCTTTAAATCAATTGACACCTAGAGGAATACAAAGAGCAGTAGGTGGGGGCCAAATAGCTGCCGGAGCTCTTATTCCCGCTGTTGATCCTGTTTCTCTTATTCCTAGTTTAGCTCTTCAATCTCCGCGATTAGCCGGTGAAACTGCTCTAAAAATAGGGCAAAGCCAAAGATTGTTAAATAGGATTCCAGTAAAAGATACTTTAAGAAGAACAAGGCCGCTTGTATCAGCAATAGAAGGATCTGAAGAAGAAGCGCAAAAAAATTATATTAAAAATTTGTTAGGAACAAGCTCTAATTTTAATTCATTGTTAGGCAATCAATAATGAGCCTAGCCCCAGGTTCCCTACTAGCGCAAGTAAGACCCTCGAACACAACAGCCGCCGCTGCATTTACCGCAGTAATACAAACAGAAATCCTGCGCGTCGTCATTGCGAACACTACCGGCTCGGCTGCTACCTTTCGCCTATTCCATGACGTAGGCGGTTCGACTTATGACGAGTCCAACGCATTAGCCTGGGACGTCTCTATCGCGACAGGCGCGATCAACGACGCATTGCAGGCCTATGGTTCTGGCTCAGGGTTTACGTTGCTACCAGGCGACACATTAGGCGTGCGGACCAGCGTAAATAGTGCGCTAACATTCAACCTTTACGGCGTGGTCGCAAGTAGTCGCTAAAAATTTAATTTTAAAATTGCATCTTTAGTTACTTTTGGTTTTCCACGAGAATCAATAATGTGCTTTATTTTTAACTTACGCAAATACTCACATTGCTTTTTCTTTTGACGCCAGCCAGTCAGCTCACGAATATCGTTTTCATCTAAAAATTCAATAGCCATTATTTTATCCTAAAACGGTATGTCGTCATTTAAAGGCGCGTCGTTCTCAGGTTTTGGTGGCTCTTTGGGCGCATCTTTTGGCGTAAATTTAAAATTTAATGCTGGCCTGTTAGGTTTAGCGTCAGGATCACGTTTCCATGCGCTGACCCGATATTCGATGTTATTGATCGTTGCATCGCCAGTAAAATGCGGGTGTTTTTCAGTTGAACGTTTATCGTTTTTCCAAATGGCACCCTGATTATTGTTATCATAATTACTCATTTTATTACCTCCAAAACTGTGTAATTAGTTGATGGTTTTGTGTATTTATCTAAATCAATGTCATCGCCAAGAGCTGCTTTTATAGTCAGCTCAATCAGCTTTTTATCTAACCCGCCTTTTCGCGTCCTGCGCTGAACTTTCAAACCCATACCCTGATAACTTTTGCGTTCATCAAGATCCGCTAATATTCCATCCTGCGCGGTTTTCATCATTTCAGCAGCTTCTTTTGCAAGCTCTTTACCTTTCAAATATTGCTCTATTAATGGAGCTAAATCATCAGGCAATGGCTCGTGGGTTGATAGCTCATTTTCATCTAAATTCATCAACGGCTCAAAATCCTTCCAGGCTAGTTTTAATTTTTTCTGCATAATTTGGTCTGGAAAAACATCGCAAGTTATTACCTCGCCATCCTCAGGGTTACGCACCGCATAAATACACTTATCTGCCCCAGACACCATTAGTTGATGCTGGATCTGATACTGGTGAGGCAAAATAACGCGGCCTTCCATGGCCCACTTAACGGTAGCGTTTTTTGATTGCGGCGCTTTAATTTCTAAAATTATATCGCCATCAAAGTTAATGCCGTCGAGTGACGCTAAGTATTTATCTTTTACCATGACGGCGGGCATAAAGCCTATCTCAGTTTGATCTTCAACTTGTTGTCTGATGATTGGCTCAAGTCGATGGCCTTCTTTCATCGCCTGGCTAACAAACTTGTTAACATAACCTAGCTTTTGTTTAGCAAGGTCTGTTGGGTTGCGAGGAAAATATGGGTTTACCGACATTACAGCTGGTGCCTCACTAGCGCAGAAATGCTTTTTGCGCACGTCCAACCATTCTTGGCTACCCTGTTCTAAATTAAGTGTTTCGGGAGACATCAGCTTTTTCCTCAAATCTTTTTAAAACTTTTTTGTATTTTTCTTTAGGCAATTTATCAAGTGTTTTAATGTTGTAAAAATTTAAAACTTTTGACGCGTCGGTATCACTAGAGTCAATTAGTTTTGCTAAACTATCAGCTTCACTTTTTGTAATTGTTTCCGGCTCTCGACTAGCCAGCTCACCATCATCATCAGGCTCGCCAACAATGTTTAATATGGCGGCATACGAATAGCGCCTAGCATACGTCATAGCCGAGCCGATCCCTTGAGGATCGTTTTTAGTAGGTGGCATGGGTAGCGTTGTTTCGATGCTAGCGCCTGAGACATGGGCTAATACGGTTTTAAGCGCAAAGCGTCCGTCTAGGTCGGTTGGTAGTTGCGCAATCATCAAACCATTTGCTGACAACGCATCAATAGTTGCGTCGTGCATACTTGCCAAACTAGCAAACTTATTTTTGAAATGAGGGTTCACAGAGTCAAACTTAACTTTAGTAAACTCGGTTCGCGCCTTAGCTAAGGCTTTA
>Ga0208303_1001130_pt1 | contig 10712 bp, 18 predicted proteins | sample CB_VirMetaG_2_FD_184537 | JGI IMG/M metagenome (GOLD analysis project Ga0208303, IMG submission 184537) | Freshwater to marine saline gradient viral communities from Chesapeake Bay - CB_1504_2 Viral MetaG (SPAdes) (version 4) | ecosystem: Environmental > Aquatic > Marine > Coastal | place: USA... | reverse complement strand
AAATTATGTAAGATATAAAGAAGACCTTAAAAAATCTATGCCTGACGATAAGTTTTACGACTATTATACTCGTGATGAGCTTATAATAAAGTTTATGCCATTAGTAGAAAATTTAGCACGTAAGTTTTCAACCACGCAGCAAGCTTCAGGTGTATTAAGCATTAATGATTTAATACAAGAAGGTAACTCAGGTTTAATAAAAGCAGTAGATAAATTAGACTGGTTAACTTTAAGCGAGTCTGAGGATATTGAAAAAACTTTGAAGTCGTTCTTAAGTAAAAGAATTAAAGGAGCGATCAGAAGAGCTATAGATATAAATAGAGGCGATGTAAAAATACCCGAACATAAGCTAAACCAAATACGTAAAAATCCTGATGACGACAAAATGGTATCACTATTTTTTAATTCAGTATTTTCAAGCTATGATGAAAATTATAATGACGAAGAAAATCCTATATATCAAATAGAAGATAAGTCTACACCTTATAATATAAATTTATTAAATGTTTATTTGTTAGGGCTTATGAAAGAATATTTGAACGATCAACAATATGATGTATTGCGTTTGTCATTTGGTTTAGACTGCGATAAAATGTCAGCAAATGATATTGCTTCTCATTTAAATATCAATGTTTCAACGGCAAATGTAAGAATATCACAAATAAAAAAGGAAGCTATTGACACACTAATAGCTAACACCGATCCTACCCAAGTGATTGATTATCTTTAATTTATGAATAAAACACGTAATTATATTAATAACAAACCACAAACCATATGACTATAAATGAAAAACTGGCAACGATCCAGACAAAGTTTAAATCTAAAAAATCTAGGTTTAATTCATTCGGCAAATATTACTTCAGATCAGCCGAAGACATTCTCGAAGCAACAAAACCCTTTCTATTAGAATTAGGAGTTACAGTAACAATTAAAGAAAAACTTATAAAAGATTTTTTCAGTGATAAAGGAAACTATCCGCCTATGTTACAAACTAAAGCTACTATATCTGACGGCGAAAATGCTATACACGCCACAGCCATTGTTGGTGTTGATTTAAATCAAAAAGGTATGCAAACACCGCAGCAATTTGGTAGCGCTTCAAGTTACGGAAAAAAATACGCTTTAGGAAATTTATTTTTAATAGATGACACTCAAGACAGTGATGCAACTAATAACCACGGTAAAGGTACAACAGCTAAGCCTAAGTTAGAAGGAGCTGCATTAACAAAAGCAAAAGCTTTCTTAAAAGCAGGGGGAAGTTTAGAAGCCATTAAAGGCAAATATGACATACCTGCTGAAATATTAAAAACCTTATAATGACAAGAAAAGATGAGTTAAACAAGTTAAGAGAAGATGAACATTACTATGGCACGTTTGGAAAAAAATTCTTAAGTAATTCAGATATCTCAAAACTATTAACTAATCCTTTGTCGCTTGGGGAAGCGCAAAAACAAATCCCCGCATTTTTAGTTGGTGGTTACTTTCATACTGCAATCCTTGAGCCAGATAAGCTTAAGAAGTATAGAGTGATAGAAGCTACAACAAGAAATACAAAAGCTTACAAAGAGATCTCAGGAGGTGAGATGTGTTTGTTACAGTCTGAAGTTGATAAGTTAGAATTACTAATAGATACTATGATGTCTAATGAAGTATGCAGAAGCTTAATACAAGGTGGTAACGTAGAATACGAAGTTCCTGGGATTGCAGAAATTAAAGGTAAACTTTGGAAAGGCAAAGCTGATATTGTTAATCATGACGAAAAATTAATAATTGATTTGAAAACAACAGCTGATATAACAAAGTTTAGATATTCTGCGCAAAAGTACAACTATAACAGTCAAGCTTATATATACAGGGAACTGTTTGGGTATGAAATGATTTTTATTGTAATAGATAAAACAACTCATCAAATAGGTATATATGACTGTTCTCCAGAATTCTATTCTAAAGGAGAGGATAAAGTTGAAAGAGCAGTAGAAGCATATAAGCTATTCTACGAAAACCCGGATTTTAAACCGGAAAACTATTTTATTAATCAGACTTTGTAATTTACAGACATAATACGAGTCAGTATTGATAATAAACATGAATATTAATAACAATTAAATTTAAAACCAATGGGAAGAACCAGAAAAAACCAAACAAAAGTATGTACAGTATCAGGAGTAGAAACTAGCGTAGACAATTTCTATGCAAATCAGAATCATGTAAAAGCTGTAGATAACTTGCGTCGAAATGGCGGAGTAACCAAAAATCAAATGCAAAGAATGTTTAACCAATTAAACGCATACTAGTATGGCAAGTATTATTAAAGCAAGTATCAACTTAAATGAAATTCCTAAGGATAAAATTTATGTTGGCAAAAAAGGTAAGTATTTACCTATCACAATTACCCTAAATGATGAAGTAGATAACTACGGAAACCAGGGACCAGTTGTAGTTGAGCAGACTAAAGAAGAAAGAGATGCTAAAGCTCCTAAAGTTTATTTAGGTAATGTAAAAGTAGTATGGACTAACGGAGAAAATGTTGCAGCAGCACCTCGCGAAGGTCAACCTCAACAAGCAACGGCTGTACCAGAGCCTGCGGACGATTTACCGTTCTAAACTTGGTATCACAAAATGTGATTTTAAGTTTATAGAACAATACTAAATTAAATTAAATTAAATGCAGACAATAGAGATCAATGGATTTGTTATTGATGAATTCAATATACATAAGCTTGAAGAAGGCAAGAGGCAGGGTATATGTCCTCTTTGTTCTCCTGATAGAAAACCCAAGAACCAAAACGCTAAATGTGCGTCTTATGATTGGGATCGGGGTCTCGGTACTTGTCACAACTGTAACACTAGTTTTCAATTACATACGTATCAACGCAAGGGTGCTAGCGAGAAGGTTTATGTAAGACCTGAAGAGCCTGTTGCTATACACAATGTAAGTACTAAAGTTGAAAACTGGTTTCAAACCAGGGGAATATCTCAGCAGACTCTCAAAGATCTACGGATTGGAGAGGGTCCTGAGTATATGCCTCAGACCGGTAAAACCGAGAACGTTATAAAGTTTAATTACTTCATGGGCGATCAACTTATCAATGTTAAGTATCGCGATGGACGAAAAAACTTTAAATTATATAAGGGCGCTGAAAAAGTGTTCTACAATATAAACAGTATAATAGGCTATGAATATTGTGTTATTGTTGAAGGTGAAATGGATGTGCTTGCGTTATACGAAGCTGGAATAACAAATACAATATCAGTTCCAAATGGGGCTACATTAAATAATAATAACCTTGACTACTTAGACGCTTGCATAGATTATTTCGAAGACAAAGAAAAAATCATATTAGCTGTAGACACAGACGAAGCAGGTCAAGCATTACAAACAGAGTTAGTTAGAAGACTAGGGTCTGAAGTATGTTATTTAGCTTCATTTGAAGATTGTAAAGACGCTAACGAATATTTAATAAAATATGGAAAAGAAAAACTATCAGAGCGTATTTCAGGATCAAGACCAGTACCGCTTGAGAATGTTACAACATTCAGGGATATTGAAGATGAAGTTACCGACTTTGTTAAGAATGGCTTTAAACCAGGATTTCAAGTTGGCTTACAGAATTTTGATGATATCTTCTCAACTTACACTGGTCAATTCATTACTGTTACTGGTATTCCTAGTTCCGGTAAGAGTGATTTCGTCGATCAGATGGTTGTCGGATATAATAATAACTATGGATGGAAAACAGCATTTGCGTCGCCAGAAAATCAACCGACTTATCTACACGCTCATAAGTTAATGCGTAAGCATTGGCAAGGTATGCCAACTAGAGATGATATCAACGGAGAAAAATGGAATCAAGTAGCAGATCATTGTAACACTAACTACTTTCATATTGATATGGAACGTTACACGCTTGAGTCAGTACTTAGAAAAGGTGCTGAGCTTGTAAAGCGTAAAGGTATTAAATGCTTGGTTATTGATCCATTTAATAAAGTTAGAGACGTTGATTGTAAAACTGAAGATGTTAATCGTTATACTATGGAGTACTTAAGCAAGATCGAGATCTTTGCTAAAAAGTACGATGTACTAGTATTCATAGTTGCTCACCCAACTAAAATGTATAAGACACAGGACGGCAAAATCGAAGAGCCTACAATGTATAACATTAAAGGCGGTGGTGAATGGTACGATGCTAGTTATCACGGTATACTAGTTCACAGAGATTATGAGCAAAAAACAGTTAAAGCTAAAGTTTTAAAAGTTAAGTTTCAAAACCTTGGTGAAAACGGTGCTGAAGCTCATTTCAAGTGGGAACCAAAGTCAGGTTGTTTTATACCTCACGAGCAAATTAACTTAGCTGGTGAAAAAATGCCATGGGAATAAATGGCTAAAAGTAAAGGTATAAACATGGGCGAATATCTAGCTACGCCTGAAGAGTGGGAAGCATATAGATGGTGTATAAGAAATGCTATACACATTGCTCCAAAAGCTTTGACCGAAGCTAGATGGACAATTACAATAACAAATAAAGGAATAACTAATCAAGACCCTGAAAGCTACACGAAGGTAGTTATTTGGGAGACAGTCTTTAAATACTACAAACATTATTATGAAAAATATAACTAACGCAGAATTTAAAACTGCTAGTGAAGCTTATAATTGGCTTTTTCCTAAAATACTTTGGGATGGAGTTGACTTTGGCGACACTAAAGCTTTGTTTAATGTAGGCTTTACAATACTAGATCCTACAGACAAAGTTATTCATAACAAGAATCGTAAGTGGAATGCTGAGTACGCAGAAGCTGAATGGCAATGGTATTTATCTGGTGATCCTAGTATTGAAAAGCTAGGTGAAATATATGGTAAAGTACCTCAGATATGGAAACGTATGGCTGACAGCTTAGGTGATGTAAGATCTAATTATGGTTGGCAGTGGCAGCGTAATTATCAAATAGACAAAGTTGTAGCAATGCTAAAAGATAATACACAAACTAGACAAGCAGCAATAAGCATATATGACGGTAAAGAAATTGATACATACAGAAACGATACACCTTGTACGTATGCTGTTCAGTTCACGATACTAGACAATAAGCTTAATATGTCTGTCTATATGCGTTCTAATGATCTCTGGTACGGCTTCTGCAACGATCAGTATCAATTTGCATCATTACAAGAATTAATCGCAGAGAGGACAGGATATGAAATTGGTACTTATTACCATCACGCACATAACCTTCATCTGTATAACAATAAAATAACTTAATATGTATTATTTATACCATATACCCGGTAAAAAGATCGGCGTTACACGTAATCTTAGAACTAGGGTAACCCTTATGCAAGGCTATAAGGAGAATGAATACGAAGTTCTTGAACAGTCAAAAGATATAGATTATATATCAGACCGTGAAATAGAACTTCAAAAGTCTTATGGCTACAAAGTTGATAGACAATCCTATAAAAATTTAATTAATAAAAACAATCAAATGCAAATAAACGCTACAGAGCAGACTTCAACATTTCCGTGTCCATTAGATAAACTAAAAGGTAGATTAATGGACAATTTAAATTTAGTATGGCAAACACCACACGGTGAATTTGAAATTACAAAAGAAAATATACCTTGGATAATGCAAAACGCTAGAACCTCGATGTTTAATAGTAATCGAAGCTATATTTACAACAAGGCTTTTTATGAAGCCTTTTTTAATCCGAAGCATACACCTGAACCTTACCCTTTACCCTCACGCTTTGATCTTATAAGAACTTGGGCTAGCGATAGAGGTATTTATGATCAAGGCAATTCACATACACAGTATGTTAAGCTTATGGAAGAAGCTGGTGAATTAGCTGAAGCATTACTTAAGAATGATAAGTATGAAATAAAAGATGCTATTGGCGATATGGTTGTAGTTCTTACGAACTTAGCTGTGCTTGAAGGTATGCAAATTGAAAGTTGTATTGAATCAGCATATCAAGAAATAGCTAACCGTAAAGGTAAAATGGAAAATGGAACATTTGTAAAACAAACATTGTAATGAAGATAGACACTAAAGATGAAATAGTACTAGCAGTACTCAAGAAAATGGATCAGCGTAGTATCATTGGTCAAAAAAAGTATGGAGCTACAATGATGCAAGAAATAGTTGGTGAGGAAAAAGATCTTAATAGATTTTTAATCGATGTTCAAGAAGAGCTTATGGATGCTTTGCTATACATTGAAGCTGCTAAACGATGCTTGTCAGACGAGATTGAACAAGCTATGATTAATAGAAATAATATCATTGGTCAAAACGGTAACGATGGTTTGCATTACGATGAAGATCACGCGTTAGATATGGTTTTAAATGATATGGTTAAAGATATAGAAGTAAATGAAGAGACTACCCTATAAAAAACGAAGTAGAAAAAAAGGTCCAGTGCAGTCGAAGAAGGTGTCATATGATGGCATCAACTTCGCTTCAGGGCTAGAACGCTATATGTATATGGCTTTACAAAAAGCAAAAATAAGATCTAAGTATGAAGGAGAAACTTTTGTTTTACTTAATGGTTTTCATTTTGATAATGAAGTTTATGAAAGACAAGCTAATGGAAAAGGTGAGTACAAAAATAGAGGTTGTAAAAGAATACTTCCTATTAAATACACCCCGGATTTTATTGGTGATGATTTTATAATTGAAACTAAAGGTAGAGCTAACGAAAGTTTTCCAATGCGTTGGAAGTTGTTTAAGCAATTAATTGTAAGGCAATTTCCAGGTATAACATTGTACAAACCACAAAATCAAAAAGAATGCGACGAGACAATAAGCATAATCCTTTCGAAGCGAAAAGGATAGCTAGACAAAAGTATGCTGAGCGCCAAATTGATAAGTTTGTCAAATGGAGTTGGGAAATACGAGGTAAAGTTAAATATAATGAATTAATAGAATTACAAGAACAATATGGAATTAGATGTAGCGAGAATTGAAAAATACGTAAGAGATAAATATCCTAAAATTTTTAAAGACGAACCTTTGACTATAACAGAAAATCAAAGCTTTTATTTAATAAAAAGAAACAACGACGAATCCCCATTAATATTAAGCAAAAACATATAATATGAGTAAAGAAAACGAAAACAAAGTACTGTGGTCAATTGAAATAGGGTTTTACCCTGGAATAGTAATAGGTGCTAGAACATATCCCGAAGCAGAACAAACAACTCACGTGTTTTATATTCCTTTTATAGACATTGCGTTAACCATTTATAAATAATGGATCAAGACGTAGAAACACAATTTCATACGATAGATCTGTTTATACGGTCTGTTTTAGATGATATGGATAAAGTATCAAAGTCTACGCGAAAGATCGATATAATGGCTTATATTGATTCCTGGAAGACCGAATTAAAAACCGTACAACACATAATAAATATATAATGGGATTATTTGATAAAAGAATAGCTTACAAACCTTTTGAGTACCCTGACTACTACACAGAAGGTTGGTTAAAACAAGCTCAAGCATTTTGGTTACACACTGAAATTTCAATGCAGAGCGATATTAAAGATTGGAACGAAAAATTAGATGATAAAGAAAAAAACCTGGTCGGTAACATTTTACTCGGCTTTGCACAGACGGAATGCGCGGTATCAGATTATTGGACGCAGAAAGTAGTTGGTTGGTTTCCTAAACACGAGATACAACAAATGGCTATGATGTTTGGATCACAAGAAACAATACACGCTGTTGCTTATAGTTACTTAAACGAAACATTAAAACTTGAAGATTATGAAGCATTTTTACATGAGCCTGCTACGGCTGAGCGTTTTGATAACCTTGTTGCTTACGATGGTGATAATCCAATCGGCATTGCTAAATCACTTGCTGTATTCTCTGCGTTCGCTGAAGGAGTTAGTTTGTATTCTGCTTTTGCAGTGCTGTATTCTTTTCAGTTACGCAATTTGCTTAAAGGCATTGGACAGCAAATGAAATGGTCAGTAAGAGATGAATCATTACATAGTAAAATGGGTTGTAAACTATTCCGCGATATGTGCAGTGAAAACAACCAATTGCTAAACTTATGTCGAGAAGATATAATAAAAGCTGCGGAAACAATGATTAAATTAGAAACTAAATATATTGACAAAATGTTTGAGATGGGTGATATCGAAGGTATATCAGCAAACGATTTGAAACATTTTATAAAAAAGAGAACAAATGAAAAACTTGTGGAACTCGGCTATGTTGACTTGGGATCGTATTTTGCGTATGACACTAAAGCAGCAGGCAATCTTGATTGGTTCTATCATCTTACCGGCGGGGTCACTCATACTGATTTTTTCGCAACTAGGCCGACTGATTACTCGAAAGCTGGTGAAGGCGAAGACTTCGAAGACATCTGGTAAAATATTAATAACAGAAGAAGAAATATACAAAGACTTATATGAAAAGTAGTAAACAAAGTAGAACAGATTTATTAGAAAAAAAGATACAAGCCTTAATCGGTGTTGTACAACAATTATTAGACGAAAACGCCTACCTAAAAGACTTAGCTGTAGGTACATTAGAAACAATTAAACAAATGCCTGACTATGAACAAGCGATCGAAGACCTTAAAAAGAAAATGGCTGAAGAGTCTAGTAAGGCAGAAGAGGTTAACACCGATTGAAAGACTTTCTAGTAGATTAGGCTATATGGGGACGGCATTTATGATGATGTCTCCCCATATATTACCGGATCAAATGGGAATGATTACATACATTATAGCAGGTGTTATATCAATACCTCAAGTGTTTGTAGCAAAACAATGGAACTTAGTATTAGTAAATTTAAACGTAGCAATAGCCTACACAATATTATATTTATCATAAATGTGGAATGAAAATTGGAAAAAAGGAGAAGATTACCCTACGTGGGGTGATACGGACGTATACAAAAAGACAATATCCGGGGGATATTTATTTGACGGAGAGTCGCCTAGAGAAGCATACATGCGCGTCAGTAAAACGGTTGCTCGTAGATTATATAAGCCGGAAATGGCAGAAACTTTCTTCGAGTATATTTGGAACGGATGGCTTTGCCTTGCGAGTCCAGTATTATCTAATACCGGCACTGATCGTGGTTTGCCTATTAGCTGCTTTGGTATCGATGTTGCTGATAGTATACAAGACATAGGACAAAAAAATTTAGAGATGATGCTACTCGCTAAGCACGGCGGTGGAGTTGGTATCGGAGTTAATCAAATTAGACCCGCTGGCGCTAAAATTACAGGTAATGGAACATCAGACGGAGTCGTACCTTTTTGCAAAATCTATGATAGCACAATTCTTGCGACTAATCAAGGATCAGTCAGAAGAGGAGCAGCATCGGTTAACATCAATATTGAACACGATGATTTCGAAGAATGGCTTGAGATTAGAGAACCTAAAGGAGATGTCAACAGACAATCGCTTAATTTACATCAGTGTGCAATTGTGGGTGATAAGTTTATGCGACGCCTTGAACAAGGAGATGCGGGTGCTAGAACTAGATGGAGTAAATTACTTAGAAAGCGAAAAGCAACTGGAGAACCGTATATTATGTTTAAAGGAAATGTTAACAAAGCAAATCCAAAAGCATATAAAGAAAACGGGTTAAAAGTACATATGACAAACATATGTTCAGAGATTACATTACATACAGATGAAAACCACAGCTTTGTTTGCTGTCTATCATCGTTAAACTTAGCAAAATATGAAGAATGGAAAAACACTAACCTTATTTACGACGCCATATGGTTTCTTGACGGTGTTATGGAAGAATTTATTCAAAGGGCGAAAGGACTACGCGGATTCGAGAATTCTATACGATCTGCACAGAAAGGGAGAGCATTGGGACTGGGAGTCCTCGGCTGGCACACTTACTTACAAGAGAAGGGTATTCCTTTCGAAGGTTTATTATCTCAGTTTGAAACTAGGAGAATATTTTCACAAATTAAAATTGAAAGCGAAAGAGCTTCCATGGCGCTTGCTGAAACTTATGGTGAGCCTTTGTGGTGTGTTGGTACTGGTTATCGCAACACTCATTTGCGCGCCGTTGCTCCTACTGTCTCTAACAGTAAGCTCTCTGGAAACGTAAGTGCAGGTATAGAACCTTGGGCTGCCAATGTATTTACAGAGCAATCAGCTAAAGGTACTTTTATAAGAAAAAATCCTACATTACTTAAATTATTAAGAAAACTTAAAATAAATAATAATGATACGTGGAATAAAATTCTTGCGGATGGTGGTAGTGTTCAAGATATACCTGAGCTTGATGGGGTTACTGTTGGGCCACACGAAATCCTTGCGAAAGAAGTATTTAAGACGTTTAAGGAGATTAATCAATTAGAGTTAGTTAATCAAGCTGGACTGAGACAGCAATATATAGATCAATCAGTTAGTTTGAATTTAGCTTTCCCTAGTGAAGCAACACCTAAGTGGCTTAACAAAGTACACTTTGATGCTTGGAAAAACGGAGTTAAGACTTTGTACTACACAAGAACAGAGTCAGTGCTACGAGGAGATATAGCACAACAAGCAATGAACGAAGATTGTTTAGCTTGTGATGGGTAAAATCAAAAAAGGGGTTCACGTAATGTGGACCCCTTTCTGGTTACAGGAACTTTAGGTATGGTACGCCTATTTTATTTTGTTCCTTTTTTATTTTTTGGCACTATTGTACCACAGGTTCTAGTTTTTGTTTTTTCT
>Ga0208303_1001123_pt1 | contig 10757 bp, 22 predicted proteins | sample CB_VirMetaG_2_FD_184537 | JGI IMG/M metagenome (GOLD analysis project Ga0208303, IMG submission 184537) | Freshwater to marine saline gradient viral communities from Chesapeake Bay - CB_1504_2 Viral MetaG (SPAdes) (version 4) | ecosystem: Environmental > Aquatic > Marine > Coastal | place: USA... | reverse complement strand
TTAAGGGTATTACATTCCCTTTAGATAAAGCAAATAGCACAGAGATAAAACGCTATATAGTAGCAGAGGCAAAGTTTGACGAGTTTAACAATATGGACGCTAAAGAGAAAGCTTTAACAGAGCCAGTATATAAGCCAAAGAAAACGCAATTTTTAGTTAACGACGTAACTCTGGAGGCGCTTGTAGAATTACACAACGAAAATACAAACGGGATAGGAGTACTAAAAGACGAGCTTGCAGGTTTCTTTAAAGATATGAATAAGTACCGCGAGGGAGGAGATATGGAGCATTGGCTTTCGTCTTGGAGTGGTGGCGAGATTAACCTAAACAGAAAGACAGCAAAGAGTAGTTTTGTAGAGCGTGCGTTTTTACCTATCATGGGCGGAATACAGCCGAGCATATTAGACGGATTCCAAACAGAGGAGAATAAGTCTAACGGATTTATTGACCGTATGCTATTTAGTTACCCAGAGTTAGAGGTAGAGGATTTCGTAGACGAGGAGATTACGCAGGATTTGCTAGAATGGTACGATACATTTATTATTAAATTTTACGAGTCTACTAAAAGAAATTTAAGACTAGGCGAGGGGAACGTAGTAGAGGCAGTAACCGCAGAGTTTACTCCAGAGGCTAAAATAGAATACAAGCGGATCCACAAAGAAATAACCAATATGCAAAAGTCGGAGGATATAGCAGAGGCAAACAAATCAATGTTACCAAAAATGAAAGCCTACGTTGCTAGATTTGCTTTACTTATTAATACCCTAGAGTCTCAAAAAAATACAGATATACATAAGGACGAGGTAGAGAAATCTAGCGTTTTAAAAGCTGAGAAGTTAGCGCATTACTTTATAGATATGGCTAACAAGATAAAAATAGAGAGCGCCGAACGAACTAAAATAAAATCTAGCTTTGATAATAAAAAAGATGCTTACACTAATTTCAAAAGTATCTATACAAAAAACCCCGACGTATCTCAAAAAGATATTGCGGATATGCTAGGCAAATCTATACGAACAACGCAGAGATATATAACAAAATTTAACAAGGAGAAAGTATGAGGATACTAGAGCTTTTTGCAGGTAGTCGGTCGTTTGGTAAAGTAGCCGAAAAAAGAGGTCATGATGTTTTTAGTGTAGACTGGAAACAATTTGACGGAATCGACCTTGTTATAGATATCGAGTATTTAACAGAGGATTTACTGCCTTGGATTCCCGAAGTTGTTATAGATGGCAGACCTTGCACAACTTACTCGATGGCTGCAATATCACATCATAGGTTTGCAGATGGTACACCAAAAACAGACTTTGCTGCAAAATGTGACCGAATGAATATAAAATTAAATAACTTTTATAAAAAATGGGGGTGTATTTATTACATAGAAAACCCCAGAGCAATGTTGAGAAAAATGCATTTTATGAAAGGTATGGATAGGACAACAGTAACCTATTGCAGTTATGGAGATACTAGAATGAAACCAACCGATATGTTTTCAAACAACATAAAAGATATATTTAATCCTAACGGTTGGCAACCTCGCCCGTTATGTTTTAATGGCAATACAAAATGCCAACACGAGGCAGCTCCACGAGGTAGTAAAACAGGAACGCAAGGACTTAAAGGAAACTACGAAAGGAGTAAAGTACCCCACGAGTTAGTCTTGGATATAATAAAACAAACAGAGAAAAAACTATGATAAAAAAAGAATGGCATTTTATGCAGACGCCAAAAGAGAAAGCATACAACATATATAAGAAATTTTACAATGTGGATGGTCAAGACTTTCACAATACAATGAGTAGTAAGATAGCAAAGCAATGTGCTAAACTACATATAAGCCTTATACTAGAAAACGAAATAATAAAACCATCTAACAACATAGAATACTATCAAGAAGTATTAAAAGAAATAGAAAAATTATGATAACAGACAAAGAATACAGAATAATAGGAGTAGGAGTGTTTAAAGTAGCTATTGTAGCATTTGCAATAGGAGTATTAATAGGGTATTTTATTTTTAACTAATAAATAAGCTATGAAAAACCAAACCAACCGCTACAGATTAACAGCAAAGGAAGAGGCTAGTCTTTTAGAGATGCGAGCTAAAGCCGAAAAAAGTAGAGTCCTAGTTATAGGAGATATACATTTGCCCTTTGAACGTAAAGACTACCTACAATTTTGCAAGGATACATACAAAGAGTATCAATGTAATAGAGTTGTTTTTATTGGCGATATAATAGACGCCCACTGGTCAAGTTTTCATACTACCGATCCAGACGGACTAGGAGGAGGCGCAGAGCTTGAGATGGTAATAGAGCAAGTAAAAGATTGGTACAAAGCCTTTCCAGAGGCTGAGGTTTGTATAGGTAACCACGACGCTATAATAATGCGAAAGGCTTTCGATAGTGGCGTTCCTAAAATATGGATAAAAGAGTTTAACGACGTTTTAAAAACGCCCAACTGGCAATGGGTAACGGATACATATATCGACGGCGTTAGGTATGTACATGGGCATAAAAGCTCTAAAGCTAGAACGGCAGCGCGTAGGGATATGGTCTCCACAGTTACAGGGCATTTTCACACAGATTTCTATATAGATTATATGTTTGGAAAGACTAGAGCTATATTTGCTATGGCTGTAGGGTGTGGAATAGACGACTCGCAGTATGCTTTTGCTTATGCCGCAGGAGGTAAAAAGAACGCTATCGGTTGCGCTGTAGTATTGAACGGCGGAGAGACTCCGATACTAGTTAAAATGAATCTGGAGAAATACAAGGATTAAAATTTGCAATACATAAAAATAAATATTAACTTTAAGCCAAATAAATGGATATAGAAATAACAGCAAGTAAAAAAGATCACTACTATTTAACAATTAATAAGATAAAACTAGGCGAGTTTGAACGTTCAAACCTGCGCCACTTAATAGAGAAAATCGATAACCAAATATAAATAACTATGAAAGTAACAGGAAAGATTACAAAGGTGTTAGATACACAAAAAGGAACGTCCGCATCGGGCAAAGATTGGCAAAAGCTATCTTTTATCCTAGAGACTACAGAGGACTATAACAACCTCTATTGTTTTGATGTATTCGGAGACGAGAAAGTAGAGCAGTTTTTGAAATACAATAAAGTCGGGCAAGAGGTAGACGTAAGTTTTAACGTACAAACAAACGAGTATAAAGGAAAGTATTATACTAGCTTGCAGTCTTGGAAGATATTTAAGGCAGAGGCAGGGGAGGCAACTCCAGAGGTAGCTCAAGAGGAGGCAGACGATTTGCCGTTTTAATAATTTGGGGAGTTAGCGCTCCCCTTTATTTTTTATATATATGAAAATATTAAACCTATATGCTTGTCTAGGTGGTAACCGATACAAGTGGAACGAAGTTAAAGAAGATATAGAAGTTACTGCGGTAGAATTAGACCCAGAAGCTGCAAGGTTGTACAAAGAACGTTTTCCAAATGACAAAGTAATAGTTGCAGATGCACACCAATATTTATTAGACCATTACAAAGAGTTTGATTTTATATGGAGTTCTCCTCCTTGTCCAACTCATAGCAGATTAGTTCAATCTAACAAAAACAAAATAAAAATGAAATATCCGGATATGAAATTGTACGAGGAGATACTTTTATTAAAACATTTATATAATGGCAAGTATGTTGTTGAAAATGTGATACCATATTATGAGCCCTTAATACCATCACAAAAAAGACATAGACATTTATACTGGACAAATTTTAACTTACCTAATAAATTAACTAATAGAGAAGCTAGAATAAGTACAGGAACAAATGAAGTTAAAAAGCTTTCCGTATTTCATGATTACGACTTTTATAAATACAAAGGAAGTCAGCGTATTAATAAAATGGCTCGCAACCTAGTAGACTACGAGGCAGGTAAAACAATATTTGAAACTGCTCTTGGAATAATAAGAAAATCAAATATAAAACAAACTGAATTATTTTAATATAAAAGCTATGAGTAAAATGACTTTAACCGAAAGATTCAGATACGAAAACGAACAGAAAATAAAAAAATTTACTAAACAGCCACAAATGAAAGACAAAATACTAGAAGATTTAAAAAGAGAGTTTGACGCACGCTCGGAGGCAGGGATAAAAAAATATAACACTACTCTGGAGGATAACAACAAAGACGATTTTTTACAGCATTTAAAAGAGGAGTTAATGGACGCCGCTTTGTATATCCAAAAGCTGCAATCTGTAGAGCCTAATTACTGCAAGTGTAATATAACCTATACACTCAATGAATGATAGCGGAGATATTACGGCAAAGTTTACAGCTACAGAAAGAGCTATCGACGAGCTACAACAGCCGACTATTGAAATCGAGAGAACTCGCAACGCAATACGAGAAACTCAAAAACGAAACGACGGAATTAGAGAAGAGCTTGAGGCTATCCAAAAAAGAATTGAGAAAGGTCATAAAGCAATACGAGAAAGCTCAAACGAGCAGCAGAGAATTGCAAGCGTTAAAAAAGAAATCTCAAGACTTGGAGGTCTTATTGCGTGGCAAGACAACCGCAGCAAACAATTTAAAACAATTATCGAAAGGGGTTATTAATAACAAACATATACTGGAATGAAAATAACAAAAAACAAAGTTAAAAAGCTATATAATGATTTTAAGGAGCTAGAAACTTATAGCTGTAATTTTAGATATCATAAAGACGATTACACAAATTACCTTGTTAGTCTTTCAGAAACCAGTAAACCAACATATCCACATCAAGGACTTTATTTTTTACTCATAGACGAATACGTTACTTATGTAGGTATGTCTATTGCAAGTATAGAAAATAGAATTTTTGGAGAAAATGGCAATACGTTTCATAAAAACCACTCTAACACAAAGCTATTTAATAATTTTAAGGTGCTTAATTTAGAAAATAAAAACAAAAAACAAATTAAAGAGTTAGAGAATATATATATAAATATGTTTGCTGCGCCTCAAAATGTAATGTCAAATAATAGTTGGTATGTACACCTTATGCCTATAGAGTATTTAAAAGAAAACAAAATAGGTAAAAAACAATACGACGACTATACAGATTTAATCTCTGAGCAACATATAGAGGGCTGGAATCAATATATAATAAACGAAAAACTTGATTAAACTCCGACCATACCAAAACGATATAATCGAATCCTTGCGAAACTCTTTTAAGAGAAACCGCAGGACTATACTCTGCGCTCCGACAGGCGCAGGTAAAACGATTATGTTTACCTACCTAATTAGTGAGCATTTAAAGCGTGGAGGTAACGTCCTAGTATTAACTCATAGGAGCGAGCTACTAAAACAAGCGGGTAGCTCATTCGAAAAATTCGGACTAACCCCCGAATATATTACGAGCGGATCAAAGCCAGACCTAGAGGCAAAGCTCCACGTTGGTATGGTCGAAACTATAGACAGACGCAAAGAAACTTATAGCAGTTTCCTAGCGTGCAAGAGCCTTGTAGTAATCGACGAGGCGCACTTAAATATATTTACTAAACTACTCCCTTTAATTAATCCTAAAGCCTACGTAATAGGAGCGACGGCTACACCAGAGCGAAAGGGAAAGGCTGCCGTATCTCTTGACGAGTTTTATACCGCTATAGTGCAACGAATAGATACACCCCAACTTATTAAAATGGGTTTCCTATCCTCTGCAAATAGCTACGGCGTGCCAATAGATACCAAAGGACTAAAGCGCACAGGAGCGGATTTTGATACCGCAAGCTATTACGAGGATAACAAAACATATATCGGTGTTGTAGATAATTGGATACGGTTAACAGAGAATACAAAGACCTTATTGTTTGCATCGAATGTAAACAGCTCTAAAGTCGTATGTGCTCAATTTAATGCAAGAGGTTATGAGGCAAAACATATCGACGGAAACACACCTAAAAATGAGCGAGAGGCGATACTAGAATGGTACGATAAAACCCCTAAAGCTATTATCTGTAACTGCGGTATTTTAAACGCAGGGTTTGACCAGTCAGACATCGAGACTATAATACTCTACAGAGCTACAACCTCGCTACCTTTATTCCTGCAAATGTGCGGACGAGGCTCAAGGACTACAGTAGAGCTAAACTCGTTTAATATCCTAGACTTTGGTAATAACATCAAACGGCTAGGACATTGGGAGAATCCTAGAGACTGGAGTCTAAAAAAGAAACTTACAAGAGAGCAGCCTGCGCCCGTAAAAGACTGCCCGAAATGTAAAGCTATACTATTAGCATCTACAAAGGTCTGCCCTTATTGCGAGCATAAATTCATAAATAAAAAAGAGGCAGAGATTGCTAGGCTTGAGCTAATCAAAAACGAGGTAATTAAAAACTACAGCGAGATGTCAAACGCAGAGCTTGCGCAGGCGGTACATGACAAATACATAACGGCGGCTTGGGTATTGCATCGTAAAACTTGCAGGCTAGACGCTAGAGATTTTCTTGAGGCGGTAGGATATAAAAAGTCTTTTGAGTATGTAAATAAAAAAAGATTTAAAGTTTTTAGTTAATTTGTTTGTTTATAAGTTATAAGTTTCTATATATTTACAAAAACAAAATTTTATATTATGAAAAACTTACTACAAACATTGAGACCAGATTTAAAGGATAAGCTATCTTTATTAAACGAGGAGTATCCGTTTACAGCGCATCGAATTATTAAAGACCTAGAGGCAACCGATAACGTTTACGACGTTACTTTTTTAACTATGGCAACTATGCAGAAATTTCTAGGGGTTAACCTAGACGATTTTTACTTTATATTTGAGCCAGATGTTAAGCGAGGTTAAAATACAAACGCAGATTTTCCAATGGCATTGGAATAGCTTTCCCGACGAGCGAGGTTTGCTATGCTATAACCTAAACAACTCTGCTAATAAAATAGACGGCAATAGAAACAAAGCGCTCGGATTAATCAAAGGGCGCTCGGATATGGTTTACTATTACCAAAGCTCTGCCTATATGATCGAGCTAAAAAACGCTAAAGGAAAGCAAAGCAAAGAGCAAATACTATGGCAGGAACTACTAGAGTCTCAAGGATTCACATACGTAGTTATCCGCAGCCTAGAAGAGTTTAAACAATTTAAGGACAAACTATGTTAAAAACAATTAGAGACGCAGTACAAAAAGTAACAAGGCTAAATATAAACAAGGATACACGAGCTAGGGAGTATGTTATGGCTAGATGCCTATATTATCACTTTGCTAAAGAGTTAACCAAAAAGTCGCTTACTGAGATAGGAGCGTCAACGAAACACAATCACGCTACAGTAATACACAACCTTAAAAAATTTGATGTTCATTACAAATTTGACGAGGATTTTAAAAAGCACTATAATATTTTAGTTAGTATATTACAGCCTACCGCCTCCGCCGAAGATATTATCGCAGAGGTCGGCTCTATTGACGAGGTAATAAAACAGAGGCAGGAATTAATAGAGGCAAATGTAAAACTAGCATTAAAGATTAAAAAGCTAAAAGAAAACCTGCCCGATTTCGATAAGTATTTCGAGGGCATACCAGAGGAGAGAATACAATTTTTTATTAATAACCAAATGAGCGCATTTTTAAAAATGGAACGCGCTACACTAAAAAAGCAAAAAGATTATGAGCAAGCAAATGCCAAAATTAGAGAAACAAAGAAAACCGCTAAACAAGCAAGTTTTGAGGAAACGGGTATCCGAGTTAGAGACAAGGCTATCAAATCTTCACTCCCTAGTTAAAGATATAGCACACAATCAAGAGGCAATAGTAACCGCCTTATCGTCTAACGAGATTAAAGACGTAGACGAGGATCAAAGCTCTGGAGTATGAATTACGACCTAATAGATAATATCGAAGTCGACGGCATAGATACAAACGACTATCCCGACTTTTGCGACGCTTTTATAGTCTCTGCAGACTACGACGGCGAGGCAATGACAGAGGAGCAGCTAGAGGCTTTAAACGAGGACTACAGCTTTGTCCACGACTGCGTATATACACATCTTTTTTAAATGAGCATACCCGTAATATTTGAAAACCCCCACGATTTTTTTGAGGAGGCTACAAAACAAAACTATACAGATGCACACGATTTATTCTACCGCAGTATGGTAGAGTATTTACTAGACGAGTCGATACAGTATGTATGTACGTTTATTTATAACGATTACGACAAGTATTTATTCGAGCCACAATCTGAGGACGACGAGATAATACTCTCCAGAGATGCGCTGCTATACTTTGAATATATCGAGGAGTACGAAACCTGTCAATTAATATTTGAGGTTTTAAACGAATAAATTTGGAGCGTATATATAAAAAGCTTTACATTTACAAAAAACAATAACAAAACTATGAATTTAAAAGATACACTAGACAGACTCTTCGACAAAGACCTAGATTTAACTCACGAGCAAAGAGATAAGATAATTACAATTATAGGCGATCATTCTCAATACGAATGGAGCGCAGGATTCAAACAAGCTAAAGAGCAAAGATAATGAACTGGACTCTACAAATAGCTTTCCATTATCCGCACGATCGTTTCCTAGTTGGTTGGGAGTATATGGCAAAAAACAAAGAGTACAACTACACAACAATAAAGCTGTATTTATTTATAGTAACATTAACCCTAGATATTTAAACCATGAGAAAATATATACATAGACTACTCGTAAAAAATTCAATAGTACCTTATAAAACAATCACATTAAAAACGGGCGTAATTGTAGACCACTACAGAGACGGACTCGTAGATGTAACCTCTTAATTTTTAGTTTTGTTTAATTTTGTTTTAGTTTGCCCTGCCTTAATTGGTGGGGTTTTTTTAAAATAAATATAATTTATATAATATGAAAGCAACAGAAAAAGCAAAGGAGTTAGTAGATAGATTTAAGGGTGTTACAAGACCGTTCTCAAAAAGACTTACACTAAAAGTATACATACACCCTGAACACGCTAAACAATCTGCATTAATTTGTGTAGATGAAATGTTAAGAGAAATACCAAAGAGATTTGATAGTGAGGAGAGATATTGGATAGAAGTTAAAAAAGAAATCTCAAGACTATAAGAAACAATATATATTATAATTCGTTTATATAATAGTACTAATACTAATAGTTAGTACCTATTAGATATGAATAAATTATCCAAAGGCAACGGAGGCTGGTCTACAAAAGCCAAAGGGATCGATCGCCGTAAAAACCCATTTAAAGCCCTTATAACAGAGGCAACCTCTCAAGAGAACTTTATAGCCGTCTTTCAAACGTTAGAGGCAAGCGCGATGTCTGGAGACGTTCAGAGCGCAAAGCTCTACCTAGAGTATACAGTCGGAAAACCAATGCAAAGCGTAGATATAACCTCCGACGGTGGCAGCGTAAACATTCCGACGATTTCTTTTACCTCAGCTATTGACGTAACACCAGAGAATGAGTAACATAAACCTCAGCGAAAAATTTGCGCCCTTGTTTGATATTCCCGACGGCGTGGATACCTTTATCATAACAGGTGGCAGATTCTCACAGAAATCATTTGCGACGTCTCTAAGCGCTTTAAATAGTTGCACGAAGTATGGGCATCGAATACTCTACAGCAGGTATACAAACGCCTCTTTAAAGGATTCTATCTTTGCAGAGGTAGAGGAGAAAATCGAGCTTATGAATCTGGAGGACTCTTTCGAGTCGCAGCAAAATAGGATCGTCTCAAAATTCAATAAGAGCAAAATAGTCTTTAAAGGATTAAAGGCAGGCTCTTCTGTGCAAACTGCAAACCTCAAGGGATTAAAAGATTTCTCTATGTTAATACTAGACGAGGCGGAGGAGATGCAAGACGAGGCGATCTACGACAAGATAGTGTTATCGATTAGAGGGAACGACGCAAGCAATCCAAACCGAAATATAAAGGTCTTAATATTAAACCCTACGAGTAAGGAGCATTTTATATATATGAAGTACTACGAGAGTAGAGGCGTTCAAGAGGGATTTAACGGAGTCAAAGATAACGTCTGTTATATACATACCTCTTACCTCGATTGTCTAGAGTTTGTACCCGACGAGATACTAGACTATTTCGAGGATATGAAAGTAAGCAATCCGATAAAATACAATCACGTTGTTTTAGGCTCTTGGCTCTCAAAAGCGGAGGGAGTCGTTTATACTAACTGGCGCTTTGGCGAATTTAACCCCGACGGGTTACAGGTTATTTACGGGCAGGATTACGGATTCACAGACCCGACAACCTTAGTGGCTATTGCCATAGATAAAAAGCGAAAGATAATCTACGCAAAGGAGGAGCTATACAAATCGAAGATAACCATCTCCGAGATATACGCAATCAATAGACAGAGAGCAGGGCGTAGTCTTATTATAGCAGATAGCGCGAGCGCAGGAACTATCGCAGAGCTGCAAAAGCTAGGTCTTAATATTAGAGGCGCAAAGAAAGGCGCAGGTAGTATCGCGGCAGGTGTGGCACTTATTCAAGACTACGAGCTTGTAGTACACCCAGACTCTACTAATATGGCAAAGGAATTAAACAACTACGTATATACAGACAAGGGCGCAAATGTATTTTCTGCGATGTACGACCATAGTTTAGACGCACTCAGATACGGCGTTTCTCATTTGCTTGCTAATCGTGGCAAAATAGAAATAAGGTAAAGAAACAATACTAAGCAAAAATCGTTTTTATTATATGACAGAGACTATTAAAATTAGTGTACCCGAAAATATCGCAGATATTACTCTAGACCAATAC
>Ga0208303_1001120_pt1 | contig 10770 bp, 8 predicted proteins | sample CB_VirMetaG_2_FD_184537 | JGI IMG/M metagenome (GOLD analysis project Ga0208303, IMG submission 184537) | Freshwater to marine saline gradient viral communities from Chesapeake Bay - CB_1504_2 Viral MetaG (SPAdes) (version 4) | ecosystem: Environmental > Aquatic > Marine > Coastal | place: USA... | reverse complement strand
CTATTTTGCCTATGACGAAAAAGCAGCAGCTAATCTTGATTGGTTCTATCATCTTACCGGGGGGGTCACTCATACTGATTTTTTCGCACTTAGGCCAACGGATTATTCGAAAGCTGGTGAGGGAGAGAATTTTGAAGACATCTGGTAATTATTTAAAAGTAGATTTAACACAAAAACAAATAGAGAAACAATTATATGAAAGAACAAGTATTAATCGAAATGAAAAATAAGATTGAAACATTAGGAATGATCAATCAAAAACTAATACAAGAAATGGGTCAGTTAGGTACTATAGCTATGGGTACATTAGAAACAATTAAACAAATGAATGGTTATGAAGAAGCTGTCGAAAAACTTAAAGAAAAAGTGGTTGCAGAATCTAGTAAGGCAGAAGAGGCTAACGCCGGTGGAAAGACTTTCGAGTAGACTAGGATATATGGGGACTTCATTTATGATGATGAGTCCTCATTTACTACCCGATAAAATAGGTATGGTAACTTATATTATAGCAGGTGTAATATCAATACCTCAAGTGTTTGTGGCTAAACAATGGAATTTAGTCGCAGTTAATTTAAACGTAGCAATAGCTTACATAATATTATATTTAACATAAATGAGTTGGAATGAAAACTGGATTAAAGGAGAAGATTACCCTACGTGGGGTGATACAAACGTATACAAGGGTACAATATCCGGGGGATATTTATATAGAGGAGAGACGCCTAAAGAAGCATACTATAGGGTCGCTAATGCAGTTGCTAGGCGATTGGATAAACCGGAAATGGCCGAAACGTTTTTTAATTATATTTGGAACGGTTGGCTTTGTCTTGCTTCTCCAGTTCTTAGTAACACAGGGACTGATCGTGGTTTACCTATTAGCTGTTTCGGTATTGATGTCGCTGATAGCATACAGGATATCGGGCAAAAGAATTTAGAAATGATGCTACTCGCTAAGCACGGCGGAGGAGTTGGCATTGGTATTAATCAAATTAGACCCGCTGGCGCTAAAATTACAGGTAATGGAACATCAGACGGAGTGGTACCCTTTTGCAAAATTTATGATAGCACAATCCTTGCTACCAACCAGGGATCAGTTAGACGTGGCGCTGCCTCAGTTAATATCAATATTGAACACAAAGATTTTGAAGAGTGGTTGGAGATCAGAGAACCTAAAGGAGATGTTAACAGACAGTCGCTTAATCTACATCAGTGCGCAGTTATTGGTGATAAGTTCATGCGTAAACTTGAACAAGGAGATAAGGAAGCTAGAAATAGATGGAGTAAACTTCTTAGAAAACGAAAAGCCACTGGAGAACCGTATATTATGTTTAAAGGAAATGTTAATAAAGCAAATCCAAAAGCATATAAAGACAACGGATTAAAAGTACATATGACTAATATATGCAGTGAAATAGCATTACACACCGATGAGACACATAGTTTTGTATGTTGTTTATCATCATTAAATTTAGCAAAATATGAAGAATGGAAAGACACTAACCTTATATATGACTCTATTTACTTTCTTGACGGAGTTATGGAGGAATTTATTCAACGCGCAAAAGGACTTCGAGGTTTCGAGAATAGTATTAGGTCCGCGCAAAAGGGACGGGCTTTGGGTCTGGGAGTACTTGGATGGCATACATATCTCCAGGACAGAGGTATTCCTTTTGAAGGTTTACTTTCTCAGTTTGCAACTAGGAAAATATTTTCACAAATTAAGATTGAAAGCGAAAGGGCTTCTATGGCTCTTGCAGAAGATTACGGCGAGCCTTTGTGGTGTGCTGGTACTGGCATGCGTAATACTCACCTTCGTGCTGTCGCTCCCACTGTATCTAATAGTAAGCTTAGCGGGAATGTTTCGCCAGGAATAGAACCTTGGGCTGCTAATGTTTTCACTGAACAAGGAGCTAACGGTACTTTTATTAGAAAAAATCCTACGCTTGAAAAAGTTTTAGAAGAACTAAATTTAAATAATTCTAAAGTTTGGAATAAGATATTAAGCGATGGAGGATCAGTACAAGACATTGAAGAGTTAGATGGTTTATTAAATGGTATGGACGTGCCGATTAAAGATGTTTTTAAGACGTTTAAGGAGATCAATCAACTAGAGTTAGTTAATCAGGCTGGAATACGTCAACAATACATAGATCAGTCTGTAAGTTTAAATTTAGCTTTCCCTTCTGAAGCAACACCTAAGTGGTTGAACAAAGTTCATTTCGATGCTTGGAAAAAAGGTGTTAAAACTTTGTATTACACTAGAACTGAAAGTGTTTTACGTGGAGATATTGCAGCTAACGCTATGAATGAAGACTGTTTAGCTTGTGATGGTTAATATGCTATACACACTGGTGTTTATACCCATAAGGGTATAATATATACCAGGACTACTAGTTTTATATAGTTTTATACCCAATAGGGTATAGTAATAAAAAAAGGGCTCTCATATCGAGGGCCCTTTTCTGGTTATAGGAATTGTGGGTATGGTACGCCCAGTTTATTTATTCCTTTTTATTTTTCTCCACATTTTTTACTAGGATCACCAACCTGTCTCCAGTCTTGCTTCACCCAATCTTTTAGGTTTTTGCTAGCAGTGCCAGTAACATTACTCTTACTAGATCTTTTGTATTTACCTTTACTAGCAGCAGACTTCTTAGCGTTTATAACTTTTTGTTTATCTTTACTACTCATACTAGCTATCTTAGCTTTAGGTAAGCATACCTTACTAGTTCCACCACCTTTAGTACCTTTTAAAAAAGGAGGATCTATAGAGAAAGCCATTAGCACTTACCTTTTTTCTGTTGCTTCGAAGCCCACATATTTGCGTAAGCAGACGGATATACATCAAACTTCTTTTTAGCAGCAGCTTTACAACTTGATGATATTTTTAAATTAAGAGGTGACTTCATGTCATCGATATGTTTACTAATTTCTTTCGATTGACTTAAATGCATTTTAGAAGCATTTTTTAATTCACCTACAATTTCTTTTAATCTGTTTTTTTTCATAATTTTATATTTTTTCACAACTTCCTTTAGATCCTTTCTTAGTGCCAGGTACTCTTTTGAAACCTTTCCAACAAGTATTTTTCATTTGAAAAGGACTATTCATACCTTTACCTATAGCTTTTAACCTAGCCTCGTTATCCCAAAACTGTCTATTATTTGGATCTATTTTCATAATTTAAAATTTACTTGTTTATTATTTCCACATTGCAGAAATATTCTCGTATTCTTTTTTAGCGTTAAAACTAGGACATGCTTTTGAGGAAAAGTCGTTATGACCAAATACTTCCGCTTCAGGAAACAATGTTTTAAAATACTCTAACATATCTACTAAAGCTTCTTTCTGTGCTTCAGTTCTAGTGTCTTTGGCTTTGTAATTAACTTTATCAACCCCGCCTACGTAAGCTATGCCTATTGATTTTTTATTGTATCCTTTACAATGAGCACCTTGTAATTCTATATCTCTACCTTCATGAACAGTACCATCTAAGTATATAACTATATGATAGCCAATATCAACCCAGCCTCTGTCTTTATGCCATTTTCTAATATCCTCAACAGTGGTGTGTCTACCTTCAGGTGTTGCCGTGCAATGAACTATTAATTTATTTATTTCTCGCATATTATTTAAAATTTACCTCCAGAACCAAATCCACCACCACCACCAAATTTTCCATTTTTCTTTTTGCTTTTTTTAGGTTCTTTAGGTTTTTCAATTCCTAAATCCCACTTGGACCAACCAGCTAGTAAAAATATTCTTTTATAAGTTTCTAGCTCTGAGTTCGAAGCAGCTCTTATGTGATCCATTTTCTTTATAACTCTATCTAATGGTAAGTTAGTAGCTGCAGAGACAACATTAGCACCTGCTAAGTAAGCTGGGTTATCTAAGCTAAAACCTTTTTCAACAATTTCTTCTTTATCCCAGCTGTAAGATCTTGAAGCAGATTTAATTTTTGATATTTTAGAAGCTACAGGTGGAGATATTCTTAATATATCATCTGTTATTTCTTCGTAATTAGGATTTTTCTTTTTATCTTCTCTAACAAAAGTTATAGCAGCATTTTTCAAAACACTGACAATAGCCCCACTAACTCCGATACCTCTTAAGATTGAATCAGCCATTCCGTTAGCGACTGAAACATATTTTTCATTTTCTTTTTCTTCGTCTTCTCCAAACTCAATAGCGAACAAAGCGTTAGTAAGTGTGTTAAATATTAAATTCTGAACAAAACCATAATACATTATCTTAGATACATTTGTTTTAAAGTCCCCTCGGCCATTCTTAATGTCGCTAGCGGCTTTTTTCATTAAACGTGCATATTGAGCTGGAGTGTTTGCGAAAGCTAATACAGTACGTCCTAATGGTCCTGCTTGTTGTTGACTAATTTTATCTGGTCTACTAGATTGTTGCGACTCTTCAGCTGTTTCTCTAAAATCTCTCATAGCTTGTTTTTTAGCAGCTAATGGATCCATGCCTTCCTTTATAAGTTTATTTAATCTATTTCTATAAAAAGTAGAACCACCAGCAGCTATTGCAAAACTATCTGCTAATTGAGTAGGTGTAAAACCTAGTTTTAGTATTCTACCTATTACGCCTCTAGCACCTCTTTCTTTAGCTATATCAGCTATATCGGACTCTTGAACATTTAACTTCAGACCATCACGTCTCTCAACTAAAAAATCAGAGTTAAACAACATTTTAAAGTCGGACCAGTATTGTTTTTGATTAGCAAAAGCTTTACTAGCTGCGAATACATTATTGTCTTGAAAGTTTATAAAGTTAGCGGCTGATATTGTTTGTAAAACAGCAGATCTAGTGTTAAAAAACATTATAGCACCAGTAGTACCGTTTATCCAGTCTAAAAACCTACCAGTTAAAGAATCAGTTCCAAACGTCCTGTTTCTACCTGTCTTCATTCTTTCTAACGTACCTTCTATAGAATAACGATACGACTTACCATAAGCTGCTTCTAACTTGTTTAAATTTTTTTCAGAGAATATCTCATCAACATTTTGTTGCCATAACTCTAGATATTGTTTTCTTTTAACACTGTTCAAGCCTTCTATTAAATCAGTTGTTATAGTTCCGCTAACCCAGCTTTCTGATGGCTTGGCAAAAGCTATACCTTTATTAAGCTTCATTACTTCATTAGCGAAAAGCACTAAATTAGGATCATCTTTAACTATATCAACTAGTGTTTTTTGATCAGCTTCAGATAAACCGGGCACATCAGCACCTGTTTGCTCCCATATATAAACTCTAACAGCTTGTTCTTTAGTGAAGTATTCACCAGGTAGTCTTTTCTTTAAGTCTTTAGGTACTATTTTTAAATCTTTTTTCAATGCTTTAAAATCTCTACCTAAAGAGTTTCTGTCTGCACTAACATTGTTCATCGCTCTAGCAAAAGGATCAAGTAAATGAGTTTTATACCAAGCCATTTGAGCATCTCCTTTTTTACCTTTACCTAAAGTTTTATACAATAAACCTACAAAATCTTCAGCAGAAGGCGCTATAAAGAAATCAAACTTACCTTTGCTAGCTCCAACAACTTCGGCTTTTACTTTACCATAAGTTTTTTCAGCAGCAATACCTGTTTTATTTTCTATTATGTCGTTAAAATCTTTATTTAAGTCAAATTTTTTACTAAAAGATATTTGAGCTTCACGTTGTTTGTTGTCTAACTCTCTCATTTTATCTAAAACTTGATCATTAGTAAAATCACCTTTTAGTTTTTGTGACTTAGGTAACATGTTATTATTAGACTTGGAAGCTTGTATTATAGATTTAGATAGTTTTACTGAATTTACTATTGAATTTATATTTTTTTCTATATTTCTTGATTCAGATAAATTTATATTAGAATTCTCTATGTTTGACTTAAAACTAGGAAAAGCTCTAACAGAAGATCTATACTTACCAGATGAACCAATTTGAGTATGCATTGATCTAATTAGTAAATTTACTTTACCTTCTAATCTAGGCACGTTTAAATTATTTTTATTTTCACCTAGATAGTAGAGGCCTTTGCCTCCAATATCCATATTATATATATCTTTGTTATTGTATATTAAATCCACTAAATTTTGATCAGTTTCTATATCTATGTTTAATTTACTAAGTAGTTTTTTCTTTTTTAACTTGTTAAACATTTGCTTTGTACCTTCTAGCGCTCCGCTTTTCTCATTTATAGATCCTCCTAGTAATAATCCTTCTTCAATGTATTTCTTGTAGTTATTTTTATACTCTTCACTATTCAAAGCTGTTTTTATATCAGCATCAAGCTCACTCATAGAAGTTTCTAAACCATCAACACCTTTAGTGTATGATATACCTTCTTTGCTAGTTTTTATAGTAAAGCTACCCATTTGAGCTTTTTCGTTAAGTTTTAATTCTATATTTATATTTTCATTACCTATAGATAAAACTAAGTCAACTCCACTTCCAAAACCTCCTTCACTTAAATTAACGTTAACTTGTTTAAGACCTAACGAGCTTATAGCTTTCTTTATATATTTTTCATACTTTATTCCATTGTTTTTAGTTTTTTTATCCGAAAACAATCCAAACAACCATTCTCTACCTTCAAAAACTGTAGATAAAAAATTTCTATTAATTTCAGTTTCTTTCTTTACAGCTTCTTCAAAAGAAATAGAACCATTTTCTAGAGCTAAGTCTAAATATTCACGAACCAAGCTAGAACCTTCTTTAATACTTATACCTGGATTCTGCTCAATACCTTCTCTCGCTAAAGCGTCTCTAACTGATTTATAAGAGTTTTTTACTAAAACTTTTTTTACGTTTGATTCATTACTTGGTTTTTTCTTACTAAACATAATATCAGACTTACCTGCTTCTATGTTTTGCTTCTGAACATCAGTTACACCTTCAAGCTGCCTAACCTCTGTGTTAGTAGCTAATTTACCAAACAAAGTTGTTATAGCTTTTAATCTTTGACCTATAGCTCTATCGTAAGTGTTAGGTTGTCCTTTAACGATACCTAAGTCTTTTAGAAACTGTTCATATGTTAAACCCGGTTTAAGTCTCTTAATAGCCGTCTGAGACGTTACGCCTTTACTTCTTTTACCTGTAGCTTCATAAAAAACTTTCATTAAACTAGAAGGTATTTTTAACCCAGTACCTTTAACAGGTTTATATGCTTGAGCGTCTACAGTTGCTAGCTCAGGAGATACGTTTTCTGGTGGTAGTAATTTAAACAAATCAGTACCCATGGATTTTATAACATCTTGGATTTTACTAGACTCTGATTTTATAACCATACCAACCTTAGCTTCGGGATAGTATTTCTTAATCTTGTTTATATTGCTATCGTCAACGATTACATCTTTGTAAGTTAAGTTATCAGCAGGATCAGTTACTTTTAAAACAGGTATATCAAATATCTCAGCTGTTACTTCAGTTGCTAAGTCTTTTAAATTACCAAAAGTAGATTTATCTATGCTAACTTCGCCAGATTCAACTATGTTTTTTATAGCTTCTCTGTACTTATTTTTTGATTCTTGATTTCTTACTAGTTCAATAGGTTTTATCTTCCTAGAAGTCTTGTCAGTAGCCACTTCTGTTGTTGTAGAAGTGTCAGCGACAGCCTCTCTTACTGAACCAGCGGTTCCAGCTTCAGCATCTAAGCTTTTATCAGCTATTTTTTTAAACTTCTCATAAGTTTGTTGAGCTTTAGGAGCAATATTATTATATACCCAAGTTGAAAATTTTGATTCACTAGGATTGTAAGATTTTAGTATAGTAGGGAAAAAAACTCTTAAGTAATCTCTTATTTCAGTTCTATCATAATCTCCTTTTCTAGTATCGTATTTTATAGCGTTTAAAGCCATTGTGTCAAACGAGTCAACTAATTCTTTATTTGCGTCTGATTTCTCTATAGAGCTAGCTTCTTTTGACTTTATAGTCTCTATTAGTTTTTCGTTGTTATATACCTTTTTAGGTTTTGCTTCTTTATCTAAACCTTCTTTTTTAACTGTAGGTTTTTTAATTGATTTATTTTCACCTTTAGCTTCAATTCTTTCAGCTGTTTTTATTTTGTTTTCTAAATTAGATTTAGCAGCATCGAAAGCAAATTCATCTTCAAAATCAAACTCATCTAAAGCATCTAGCTCTTCCTGCAAAGCGTTTAATTGTTCTTTGTTAGTCTTAGATAAAGATATATTGTCAATAGTACCTACTTCTGAAGACTTTACTCCTCGCTCGGTTTCTTGGTTTCTAATAGCTTCTACAATGCTAGACTCAACTTTATCGTTTTTAAGTATACTATTATTGTATTGCTTTAAAAATTCAAAAACATCTTCACCTGATTTAAAACTTATATTTTTATAACCTTGTATTTTAAATAAGTTTGTAACAAACTTCTTAAGTTTTGTAAAAACATTTTCATCGTATTTTATATCTTTGTTAAGTATACCTTCAGAGAAATAAGTTAAAAACTCTTTATCATGATCTTGAGTTTCTACATTTGCATCTAACTGCGATTGGACCCAGTTTAATTGAGATGAGTTTAATTGTTCTTTAAATTCTTTAACTATTCTAGATTGATTTTGTATATCTCCAAGAACAGCGTTTAGTATAGGGTGTAATACCTCGTGGTTACTAACTGATACAGAACCTTGCTTAAGCGCTACTGTTTTGTCTACAAATATTTCACCAGCCCCAACAAAAGCACCGTTAGATCCTTTAGCCTCAGTAGCAGCCTCTTCTAAAGATACACCCGTGTTCTCAGAAATAGCTTTTATATAATCCTCAGTACTATTGAATACTTGAGGACCTTTTTTAAATCCTAAGTCTTTTGCTAAATCAGAAGCTGCTTTGTTTCTTCTTTCAAACATTCTTTCGTTAGAATTCCTGAATAAGTCTTTATTAACTTCTTTTATTTGTTTTAATTTTTTCTCTGCTAAGTTTTTTACAATTTCTTTTGTTTTTGGATTCTTAATCCTAGCGTTTAAGCTGTTTATTTCTAGTTTATTTTTAGCGTATGCTTTAACTTCTTCAGAAGTCATGTTTTTCAAAGCGTTACTGTTCTGAGACTTAATATCAACTATTATAGATATTTTTTCATCTATAGCATCGTCTATTAGTTCTAAGCTTTCAACATCTGCCGTTTTTTTATTTTTATATAGCTCAGACAAATCGTTAGATGACTTTATTAAAACTTGTTTTATCTCATCAGGCATTAATATGTATTCAGCTGCTCCAACAGCGCTTACGTTTCTATTTTTAACAGCTCCACCGGTTGTACCAGCAATACCAAAAACAGATCCAACAATACCTTCTTCTGCTATTGATTTCCAGTCTTTAGATAAGTCAAACTCTCTACTTAAACCAACGCCAGTGTAATTAGGTAAAGCGTCTAATAACAGCGTCGTAGTTTTAGTAGCTGCCTCAGAACCAGCTTCGCTAACGGTGTTTATACCTAGTTTTTTAACCAAACTCTCAGAACCACCTCTTATTAAGTCTTCAGCGGCTTTTCTATTACCTTTATTAGCTAAAATTCCAGCTCTTTTTAACACGCCTCTAGTAGCAATCTCGAAACCAGCTTCAATAGTTCCACTAGCTAAAGCATTGGCAACAAGGTTAGCCGTGTTAACTGAAGGATCTTTCTCAAACTCTTCAGTAAATTTAGCCCCAGCAGAAGAACCACCTAGAGCAACCAAACCGCCTACACCTAAATAAGCTGCAGCAACAGAAGGTAAAGACTCTAGAGCACTACCAACAGCTCTTTCACCCGCTAATAAATAATTGCCTTGCTCTATGTCATCAATAATACTTTCGTTTTCGTATTTTCTAATACTTGGCTCTAGTTTTTGTATAAAAAGCTCAGCAGCTAAACTATGATTAAAATTAACAGCGCCTTTACTTTGTTTTGCGGTTCTCATTAAAGCTTGTTTTTCCTCTGGAGTACCTTCGTAATCAGAATCGAAAGCGTTCAAACCAGCCTCCATAATAGAAAACTCTACCATATCTACAAAATCTACGCTATTTTTAGCAAAAGAAGCAAAACCTCTAACAGTTTGAGCAGCGTAGCTTTCTATTAAGCTTGGCTGTGTTTTCTCTTTTAATATTTTTTTAGCTTTATCATCTATTTCCTCTGGTGTTATTTCAAACTCTACTATACCGTCAGAGCTATACTGTTTCTGTATTTCATTACTAGCAGCCTCTTGCAGTTTTATCTTTTCATTATCTTCTAGTTTTTCAAATTCATCACTAGAAAAATCCTTTCCAGTAATAATATTTTGATCCATTTTAAACAAGTCGTTCTTGTAACCTTGTAAAACAGCTGCGTCTGATTCATTAACTTCACCTCCTCGTTGTATGTAATCATTTATTTGCCTTTCAGTTTCTTCTATGCTAGAAACCAATAAATCTCTTTCACTAGGATCTTCTGATTCAGGTTCTTGTAATTCCGAAGAAGTATCTACCGATTGTGATTCCGTATCTTTTGGTTGAACACCTGATATTATTGATGCTCTGCTTGGAGTTGCTACTGGTACTACATCCGCATCCTTTTCTGCAGCACCGTTTTGAAAATCCTGTGTTTCTTCTTCTTGTACTAACTCCGCTTCAGGGTATTGCGTTAGAAAAAAATCAATTGATTCTTGTGAGTATTCAGTTACATCAACTATTGTTCCGTCCTCTATTTTGTATTTTGTCATTATATGATTACTTTTAACAATATATTTGATTATTAATTATTTGACTTATCGTACGCTTCCATTATTTGCATGTTTCTAGTCAGTTTAT
>Ga0208303_1001115_pt1 | contig 10793 bp, 16 predicted proteins | sample CB_VirMetaG_2_FD_184537 | JGI IMG/M metagenome (GOLD analysis project Ga0208303, IMG submission 184537) | Freshwater to marine saline gradient viral communities from Chesapeake Bay - CB_1504_2 Viral MetaG (SPAdes) (version 4) | ecosystem: Environmental > Aquatic > Marine > Coastal | place: USA... | reverse complement strand
CCTCGTAGTCTTTTTCACATTGATCACATGCAAGTGCTAATTCCCATCCACTGCAATTCTCATCTACGTATCTGTCTATGCAGTGCATAATAAATATCTCTTTATCTTCCATTATGTAAAAAGTGTTGGGTTATTACGCATGATCGCACGCTTCGCTGATTCGTAGCATCGACCACAGTTAGTCATTTTATGTGTTTGTGTATCATCTACAAGATTTGCTATCTTGAAGACCATTGTCATTTCTTCCTTAGTAGGTTTTTGTGTGGATTCAATTAGTCTTCTATTGTCCATAATCCACAAAATTATGTCTGCGTCTTTCATATGTATTATATAAGTTTTTTGTAAATTGTTTCTGAAACTATACCAGTAATTGCTGACACAAGAATGCCTTCCCATCCATAGAGTGCAGATGCTGGTATAATAGATAACCAGAATCCTAAACACATATTGCATTTGAAGGGTTTGTTTGGTAGTTCTGGTAGTGGTTCTAAAAGGTCTGTCACTAAGTGTGTTAGTGATGCCATTCCTAAAATAAATAGTATCATATAATGTTTCTGTTTTTTAGTTCGTCTATAATGTATGCTTTTGCTTCTTCTACTGCTTTTGATATACTGGTTCTTGGTATGTCGGTCATGCGCGATAATTCTGAATAGTTTGGAGTTTCTACCCACATCTTCAAGAGTCGAGACCTATACCATAAACCATCTTCTACACCACTCAATTCCATTTCTTCGAGTAGTCCTTCTATACTCTCTACTAAGAAGTCTATCTCGTAATCATAGGTGACTTCTGGTGTGTCTAATAGGTTTGACATATGTTCGTCTGTTATAACACGTTTACGACTGCCTATATCCGCTCTGTGTAGTTTATGATATCTACTAAATTGACTCTTTTTACCCAACCAACTATTTCTCATTATAGCAAGTATAAATCCACGCAAGTGTCCATACTTTGGGTTTTCATTATGTCTTGCTAATATCTCTTCATATCTCTTATGTGTTAGTAACTGTTCGATTGAATAGTGTGCTAACTCTTCATAGAGTGGGTCATTTTTGGTCATGTTTCTTGACCATTGTATGATGTTATCGTAATTTTGAGTTATCCAATCCAATTTAGTTGTATCTTTTTTTATCTATTATTCTTTTGATAGTGATATGCGACACGCCATATTGGTTCGCTAATTTAGTTATCTGTCCCCAAGCACCAGTGTATTCTTCTCTGATTGCAATTGCTTGTTCTTGTGTTAGTGCTTTTAGATGATCTCTTTTTTTCTTACCACCACCTCGTTCTTGCATCATACCATAATAAGTAAAGAGAGGTCTCATGTTTTCAGGCATTACAATATCTGTATTTGTTTTAGGTCGTTCTGGTTTACCATCTTGGACTATCTCAACAGATGCTTCTCTACCTAATAGAAATCCATAGATAAAAATAAACTTATCATCTTTGAATTGATAGTCTTCTGTTTCTGGTTCTTCGAGAAATCTAAATGACCACATTGCATTGTACTCTACACCTATTCTTAGTTTCGTTTCTAAACCTTCGAATTGAATGTGTGGAAATGTAGTGTACTTTTGAAGCATGTATCTGACGTCTGATGCATGTAAGTAATACGATATATCAAATCCATCTTGTTGTGCGATCCTGTATAACCAGGCGCTGAATAGGATAATACCTTCGTTGTTTGTTTCTATTGCCCATACTGGTGCTTTTATTTTCATCCTAATTCTTGTTCTATATCTCTTAGTAATTGACAAACCTCATAGTGTTCATCTTCTTGGAATAATTGTAAATCCATTTTGATTACAAATTTTAGATCTTCTAACATTTGATCTGCGGAACCTGCGTAAATAATTTTTACATATTCGTGGACGACTCGTTCTCTCGCTTCTTCTTGTAGGTCAGTATCCCATTCAGGATAAGATCTAAAATTATTTACCAACCACCTCTCAAGTCTCTTCGTCATAGGGTATGTATCTTGTTTCTTGGTGTGAGTTTCCATTTTTCCATTTCCATTTTTGCCGGGAATTCCCTATATCCAAACCCATGTCAATTGTGTATATTTGTATATTATTATAATTATATCTTTTATTTTTTTGGAAAAGTAGAAAAGTAGAAATAAGTATATAAAAGGATTGCTGGTGAGACCCAACTAAACTTTTTTGTTTTCCAACTTATTTCCACTTTTCTTAGTATTTCCACTATTTTACGTAAAATGGATCATCGAGACCTGGTGTAGTGTCTGGGACATTGAATACTTGTCCTCGTTCAACTTGATAAAAACGACTATTTTTCCTTTCTGTAGTAAAAGAGTTAGTATAAATTGTCTTCTTTTCTTCTAATTTCCATTCTTTTTGGAGACACATACTGATTTGTTTTAGACTAATATCTCCCTTTACTCTCTCTCTAATATCTCTCGCTGCGAATAGAAGTTCTTGGGTGTCCTGTCTCGCATCGAATGTATCTTCGAATAAATCTCTAATCTCTAAATACAAAGATGACTTAGAGTTATCTCTGATGCGTTCTAACTCATTGGTTAGTACCACTGTATCAGGCAACCAAAAGCGACTCTGTTTCTCTGGGTATTTGAGTTGACGATTAGTAATGTAGTGTAAGAAGTGTGGTAGTTCATCCACCAATTTCTTTTTGAAATCTGGATCGAAGTCTCTCTTCTTGTCTAAATCTGGCATAGTACGAATCCAGAATCGATTCTCTTCATCATCAATCTTCATAAAGTCATGGACATTATTAGTCAACATAATCATCTTACCATAATAGTCTAATGTAACTTCTGCTTCGAACTTTTGATTTACTACTACACTATCTTGTGTAATGTATTGTTTGATCTTCTCCATACTACCATCATTGATTGATGAGAACTTGACCTCGTTTAGAGCGATTAGACATTTTTCAGCATATGCTCCATTGAATGGTTTCAAGAAGTTTTCAATATCAGCAAAATAGGTATTGTGTTTACCTAACATCATTTGCATCCATTCTACAAATGTATCTTTACCTGCTTCTCGACTTACTGAACCCAGAATAAGACAGTGTAAACTTTGTTTAGGGTTTGTAATCTGATGTTGAATCCAATCAAGACCTTCTTCCCATTGATCAGTACCAACTTGACTAAAGACTTTACGTAATAGTTTCTCAGTTGTTGACCAATCTCCTTCAACAAGTGGTTGCCACTTTGGACGTTTGAATCTATTATACTCTCTTCCATCAGTTTCAATTGCTTCTAAGAAATTGACAATATTACAAAACTTAGTGTATTTACATTCTTTTGGAAACTCCTTCATTAGATCACTTCCAAAATCCATTGACATAGTTGCTTTATCCCAAAGAATTAGGTCATTGTTCTTGTGATCTTTTTTATAGTATTTTGTTCCTACGCGAATGTAATCCCATACACCATTGATGTGGAGTTCATTATCTTCGCCTGAATCGATTATCTTTTGATTTGCGTTTAGTTGTTCATCTATTGCTTGTCGACGTGCCCAGTCACTCCTCTCAGATTTAGAGAAGACATAGATAGGTTCATCATTATTATACTTGTCAGAGAATGCACTACTAACTGGATCTCTATGATCAACTTCACCACATATCTGTACGATTTGATAACGCACTTCTGTTTCACTCAAACCACAACGACGACATAGACGAGAGAAGACAAATTGCCAAGTATTCTTATTACCTTGAGTATAAGGTTGATTCTTCATTAGCACATCTTTGACAAACTCAAACTTCTCTGCATCATCTGCATTTTGATTGATTTGTCCTAAATCAAATTTAGATGGTTTAGGTGCAAAGTCTTCGAATGCCAAATCATTAGAAGTAAACCATTTGATAATGTCTTCATTTGATTGACGACCTCTTACACTTACCAGATTTTGAAGTTTATTAGTTCCAGGTTTGATTCGACGCTGTGCATTTGCCGCTCTACTAAAACGAGATGGATCTTTGACATTACTATCAAATTTTATATTATATCCTAAAGTTTGAGCAGTCTTATTGAGAATGGTCTCCATCATTTTCCACCACATTCTATACTCTACTGCATCGCTAACTGGTTGCTGCAGAGAGACTATCCAGTGCAGCGATTTACCACCAGAGTATACACATGTGCTCCAAGGCAATTCTGCTGCCGTAATGATCTCTTTTTGTTTCTCAAGTGGTACTACATCACCTGTTTCATCATTATCAATTTCAAACATAAAGTTTCTGAAATGTTGAACCCCAGCGATAGACCTTGTTTTACCAGGTGCGATTGGGTTGATAACGAAAAACTCATTTTTCTCTTTTACTGCAGGACCCATCCTGTCAATCAGAGTTGGTTTAGTTTCGTATATGGTATTACCAAATACTGTTTGTTCGCCTTCATCAAAAAGGACTTTGTAAAAATCTTCTGTAATCATAAATAACTATTTTTTTGTTGAAAAAAAGAGAGACCATTATTGATCTCTCTTTATATTGTTTAGAATAATTTAGAAGTAGATTGTTCTCCTAAATGTTGTCGAATTTTACTAAGGTCTACTTTATACCTAATAGTACGTTTGATTTGTTTACCACCATATAACGCCTCTTCTCTACAACTAAGGCATTCAATAAACCCTGCTTTTTTTAGTTTGATAATACTACTTCCTACTTCTTGCGCAGTAACAGGTGTATGTGTGTCATTGATAGTCTTAGGTAGTCCACTCATCACCAACACTTTTGTAGGTCGTTGTTGTTCGAATAGAAAGACACCTTTGTCTTCAAATTTTGTGATAGCGTGTAGAACATTGATATCACATTTGTCATACTCTTCACCTTCTAAAGTCCAGAAGAGTTGACTGTCATTTGGATTTATCATCCAATAGTTTTTGAAATTTTCGTATTTACCCATATTTTTTTGTTGTCGACTTTATTTAGTTGACGAGAGACCAAGTCGACGCTTTGGTTCCTCGTTTGATGTAATCGAGTTTTGCGAGTTGTTCACAATTCTCTCTTGCACATTTCATACTTATATGTAAGTCATTAGAAATGTTTCTTTGTGGACATTCATTACTCAACCAATCAGGTTGTCCAAATGCCAAGTAAAGTAAGATAGCGCGTTGCATAATTGTGAGATCAGACTTACCTAAAATGTCCATTGTTGTTGAAACTGGACCTGTGAATTCAATCTTAGGTTGATTCTTTTGTTCTAACTCGTTGATGAGTTGTCCTACTTGTTGTAGTAATTCTTGTTGTGTTGCCATTGTAAAAGTTTTTTATATTTATAGTAGTTATACTAAAGAAAACCCATTTGTTTCAATAGTTCTCCATGTATTATATATCTACTGACTTTTTCGAATTCGCCAATTTTATAATAAAAAAAGGGTTACCAAGTAAATGATAACCCTTTTCAAACAAAAAAATAATAAATATTATGGCGTCAGTGTCGTCCTACTTACAACTGACATATTATATATCTACCTATTTTTGGAACCTTTTGTACAAAAAAAAGACCCAAGAAAAATCTTGGGTCCCTGGATAAACATGAGATGCTAATGGCACAAACACCTCTGTTTTTTATCTTTTATACTGCAGTAATAGTTAGTGTACCTCCATTTGCAATAGTTAGTTTATATGCTGTTCCATCTGGAGACAACATTGTAATACCATTACCTCCAGTTCCACCATCAGGTGCAACAATATAGAGTGCTCTAACGTGAGTAGTATCTGTATCGACTGCTTCTACTTGACGACCCATAGCAACTGCACCTGCTTTATCAAATGCTACAACTGCTTGTTGACCAAAGGCAACTGAACCTTCTCCTGCTGCTGATGCTGTTCTACCCCACGCTGATGCGTAAAGACCAGATGCACCAGCATATTGTCCAACTGCTGCAGCGCCAACACCTGTTGCTTCCGCGCCATCACCGATTGCTACTGTTTGAAAGTTATTTGATAATGCACCGTTTCCAATTGCAATAGTTTGTGCGTTACTTGAAGTTGAGTTATTTCCAATTGCGATAGATTGTGCTCCACCTGCATTTGCGTTTTTACCAACTGCCACTGCTTGTTGACCACCAAAACCAGTTTGTGAATCAAAACCAATAGCGATTGCTTCTGTGTCCGCTGCTTGAGATGAGCGACCAATAGAAATAGTATCTGCTAATCTTGCGTGTGAATCTGTTCCAAGTGCAATACCATTTTGAGATTGTGACCAAGCATTTTTACCTAAAGTAACTGCTTGTTCGCCCTCTGCGTATGCGTCTGTACCAATAGCGATTGCGTGAGTAGCACCAGCGTAACCACCACCTCTTGCGTTGTCACCTAAAGCAATTGTATTTGCTCCTAAGACAGATGCAGCAGTAGTCGTAAGTGCTGCTGCAGAAAGCATAGAGTTTGATGTACTACCAGCAATCAAACCTGCTCCTGCTAATCCAGTAACTGTAGTTCCTGTGAAATCTACTAAAGATCCACTTGTGAATTTGGTTTCTACTTGTGAGACTGAAATAGGTAGTGATCCGCCAGTTCCATCTGATAGTTGCTTTAGAGTAGTTGGATCGATTGATCCATTGTCATCCAATTTGATGAGCGATGGATAAGTATCTTTTATTTTTGTTCCTGTTAGTGTTGACATATCGTTGTTATTTTATTATTCGTCTTCCCAGTTTGTGTCTCTGTTCTCCCATAGTGTTTCTATAAGATTCCATACATAGATAATAGGCGTAACTGCCGCTTTACCCAAGGTTCTTGTTATTGCTATTAGATTCGCTATCATTATACTATTGTTGATATAATTGTTCCAGCGTTATCTACTGTTAGTCTGTATGCTGTACCGTTAGGTGAAAGTAAGATAACACCATTACCGATATCAGTTACCATCAATTCTCTAACGTGAGTTGTATCTGCGTATACAGTTTCAACTTGTCTTCCCATCGCTACTCCACCTGGATGTAATGCTTGTGCTTGTTGACCGAAAGCAACTGCTCCTTCTTGTGAAGCATTTGCAGTACGACCCCATGCTGATGAGTATATACCGCTTGCAGTTGCATATTGTCCTACACAAGCAGCACCTACATTAGTTGCTTCCGCTCCATCGCCAAGTGCAATTGTTTGTGGTTGTGTTGCGCGTGCACCATTACCAAGTGCAATTGCTTGACTACCATCAGCATTTGCTGGAGAAGTAGTTAGAGTATCTGCATTCTTGAGTGAATCAGTTCCAACACCATTGATAAGACCTGCAGCACCTCCACCTCCAGATGCATCGATAGTAAATGTATTACTACCATTATCTGTTAGAGTAATGTTTGTTCCTGCTTGCATAGTGACTACATCATTAGAAGCATTTGAACCAGTCAACGCCATATTGATATTTCCTGCTGCACCCACTGCACCAAAGTCATATGTAGTATTAGTATCTGTTGATGAAAAGACTACTGCTTGACCTTGTTGATTTAGTTGTACGTTTCCACCTGCTTGAAGTGTTATAGTATCTACAACTACAGCATCTGCTAAAAGTTGTAAATCTACATTCAGTCCATTCTGTACAGCGTTGATAGTATATGTAGCACCGCCACCACCGCCAGTAGAATTGATAGTAATCTCGTTAGTATTCAATAAACCGAAAGTAATGTTTGTACCTGGAATCAAAGTAATGTCTTGCTGAGTAAGATCTGACGCAAGAAACTCAAGTACAACATTATTACCGTCTCCAACAGCATCAATTTGATATGTTGTATTGTTATCTCCTGTTACTGTTCCTGTAAAGTTGATTGCACTGGTAGAAACCTGAACAGGAAGGTTATTACCCACACCATCTTGTAAACCCTTTAGAGTTCCATCGATTGGTTGTTCGTCGTTAGTCTTCAACAATCCGTCGAAAGTCTGATCAATTCTTTTTCCTGTTAGATCTCCCATATTATCTTAGTGCAAATATATTTGATGCTCCTGTTTGTGTAGTTACTTTTACCACTCTCACTGGAATAAATCCAGCAGCGAAAGTAGCAGTAACCGTTTGTCCACCTGCAGTTTCGAATGTTAGCGTGTCCGCAGCATCGATATAAAGTGCAGACTCTTCGAATGCAGTTTCCGATGGAGTTAGCGCTATCATGTTTTGTGGTAGTGCAATATCCCAACGATTTGATACCGCCTGAATGTAACTTGATTCTCTATTTTGTAGTCCCATGTTTGTTATTTATGATTTATAGTATAAGATATACTTTTTAGTTCGATTGTTTCAGTTTTGCTGCAGCATCTATAATTGTTTGTCCTCCAATGTAAATTGCAGCGACAGTAACCCAATCAGATGACGTAACATCACCGAATAAAGTTAGTCCAGTTGCTATAGCGAAAACCATTAGTTTTCTGCTTGAATATCTTTCGATAAACTTATCTATTTCGCCTTTGCTCATTTAGTTTAGTTTGTTTCGAGAAGTATTGTGATAACTTCTTTATATTTTGTTGTGTGCTCTTAGTTGAGCGGGATGTTGATTCTTCCTTCTGAGTTGTCGCAGTCATCACAGTATTTATAATAATTTCCAGGCATCGCAAGACCAGTGTAATAGGATGTTCCTCTACGTGGTGCCATACCATCTTTGTTTGTATAAGATTGATATTCAGGATAATCTTCTTGATATGCAACTAAAAAGTCTCTCAATCTTTCGTTATAAAATTGTGCTGTATTTAGCACTTGATTCATCAAGAATTGTACTTCTTCTAATGCAATAGTTTCTCCAACTTCAGACGTACCACTCATAAGACCTTTATTAGTAGTCTTATATTTGATGTGTGGCAGCGCAAGATAGTAAGTATAGTACACTACCATATTTGCAACATAGTCATCCAGAAGTGTTTTGTACGCACTTGGGATAGGTGTATTGGCAGTTACGTAATCATTTACATATGTTTTCAATGCATTGTACAACTTAGTTCCTAACGTAGATTGTACGTATAAATCTTGACTCTGAATCACGTATGGATAGAGTTGTTCTGGATCGACGTTGGCATCAATTCCAGTGAAAGATTTTAGTTTGTCTTCTGTGATAAAGAGTGTCGTCATTGTATTAGTCTTGTGTTTCGTTTGGTGTAATTATATCTTGTGGTGCACCATCTACATTTACAGTATACAAGATTTCTGCTGGTTCGATTTCTAATTTGACTGTTTTACCTGTCATATTGACAATCTTACCAAATGATTTGACCAATTTCTTTTGCATAGGCACAATAACTGTACCCATAAAGTGGTTATATGCCGTTGTAATCTCGTCTGCATTGTTTGAGAAACCTGAAGCGTCTTTGATTCCCAGCAAAAGTGGACTTGAGATTCTATGACTTGTGAGTATAGATTGTGAAAGTCTGGTAGAAAGTGTAATATAATAGTCATCATTTGCGTTCTCAATTGCTTGTAAATCAGGTTCACGACCTGGTTCTGAGAAATTGACAAAGAATTTACCTGCATTATCTTCACCTGCAAATGTGCGCTCTATGTCTCTCCAAATCGCTGTTTGTTCGTCTGCGGTTGGAATACCATTTTTGAACGTCAACATCATACTTGGAGCGAGTCCCTGTTGTAAATTCGATCTGTGGAATCGACTAACTCGAGCATCAGTATCGATATCGTTTATAGCACCTACATATGATGGAAGTGGATAGTAAAAATTACCTACAGTGTAATCAAAACAATAGTAAACTTGATTAGCATCTTCTCCTTTGTTATCTGTTGGTGAATATGCTTTATATGCTACTGGTTTATATTTGCGATATTGCGACCATTTTGATGAGTAATAATAGTGTTCTACTTCTTCATCTTCGTTCATAACACCAGAACGTACATTGTTGAATGGCAAGTGATAACATTCTGCAATAGTTACTCCATCGCGTGCCCAAATCACATTCAGTGCATAACCACCAAACAAGATGTAATCTGTTGCAATCTTCTCAAAGATTTCATTCATAGTTTCACCTTTAGTGTTCATGATCTCGTCACCAAATACTTTGAAACCTTCACCTGTTACTGCATCTACTTTTGCTTCTATGCTTGTGTGGTGCATTGCCGAATTATTGAATAATTCTATTAGTAAATCTGGATATAGGTTATTAGAACCAAAGTCTATCCAGTCTTTTCCTTTTTTCTCTTCTATCGCTGGCAATTGAATTGCCTCAAACGATCTTGAATTGAATGCGTATCTTTGTTGCATATTATTATTTGTATATTACGTATGATTGTGCCTTGTTAGGTTCAGTCTTGTATTTGACTGTGATGTTTTCATTTGAACCTCTTTGCATATCAACAGTTGTTGTAGATTTTACTTTTGTTTGACCTTCTTGTAATAATGTCCACACGTCTTCATCAAATGGATCGGTTTCGTAATCTTCGAATCGAGTAGTTCCCCATATTTTGTAGTCATAGATTCCAGTATAAAGTCCAGTTTGAACGGTATCACCAGTTCCAATATAAGGTGTGACATTGAATTCAGAATATCTTTCATTTGAAAGTAATAAATCCATAGGAAATAACCAAGAAGTGGTGTCATTGTCAATATCTCTATTGGTGTAACGACTCGTAAGTTGTAATCTATACGTGCTGTAAGAGCGCCAACTACCATCAACACATATTTTAGTGTTAGTTGTGCCTATAGCAGTTATGTCTTTGAAATATAGCGTCATTTAGTATGTATCTTGTTTTCTTAGTATAAGATATACTTTAGGTTGAAGTTGAAACCTATTACATATAAACAAAAAAAAGGGTAGACTTTCATCTACCCTTTTCTATTTCTAATTCTCAGTGATCTTATTCACCTACAAATGCTGGAACACATTCG
>Ga0208303_1001114_pt1 | contig 10797 bp, 3 predicted proteins | sample CB_VirMetaG_2_FD_184537 | JGI IMG/M metagenome (GOLD analysis project Ga0208303, IMG submission 184537) | Freshwater to marine saline gradient viral communities from Chesapeake Bay - CB_1504_2 Viral MetaG (SPAdes) (version 4) | ecosystem: Environmental > Aquatic > Marine > Coastal | place: USA... | reverse complement strand
GCTAATGCCAAAGAAGTCAAATCTTTTTTCTTAGATATTGATTGTGGCCCTAACAAAGATTACGCCGATCAAGCTGATGGTCTAGCCGCTACCAAAGCATTTGTAAAAGCCGCTAAGCTTCCTCCCCCTACGGTTATCGTTAATTCAGGCCGTGGTATCCACGTTTATTGGGCCTTGGAACAAGCTCTTCCTAAGGAGGAATGGCGACCCCTAGCAGAGAATCTTAAAGCTCTCTGCACTAAACATGGGTTCCGTGCTGACCCTGCGGTGACCGCCGATACTGCACGTATATTACGAATCCCTGAAACGCTTAATTTTAAGGATCCTGAGAACCCACAACCAACCTCGATACTGATGGCCCGTACAACGGTGAGTATCGACACCCTAAAAGATATTCTGGTAAGTAACGACAACGCCCTGGATATACCGGGCACAAATCCATTTAAACGTCCACTTGATGCTACGACTCTGGCACTGATGGGCAACTACGAAGCCAAATTTAAAACCATTCTGCTTCAATCCGTGCAGAGTGAAGGCTGTGCGCAGATAGCACACATCTATGAGAACCAAGAATCAATAGAAGAACCTTTGTGGAGAGCGGGGCTGTCAATAGCCCAACACTGCTCGGACGCTGAAAAAGCGATCCACGTAATATCTAAGAACCATCCCGACTACAACAAACAAATTACCATTAAAAAAGCTGGGGAAACCAAAGGCCCCTACACCTGCGCAACTTTTAAAAAACTAAACCCCAGCACCTGTGAAGGATGCCCCCAGAAGATCACATCGCCAATTCAAATCGGTAGGGAGATCATTGTTACCGAAGGGGAGAAAGAGGTTGTTGAAGTCGAAAGCATTACAAAAGAGGAGCGCAAATACGTCATTCCAGAACTGCCGTTCCCATACTTCCGAGGCAACAACACGGGTGTTTATCGTCGAGCCGACCCCAACAAAGAAGATGACAAAGATGAACTTATTTATGCGTATGACTTCTATGTGGTTAAGCGCATCCACGATCCCGAAGACGGGGAAACTTTATTACTACGACTGCACTTACCCCGAGATGGTGTGCGTGAGTTTGTTGTGCCTCTCAACGCAGTCTTGTCGAAAGAAAAGTTTATTGGCGCAATCGCCGCGCAGGGCATGGCGGTACTAGGTAAAAAACAGGACACACTTATGAACTACGTAGCTCGTTGGGTAGAGCATCTGCAATCCACAAGCAAGTCAGAAATAGCACGCAAACAGTTTGGTTGGCTGGACGACAACAGCGCATTTGTGGTGGGTGATCGGGAAATTCTTGCCACGGGTGAAATTAAGTACAGCCCTCCTACAGCGGTCACATTACCTATTCTGCCAATTCTTCAACCCAAGGGTGACTTTCACATTTGGAAAGATGTTATCAACGCTTACGGGCGTGCTGAGATGCAAGGACGAGCTTTTGCTTTCTTTATGGGTTTTGGTGGCCCTTTGATGAAGTTTGTTGGTGATGGTGCGCTAGATGGCTTCTTGCTAAATCTTGTCAGTAAGGGCAGTGGTACAGGTAAATCAACCCTGCTTCATGCAATCAACAGCATTTACGGTAGGCCCAAAGAACTGCTTTTGTCTTACAAAGATACACACAATCATAGGCTACAACGTATTGGTGCAATGCAATCAATGACTCCAACAATCGACGAGCTAACTAACCTCAAACCCGAGATCATGTCCAATCTGGTTTACGACATTACGTCTGGTAGGGGCAAAAACAGGATGTCCTCGAAGGCTAACGTGGAGCGATTGAATCACTCTACTTGGCAAATCCCGGTGGTGTCTTCTTCCAACCGGTCAATCAAAGACGCACTGCTTACGATCAAGTCTTTCCCCGAAGCGGAGCTACTGCGGATACTGGAAGATCGAATTTTAGTAGACCCCTACGACGATCCTACGTGGTCAAAAGCGCATTTTGGACGGATCATTAACAACTACGGGCACGCCATTGACCCCTACATTAAGTACGTAGCAAGCAATTTGCCTGAGTGCATTGAGCTTCTAAGCCGTGTAAATGCAAAAATAGACCGGGCGGCTGGAATTAAAAACACAGAAAGGTTTTGGTCAGCAGGGGCGGCTATTGCCATCACAGGTGGCATCATCGCCAAGAATTTAAATCTGCACGACATTGCAATCGAGCCGGTCTTTGACTATGTAGTCAATCTAATTAAGAACACACGCCTTAGCAATAAAGAATCTTTGGGTGACAGTGACGACTTCTTGGGTGGCTTTCTACAGAAACATTTTCACGAGATTCTGGTTATCAACGGCAAGCTTGACAAACGAACTGGGCTTGAGATGGGTGCGATACGGGAACCCCGTGGCCCACTAACTGCGCGATTTGAGCCTGATACGAAACTGCTATTTGTGGTCAACAAAAGCTACCGGGACGAGTGCGGTAAGCAGTTCTTAAGTTACGACGACACACTGTTAAATCACAAAAAGAATAAAGCTTTGCTTGGGGTTAAGAAAAAGCGCATGATGTCTGGCACCCTCGCCGCCGCTACCGCAGGAGTAGACGCTCTGGTGTTTGACACTTCTAAACTAGGCTTCTTCAACGAAGAGGTGTTTGTAAATGCTGAGGATAATGAATCTTCCAGTGAAGATTGAATGGAACAAGTTAACTGTCAATGGGTCGTTTTTTATACCGTGCCTAGACATCAAGCCTGTGGAAGAGTTCATCAAACGTGAAGGCGCCCGCCACAGGTATAACGTCGTGTGTAAACAAGTTGTGGAGAAAGGGAGATACGGCTTGCGCTGTTGGAGGATCAAGTGATATAGTTGTCCCGTCACTCTCCCTCATTTCTCCCCCGAGGGTTTTAGCCCCGCCTAGTGCGGGGCTTTTTTATAGCTGAGCAATTCGTCGAAGTTCTTTTAGATCAACCCTATTTAATATTTGTCTTTCATAGTCACGCAACTCTTTAACCATTTCTTGTTTTTGTTGGGCATTAAACTGTGCAGAGTTGGTTACCTCAGAAATAGTGCGGCGTATTTCGCCAAGTTCGTTTGAAATTGCGTTTATGGTTTTTCTAAGACCTATTCGGTTAACATTTTTCTCATCAGCTAAATATTCAAGAACATCCTGAGGGCTTCTTCTTACCAGATCATTAGCCGTATCCACAGCCCTGTCTACTTCTTCCCTCAACACATAGAAGTCGTTCTTCAATGCAGTGCCATCTTCTCGGCTAACGAAGGGACTCATACCAGGGAACGTAGCAATTGCATCTTGGAAAGAGAGTTCTGGACGAGGTACAAAGGGATCGTTCTGAAGCATCCCGTTAGTCATATACAAAAGTAAACCCCCTGTTGTGCCTAACATACCTCGAATAACGTGATCCACAGCAATAGGCGACACAAGATTGGTGCTACCTAAAAGTTTGGCAAGTTCTGAAGTGCTGTCATTGAACTGCCGTCCTAACTCAAGGTTCTGTTGGTATATACCAACAAGAGGTCTTCCTTGAAAGAAGTTGTAATTTATGCCGACTTCAAAGAAAGGCTTGATGGCTTGGGGTATAGCTGTTGGACTTGAGATCGCATTGACCACAGCCGCAGTCATTGAATCTCTAAACTTACGCCCGTCTTGTGTGCCGTTATCGGTCATCATCAAGTACGTATGCTCAGTCAAAATCTTTGGTAGCGAAAAAATATCGGGTCGGAGTGGCACGCTAAGGCCACCTGTGCCAGGGATCATGAGAAGACGGTCGCGTATCACAGATGGCTTGTTCTGATAGTCTTCATCATCAGCAATTAACATTGCGTAGATAAGTGACAGGGCCATAACTGAACCTGTAGTTGTAGCCAGTGTGCGTAAAGCCGCCCCCCTATCTCCCGGTGAGATGCCTACACCAGAAATTGTTTTGATTGCAACATTCTGAGCGGCAAGATAAGCATTTAAAAATGGTATAACTTGCGCCCCCATAGCTAGTAACTTGCTAGTCCCACGCCTACGGAAGTTAATGATCTCAAAAGCTTTCTCAAGAGCCTCTGCTTTTGTAAGGCCCTGATCTATTGCAGCTTCATAAACAGCCTGACGAACAGCGTTGTCAGACGCCATTGCAATATGCTCTAGCTTTCTTTTAACGCTTTCTAATATACCCTTCATACCGGTCTGCTGTCTAAGTCCTGAGTAAATCTCAGCATCCATTCGGGCCACTGCGGCTGTAAAGTCTCGGACACCTACAACCCCATACCGTTTAAGTTCAGCATTGGTACGGCTGGTTCCGGCAAGTGTTTTTATATACTCTTTGACTACACGCGCCGGGATGGTAAGAGCGTATCGTGTTTTAAGCCCAGAAGAAAATATTGCCGCAAAAGCATCCTGAGGCACCTGCGCAACTGAGAAGAGAGGGTAAAGCACAACCGATTGCCGTAAGAAATTAGCAAATTTAGACAACACCCCCAAAGTAGGAATAGCAAAAGACTCTAACCCTTTAAACGCCTCCATATACAGCGGGTCAGCCATATCGTAAAACTCTTCAACACCATCTCTCCATATCTTGACGGTATTGCCACCTCGGCTAGGGCCGTCTACTTTTTTGGCTAAACCATTTTCAACTGCTGCATCTACAAGAGCCACTGCATTTCGGTTACGGACCGCACGTTTAACAGCGTATTGAGTCCACCGTGCCATGTTGTCGAATATGTCGTTTACGGTTTGATCACTACCTTTAAATCCCTTTTCTTTGGCGTTAACACCAAGACCGGTTAAAAATTCTTTTGGTCCTTTACCGTCTTCAATTTGTTCTTCTCGTGTAAACGGTACGTAGTCTCGTTTTGTGAGTAAGAAATCAGCTTCTTCTGGGGTATACAAACCACTTGTGACCATCATATCAAGGGTGTTAGCACGCACCCCATTCCAAGTATCAACAAGATTATTTAATTCGGGTATCTGGTCGAATAAACTTACACCCTTAGCAATTTGCTCATCCGACATGTGAATGAACTTGACATCTTGCGCACGCCGTTCAGCGGCTGCTTTTCGATTTTGGCTGTTCAGTTTTTCTACTTCAGTCTGTACTTGAGCGTTGTATTCTTTTAGCCCTTGTAATCGTCGAGCTTCAAATGCGTTGTGAGCAACTTTTTCTGCTTGATCTAAAGTCAAACCGTATTGGTTAGCGATCTGTTGAATCTCAGCCGCAAGTGTAACAAAGTTGTTTCGATCATCTACAGCAACATATTTGTACATATTAGGATCAAACACCACCTTACCATGCGTCAGCATTAGACTACCCACAGCATCATCATGCACCGTCTGACTCATGCTGATATTAAGAAGGGCACCGATTTTGTCTTGGTTACTCTTAGTAGACTCGTTTTGCTGCCGACGAATCTCGTTGTTTAGGGCAGCATCGGTAGAAAAAGTCCATGTTTGTATTTGGTCTAAGAATTTAGTAACCGCACTACGGGAGGATTCTTGAGAGATCTTAGAATCGTCTTGCTTAGTCCGACCAAAGAAATCTTTTTTGGGTGGCTCATACTTACGCCCCATTTGATCAAGAGTATTAAGGGCAGCTTGTCCTTCAGGTGTAGCACTTACCTTTTCAAGTCTGTAGAGTTTGGGAGCGTTCGGGTCAACTTCGTACCGAGGCTCTTGAGTGTCCATCTCGTAGGTGTCGTACCAATCGTTTTTACGCTGTTCACTAAGCTGTGCCCATACAGGGTCATTTCTACCTTTCTGGTCCATGTAAGCACGGCGGGCGTTATCTATAAATTTCTTGCTAGGAGGTGCTTTTAGATCGGCGCCTTCAACCAAACTTTCACCAAGAGCCATGAACTCCACAAAGGCATTGTCTTTCTTAAGCCCAAGGAGCTTGGCTACGTACTCAGTAAACTTACCCCAAGCAGTTGAGGCTTCGTATTTAATTTGGGTCAGCTTTAACTTGAACTCTGGATTACCCCAACCTTCAGCTACGAACTCATCAAGCGAAGACGCACCGTAATCATCTTTAATAAGTGGGTGATTTTTAACCATTTCATACAAAGTCTTTAACTTCTGCACAATAGGTTTCTGTGTGGCGTTAGGCCGCTTTATAGCGTCAACAGTCAGCGCATGACCAATCTCATGTGCTACAACATCTTCTCTGTTAGCGTAAATATCAACGGCGCTAACGGTGTTTGTCACTGGGTCATACGCACCGGCAACCTCAACTCTTGCGCCCATAAAGTCAGCCATGCCCTTAATACGGTCGGCGGCTGGGGCGACATTCTCTTCAAGAAAGTTTAAACGCTCGTTAAACCCGGCCTTGTCCGTATAAAGCGAAGTACCAAGGGTCAGGCGTTGAGTACCTTTTTTGCCGAGGTAAACGTCTTGTGAGTAGTTACCCAAGTATGGAAGCCCATCCCCCTCTTGCGCATCAACCTCAGGCTTTGCCTTACGCATAAGCTCTAGCTCAGCTACATTAACTAAAGCTACTTCTAACTGCGCATCTAAATCCCGTTGAGATGTCTCTGTTTCATCGCCAATCTTAAATTTAAGACTGGGGATTGCTTTTGCTTTGTTAGCAAGCCAACGGTAGATAGGGTTTTTGCTCTCAGACAGAATGTCAAGAACGCCACGAGAATCACCAGCCTCCATTGCACGGGCTAGTTGAGGGTTCTTTCTTCCACGCAAAATACCGGTATCTACTGCACCAATTGCCTTGCCAAAATCTTTACGCTGTTTCTGCCTTATTGGATTGGACTGGATTCCTTCTCCTGCATCAGGAACTCCAGAAACATCGCTAATAAAGCCCATTCCTTCAGTGACAGATGGTCCAGCTCCGGTGGGGGCGGCTTCTTCTCCGCTAGGTGGTGAAATGCTAGGCTTACCTCTTGGTCCGACAGGTCCTGTAGGGCCTCCATCATCAGGTTCTCTCCTTGGCTGAAGGTCTAACCCCATCTGCTCCATGAACATGGGTTGGCTAAGAAAGTTCTCAACACCCGTGCGTAGCTTCTCACTACGATTAGGGGCATTGGCAAAATCTTCAAGTGTGGCTCGCACTTCCTCACGTTGTGCAGGGTCAGCAAGATCTTTACCGATAAGTTGTTCGCGTAGCTTTTTATTCGTCTTACCAATACCCATCTGGGTAAAGTCATCTTCAGAAACCCGGCGTGCTTCAGCACCCAAAGTCTTTAAGGTATCGTTAATCTCTGTAAGGCGATCTTGGATTGCGGCTCTTTCTTGTTCAATTTCAGCCGACTTCTCTTCATCTTTAATTCTTTCCAAGCGATCCGTTAGCTGATCAAACTCACTTTGTAATGCGTCAGGACGCTCAGTTATAGCTTCCCCCGTCGGGGTTACCGTAATAGGTTCACGTGGTGCGGCACTGGGTTGTTCAATATCAGTACGTTGTAACCCAAACGGAGGTCGTGCCTCTGGTTTTTCTTCGGGCGTTACAAGTTCTGGGGTTGGGGCAGCTTCAAACTCTTGTCGCTGTTCTCCTTTAGCAAGGCGCAACCGTGCCCTATCAGCATCGGTAACCGGCTGACCGTCTTCTATACGTTGCCTAATAGCGTTTAGCTTGGACTCATCGAAGAACGTCTGCTGTTCAGGAGTAAGACCTTGAGGTGGGGCTTCGGGAGTTTCACCCAGTACAACACCTTCCCCAGTCTTCTGACGCTCCATAAGCGGCATGTCAAAGTCAAGAGCCATCTGCTCAGGAGGTGCCGCAGCACGACCACGCTCTTCTTTGGGTAGCTTACGCTCAACCTTCTGGAGTTCTGACTTTATTTGCTCTAACTGTGGGGCAAGTTCTTCAGCTTTCTTCTTAACTTCAGCCCGCTCTTCATCAGTTGTTGCACGCTCAAACTGTGCGGCAAGCCTTTCATTTTCCCGCTGCAAAATATCAAACATCCTACGCAACTCATCTGCATCGTTCAGTGCCTGTTGCCGCCGCCCCTCATCTATCATGGACTCTTCACGTATGGCGTATACGCTCTCATCAGGAGTCAAAGCAACTGGTATCTCTTCTTCTGAGAACAAACCTAACTGTTTAGCATCAGCAGGAACACCCACCTGTGTTTGGGTAGGTTCGGTAGGTTGAGTTGGTGAGGGTTCGGCTCCACGCTGTTTACCGGGAATGGCTAAATCAAACAGTCCTTGGGCAATTGCACCGACAGCGGCACCGTATGAGGCTTGCTCTCCAACACCTTCAATAAGTTCTTGGCTAGGCTTGTAAACCTCACGTGCAATTAAGTTTTGAGCAACAGCAGATGCCGCTTCTTGTGCGCCTTCTTCACCACCAGCAATAAATGCACGCTTAACTCTTTCAACGCCTGAAACAACCTCACCCTCAGGAATACGTCTCAAGATCCTGAAGGGAGCGAATAACTCAAGGGCGCCAGGGATCGTACCAAGCGCAGTGGCTGTAGCACGTTGTTCTTCTGTAGCACCTTCTTGTTCCGCACGGGTTCGTGCTTCGCCAGCACCAGCACCCACACCAAGGCCCAAAGCGGCACCGACGCCGGGTAGACCAAATGGGAGCGTGGCTAAAAAAGGAATAAAAGAACCACCAGCTTCACCTAACTTACGACCTACAGTTTCTTCGTAACCGGGGGCAGCTTCAAATGGACGCCGTGCGGCTGTGGCAGTAGATGCAATTGTTTCTCTTGCCCCCTTTTCTATATCATCAGGAAGCAAAGCAGATGCACCAATAGCAGCCTGTTCAACAAGCCCAACAGCGCCAGCAGGGATACCTTTAATCGCCTCGCCAACTTGGCCTAGTACAGTCGGGCCTTCAAGTAAAGAAATAAACTCTTTTCCTGATAGACCTTCATACCTAAGATAAGACAGTATTTCTGGATTAGATGCATCTTTGCCCGCCATAACACGGACATTGTCAATAATCTTTTGGTACCGTTCGGCTGGAGTCATGCTTATCTCGTAGGCTCTATGCCATATTTTGTTATCGCACTTTTAACGTCAGGATCACCTGCCCCACCAAATCTGCTAAGAAAGTCGCCTTTTTGAAGCGTAAGAAAGTCGCTAACAGCCGCTTTGTCTGCTGGACTTCCGTTTCTAAATATGTCAAAAAGTTTGGACATAACCTGCTCAGGTCTGCTATCGGCTGCAATCCTAGCGACTTCTTTTCTAGCTTTAATGTCTTCTTTGTTTAAGTCTGCTCTTGCCGTAAGTTCTTTAGTAAGAAGATCCACTCTAAACTTACGTTCTTCTTTAGTTTTAGCTTCTTCTCGCTGCTCACCAAGGATGGAATCAATAGCTTTTCTCCTAGTGTCGTAGTCCATACCTTCAATATCAGCAGCTTTGTAAGCCCTTTGCTCTGCGGCAGCTTTCTTTTTCGCCCTGTCAGCTAAAAGAGATTCTAATTCTTTAGTAGTGCCCTTGGTGCGCTTTTCTTCTCCTGCACTGATAAGTCTAAGAGACTCTAAAATCCTATCGGATTCGGATTCTTTACTTGCGTTTTCCAACGCAGCTTTCGTAGCCGCTTTACGTGGGTCTTCTCCATAAAGAGCCGTGCGTTCTGCTATTAACTGTTCCATAGTCCTTTTTTCTGGAACTTCTTGCGCTAAAGATGGTTTTTCTTGTTGGGCAGCGGCTTGTTGGGCGGCAGCTTGTTGGGCGGCAGCTTGTTGGGCGGCAGCTTGTTGAGTAGTGGAAGATGTAGTTGTAGCAGGACCCGCAGTAGAAGGTCTAATAGCTGCTGCCAAACCAGGGTCGCCACCAAAAGTTTCAGTTCCGCTAAACTGATCAATCATGCCAGCACTTGCTGCACTAGCCTGTGGCACGTATCCAGGTTCTTCTGGCATCGGGGGTTTTGGTGACAAAGTTTCACGTAACGGTTTTGATCGAGAAAAATAATCCATGACAGGATCAACCACAGATTCAACAGCTTTTTTCTGTGTGCTTACAATGTCTTTTATAAAATCTTGAAGCCCTACGCCTAATTTGTCAGCGGTTTCTTTTGCGCTATCCAAAAGACCTAAATTCTTTAAGCGCTCGTATTCTTTTAGTTCTTCTGCGGTTAGCTCCGGTCGAGGTGCTGTGTAAGGCATTGGACGCTGTGACTCACCAAAATTCCTATCTAAAAACCCACTAAATGTAGGAGCTTGAGAAGCACCGCCAGCCTGAAACGCAACAATCCCACCACCTGCCATCTCGTACATATTGTCACGAACAGGTATCTGGGTAAGTCCACCAGCCCTTCTCATAACAGGTTGCTGTGCTGCTGTCGGGTCAGAAAATCCTTCTATCCCCATTGAATCAGCGGGTAAAACGTCCTGAGATACGGTTTTTGTAGGAGGCTTCATTTCAGACTGCACAATACGATCACGCATCATGCCAGCCATAACCGCTAAGGTAGCGCTAATCTGCCCTAGCTGAGCCAAACGACCCAGGGTTTTTTTGTCATATTTAAGAGCAGCGTCTTTAACTGCTTCCATTTCCGGCATAGCCATTATTTGCCTCCACCAAGGAGATTGTACAGACCGATACCCGTCATCCCAAGACCCGTAAGTTGGCTTGCAAACGATGGCGGCGGCGTTGTTGTTTGTTGGGTTGTGTCTGAAAGCGGAATACCACGCAATAAATTAGAGAACTGGCCCACTTGAGTCATGCCGTACTGAGCCTGATCTTGTAGTGCGCCGCGTTGTGCATCCATCTGTTGTTGTGAAATCGAACGCTGAAGGTCGCCAAACGCACCCTGAGTTTTAAGAACGTCAAGCTCACCGGCAAGCTGTTGAGTACCGAGGCCACCAAATATCTGAGCCAATCCACCAAGACCCGTAGCTGCTGCCTGTCGTTGTCGTCCTGCTTCAAATCCTGCGGTGCGATCT
>Ga0208303_1001113_pt1 | contig 10807 bp, 11 predicted proteins | sample CB_VirMetaG_2_FD_184537 | JGI IMG/M metagenome (GOLD analysis project Ga0208303, IMG submission 184537) | Freshwater to marine saline gradient viral communities from Chesapeake Bay - CB_1504_2 Viral MetaG (SPAdes) (version 4) | ecosystem: Environmental > Aquatic > Marine > Coastal | place: USA... | reverse complement strand
ACAAGTAAAAAGAAAGTTTATTTTTCCCTTAACTTGTATAGGGGGTATGTGTTAAACTTAGGGGGGGGGGTGGATAAGGTCTTTTAAAAGGTATTCAACCCACATTCCTCATAAATTAAATGAAAACAAAGTCTTGCATTGGGCTGAGAAAAAAAGTTTTGAAAAGAAAGTCCGATAAAGCTAACGCTTTATTATTGTATATCGTATAGTAGTTATTGTGCCTTATTTGGATTTAGGTGGGATATTGGTAATAAAGTCCCTTGTACAAAAGTACCAAATGGTTGTATAATATACCATAACTTAAAAGGACTATATCAAATGAGTGTTAATCTGCCAACAAACTGGAAACCAGAAAAATCAAGAGCAATCGACCTACTTGTAACTAATCCAAGCTCTAAAATACAAGAAATATCTCAAGAAGTAGGAGTATCCAAGAACACAATTCGTAACTGGATGAAAGACCCTGAGTTCGTAGAGATATTTTATCAGAAGTATATGGTTACATTTGGGGCTAAACTGCCTATTGTGCTACAAAGTATGATACGAGAAGCAGAGGCTGGTAATGTTCAAGCTGGTAGATTAGTGCTAGAACATTCGGGAAAACTAATTAAGCGAGTTGAAGTAGCAAATAATCAGAGTCCATTTGAAAAATTCTTAAATACTCAGGCATCAGATATGCAAGAAATTGCCGTAATTGATGCAGAAGTTGAAGAAGTCGAACCTGAGTTCACAGTATTACCAGAACGCCCCGTAGTACCCCCAAAAAACCCCTCAAAAGTGCAACAGATTCGTGAGCTAAAAAAGAAAGAAGAGAAGAATCGCAAAAGAAGGGAAGCTAGACATTGGAGAGAAAGAGCAGAAGCTGTAGGGGTGGGAAAACCAGAAAGAGGTAGACAAACAAAAGCTCAAAGAAAAATCTGGCAGGACAAAGTAGAAGCAAGAGAAAGAGCATTAAATATTACCCCCTATGCTGAGAAATAGGGTGGGGTATTTTAAGAAAAGTGCCGTAGAGTAGAATGTAATGCCTATTTTGTTATTCGAGGGTACTGAGATTTCCGATACATATATATTACATATATATAATAGATATATCTTATATACTATGCCGAGATTTAGGCATGGGTAGTTTTAATGCTGTTTTAACAGAAAATGATTTACATTCAGGGCATTGCTCTTTACTAGAATCAAACTTAGTAGATACTACTTCCCAAAACCAACTGCAATTAGTACACAAGCATTGCCTGATTTTATATTTTTTCATGGCAGTCTAACTTTCTCCCCAAATACCTAAGTCACCAGAATGTTTAATTAACTCTTCCCAAACTTCTATATTTATCTCAACTTGTGTTTTTTTGCTGGTTTCTTGAACTGGAGCTATAGTTTTTGCTAAAAATCCCAATATTTCATTGTTCATTCGGTTTATTTCAAAGGAATCAGATGTCTTTTCTTCTAACTCTTTAATAGAGGATTCTAACATCTCCATACATTGCAATAATAATTGTAAGTAATATTTTTCTGTTTTTTCCATCATTTATCCTTATTTTCTTAACGCTTTTTTTATATCTTCAGAAAATTGTTTGTCTAATTTCTGTTTATCCTTAGCTGTAGTTGATATAAATGGTCTTGCGACAGCAAATACTCCATAAGGAGGTTGAAATCCATCATTTTGCTCTTTTCCGTAGCCTTTCATAGATAAAACATTGTCTTTGCTTTTAATACTATTGTATAAAGCACCAGTTTCAAACAAGGGTGCAACACTATTATTACCTTTTGCTTTTCTTAGTGCTAAGGTACTACTTCTTAAGGGGGTTAATGGCTTCCCATCCACTCCAGTACCATTATCTATGTTAGACTTTGATCCTTCTTCAGCACCTTTTGCGTAAGCAGAAGTATATTTCTTAATTGCTTTTGGCAATTCCCTAGCAAGCTTACCAAAGTCAAAATTAACTTTTGCTTTAATTTCCATTTACTGGCTCAACTGATTCAGACTCATTTTTGTTTTTATTTTCATCTATAATTGCCTGTGCTTGATTAAGAGTCAAATCTTTATTATCTCTAACCATAATCTTAGCTCTAGTCATTAGATTGTTTTTTATGTCAAACTCGTCTTTCATTATTTGATCCTGAACTGTCTTTGGGTATTCTACTTCTTGAAAGTCTACACCAAACTCTTCTGGTAATGCAATACCATTATATTCTGCTATAGCACGCTCTACTTTATAAAAGTCTTGTTCGTATAATCTCCATAAAGCTATATCATCGTAATAATCTTCTTTACGCTCCATGTCTTTAATCATAAGTGATATACCACTAGGGACTTCACCACCACTTTCTGCCCATTGTATCCATAGATGATTATTTGATGCAACTAATTCCATTTGAAATTTAATATTATTAATAGCCTCTTCTATATTACCATTTGGGCTTGTTATATTGTAAGCACCATCTTCACCCATATCTAGGATTGTATTTGAGCCTGCTCTAAGCATACTTTGATCTGCTCTTAACCCTGTAACCCATGGCTGACCAAACATATTGAATCTCATTCCAAGATTCATTTCCGTTAGTGCAATGTTTATTTGCTCATTACAATTAACAATATCAGAAGCACCTTCTACAAAAAAAGAATCAATCTGATCTTCTCTGTGAGTAAAAACAAAGGGTAATACCCCATAAGGATTATCCTGCTCATCTAATGTTTTACCTGCTTCATCCATAATTCCGTACTTATCATTAGTCCAATATTCCCATTGCAAAGAATCTGCATTGGAAAGGTCTGATACATTATTTAATAATGGATAAATAATCCCTGCTGGTTCAAATGGATTTTCTTCAAAATAAGACTCAAAGTAATACAAAGGTCTGTAATCAAACTTTCCATCTGCCCAGTATATCCTATTTGCTATTGTTCCTAACAACCTAGTCATTCTTTCTGAATGTTTCATTCTTACATCTTTTGCAGGAATTAATGCTTCGTATTGCTCTGTTTTCTCCCCAACATTTCGTTTAGCACCCAATGTATATATTCTACTAATTTTATTAATAAATTTTCTTGTAAAATTTGTTAAAGTAGGTGGTATTTCTGAAAAAGCATCTCCATTAAAATAAGTATTAATATATTGATCTGTAGACAACCCAGAATAATAGTCAAGATATTTTCTTATTTCACTTCTTCTTTCATGTGACATCATTAGTTTTGCTTCTAATAATTTTTCTTTCAGCATTTGTTCAATCATCTTTGAATCCTTTTCATTTCTGTGTTTTTCATTGGAAATCTATTAATAATAAAATACCTAAAAGCATCATTACCATGGTCATGGTATCCATCTTTAATAGGTTCTTCTTTTATAGGTTTGCCATCTTGACTTTCAGGATACCTATACTCTTCAAAATCTTCTATTACATCTAAGCATCTTTTATCTACATGGATTCTCCTAATACCATTAGCACTTTCAAAAAATCCTCTTGTATATGCGACACTAGCTATAATATTTCTACTCATTCTATCTCTCGTTGATACTACTCCGATTCCACTACGCCTAAAAATTTCCATATCTCCTGCTCCACTTTGTCCTTGAACATTTGCACCAGCAGGATCACCATAATAACTAACTATGGGATAACCTTTAGTTTTAATCATTTTAATTAAATCTTCTGTTTTAACATTTTTCTTATGCAAAATTGAATCAAAAATTTTAATATGCTCAATACCATTTTCCCAGTAAGTTTGACAAAATATGACTGCTGGCATACGATAGCCAAAGTCAATAGTGCAATATGCAGGTAAATTAGGATTATAGGGAAACTCTCCTACATCAAGGTCACGATTAAAATCCCAAACCTTTCCCTCAAATACTGAAAACTCTGCTCCAAATTCTTGACCGAATAATTCTTTCGACATATTTCTTTTTCTTTCTACAATAGCAGGGTCATTTAATCCTTGTGGGAACTCATGCTGATTTACCCAAGATGGAGATGAGTGACTTTCCCATAACGGATCATTCGCTCCTAGTTTAAACAAATCGTATATCCAGTTTCTTCCTTCTGGTGTTGTAATAAAAATAACCTTTCCTTTTCTGCCTGCAACTGTTGGAGATAAATACATATCCCAAATCTTTTTATTCATCTTGGCTACCTCATCTATAACCAAGAGGTCGCAACCTTCACCCACAAGAGAATCTGGATTATCTGCTGACATTCCCTCAACAGTAGTACCCCATTTAAAACGGATATACATATCCTTTTCAGATGCTTTATCTACATCTTCTCCATGACCTATAACCATTCGTTGCCACACTTCTCTAAAGATTAATCTAGCTTTTCTGTAGGACATTCCTACAAGCCAAATACGCTTATTAGGCTGAGATGCAACAAAGGTTGCCTCCATAGCACTTGCCCAAGTCTTCCCAAACCTTCTCCCACAGACTACTACTTGAAATCTAGCATCCTGTTTCTGGGGGTAATGAAGTGCTAATTGCCCATTGTGTGGTTCGTATCCTAAATAGTCAAACCATCTTTTTTTAAATTCGTAATTTTTTTCTTGCATTAGATCACTTTTATAACTTACATTATACTATCTATTTAATGCAAGGTTTATTCTTGCAATTAACCAACTCACTTAAGAGGTAAAAATGTCAGAAGAACAGACCATCGAGCCAGATGTAAAACAGGAAACCGACACACAAGTCGAAAACAATGTACAAGATGCTATTCCACGCTCAAGGCTAAACGAAGTAATCTCGCAAAAAAAAGAACTTGAAATAAAGTTAAATGAGATGAAAACTATAGTAGAGGAAAAGCAAAGGGCAGAACTTGAAGAACAAGGTAAATTATCTGAACTAAATTCAGTATTATCAAAAGAAAATAGCGAACTAAAGGTAATAAAAACCCAGTTTGAATCTCAAGATAATAGATTAAGGAACGATGCTTTATTGAAACTGCCAGAAGATAAAAGAGAAAAATTCGCCAATTTACCTACAGACTCTCTTTTAGATGTAGTTGAAGAGTTATTATCATCTAAGAACAATCCACAAAATAATATTGGAACTGTTTCTAGGAAAGATGTTGATTTTAAAAATATATCTAAAGAAGAAAGAAGAGATAATTGGAGTTCTATTCTCAATAATTTTAAAAGATAACTTAAGGAGTAAAGATAATGGCTTTTTCCGATCCATTTGATACAAACGTACACTCAGGAGGTACTGGAGCAGTAACACCAAATATTGCTGACCAGTTTATCCCTGAAGTCTGGGGGCAGGCTATTTTAGAAGCTTTCCAGAAAAAAATAATGATGAAGAATGTCGGTATTGATTTGTCACCAGAAATTACGAATCAAGGCGATAAGATTCATTTACCACATATTGGTGTTCCAGCACTTAGTGCTTTTACGCAGGGTGGTGAAATAGCTAGTGATGTAACAAGTGCTGGTAGTATGACAAGTGATGAGACTTCTTTAACTGTTTCTGAGTATAATGTAGGTTCTGCTTACATTCCAGACATTGTTAATGTTCAGTCTAACTATGACTTGATGGAAATTTATGCAAAACAGTTAGCGTATGCTTGTGCTAGAGGTTTTGATAACTTCTTACACTATCAAGTTGCTAATAACTTGCAAGGACTTCTTTCTAGTGCGACTGGTGCAGTTGGTGCAGATGCCAACACTTCAATGCACGTAGCTACTGCTGGTTCAGTTCTTTCACAAGCTAACTTAACCTCATTAATGGGATTAATACTTGGAGAAACAGGCGATACAGAAGGTTGGAACTTGGTACTATCTCCAGATATGTATGCAAGCTTAAACTCTCTAACTAGCTACTCACAAGGTACTCAAGCTACACTAGGTGCTGATTTTGGCAAAACTGGTAATGCTGGAGCTATTTTAGGGATGCCAGTTTGGATTGCACAATCACCTTATATGGGTTCTGCTTCTGGTGGAGCTGATGTAAGTGCTGATGTTACCAAAGGAATCAAGGCTCTTGCTGATCTTGAAACTGATGGAACAAATAATAATGATATTGTATATGGATATGCAATTCATGAATCTGCACTTTACTATGCTTTTTCTAAAGAAGCTAAAATGCAGGCTTCTTACAGGCACTCTTACTTATCTACACTCGTAACTTGCGAGTCTGTATATGGTGGTGCTGTTAGAAATGCAGATGCAGATGGAGAACGTAGAATCTTTGCTTTAGTAGATTACGAAGCATAATTACTGCAAATAGGAATCTATGGGGGGGAATTTATTTTCCCCCTATAGAGTAATAAAATTTAAACAATATGCCCATGAGATTTGCCAAGCTCGGTAAGGCATGAAGGAGAAACAAGATGGCTGGTATACAACACTTTAGTGTAATTGAATCAAATAATGTAGGTCTAGGTCAAGGTGGTTGCATCTTTGAAGATGGAACAACTGCTATTACTGGTAAAACTATTGTCGCAATACAATTTTTAGCTGATTCAACTTTTACAACTCTTACACCTGAAAGCTCAAGTTATATAGGAACAAGTGGTGGTAGTGGGGATGCAATAGACTCATCCAATACATTTCCACAAGGGATGACAGTTTTTGGTCGCTGGACAGGATTTACTCTTGCTAGTGGTACTGTAATAATTTACTTAGGTTAGCAGATGCTTGGTCTAGGGCTGTCTTTAATTAAAGGGGCAGGTAAAAATGTAGGTGCATTTCTTTCTTACATAAAAGACTCACTCAAGCTTTATTATCGTTTTTATGATAACGATCCAGAACTACTCCTATCTGGTGCTACCTCTTTTGATGGTACTGGCGATTATATTCAGTTAGCAAGTGATGGAACAGGAAAATTTAATAAACAGAATTTTACTATTTCAGCATGGGTTAAAATATCAGATAATGGTTGGAATCCAATTTTTTCATATGATTTTACATCTCATGCAAGTCCCTATTACGCTTTAAGTGTGTTATCAGTAGCAACTGATAGCTTCTTGAGTATGAGGCTTAATAATAATGGATCAAATTTTGAAGTAGTAACATCTGAATCAATACCAGTTAATGTTTGGACTCATATTGCAGTAAGTAACACTAATGGCTCTCAAAAATTATATATAAATGGATCACTAAAAAAATCTGCAACTAATACAGCTACAATAACATATTACAATCAAGAGGTATGGGTAGGTAAGAATAATTTCGCTACAATAAATGGATCTATTAGTTCTTTAGGATTTTGGGAAAGAGTTTTATCTTTATCTGAAATAGAATCTATCTACTGGAAAGGACAATATGCAGATTTAAAAGGTACTGAATTAACCAATCTGGTTAGCTGGTATAATTTAAGTGCAGATGCTAATGATAGTACAGGAACAAATAATGGTACAAACAATGGTGCAACCTTTTTAACAGATGCCTATTCTGCCAGTTCTCCTTTCTTACCAAGAATCCAAGATAAAGCTACACCAAAAGGTGCAGTAGCATTAGCAAGTGGTAGTTCCTCTTTTGATGGGAGTGATGATTATATATCTTTTCCTTTCCAAGAATCTGGTAGCTACACTATTTCAGCATGGTTTAAGTTAGATGTTGCTCAAACTTCCATAGTAGTTAATTGGGGGGATCAAGCTACTGGTGAAAGAAGAAGTTTATTAATATGGAATGGTGGTTCTGGTGGATATCATGTATATAGTAGTACCTATGGAAGTAATATTGCTGGTTCAACAGTATTATCTACTGGTGTATGGTATCATGCTTCTGTTACTGTAGATGTTTCAGATGGTAGTGCTAAAATTTATTTAAATGGTTCTCTTGATGGTAGTGGCACAAATACAATTAATAGCTTTACTGGAACAACAGGAGAGATAGGTAGGCAACCAGATGGTGAATATTTTGAAGGCTCTCTTGCAAATGTAGCTATTTATTCGGATGTAAAAACCCAAAGCCAGATACAAGATATTATGTTCTCTTCTTATAGCACATTAACAAGTGCATTAAAGACTAACCTTGTAAGCTGGTATGATCTTGGGACAAATGTAGAAGATTCTCATGGTTCTAATGATGGTACAAATAATGGAGCTACTATTAACACAGGATACACATCCTCACCAAGTGGTGTAGCTGATCCATTAAACTATGGAGAAGTCTATGGTGGGAATGCAGTTAGCTTTGATGGTAGTAATGATTATATAGATACTGGAACAGCATTCAGTAATACAAATCATACTATATCTACATGGGTAAATGCATCAGCCACAGGTGGAGCAGTTTTTGATAATAGAGATGCAAATGATGATGGTATTCGATTTTTATATGATAGTAACCTTACTTATCAATTAAATTCAAGTGATATAACTGTATCAAATCCAAGTTTAAATACTTGGCATCATATAGCTTGTACTTATGATGGTACTACTCAAAAGCTATATTTAAATGGTTCTTTAGTAGCCTCTGCCTCTACATCTCAAACTGTTTCTGTTTCTCAAAATTTAATAATTGGAAAACAAAGTTATAGTGATGTTGCATATTTTAATGGATCAATAAACAATTTAAAAATCTTTAACACAGCTTTAACTCAAGATCAAGTTAGAGAGTTATACACAAAGCCAGAATTAACCTTACCTACTGGTATAGCTTCATCAGCATTAAAGTTAGATATGCCAATGCAAGAAGGTTCTGGAACTGCAATATTAGATGGCTCTGGTAATCAGAATCATGGTACAGGAAGTGGAATCACTTGGGCAACTGGGCAAGAGTATGGCTTCCAACATCCATTAGTAAGAAGTAATAATCCTATGGTTTTTGATGGTGCTGATGATAAAGTTTCAGTTGGAACACCTTCTGCTTTAAATAACATATTTACAGGTGGTGGTACTCTTTCTGCTTGGATTAATCCAAAAAGTGATGGACAAAATAATGCTGGACAGGCTTTTGATAAAGTTTCAGTTGGAACACCTTCTGCTTTAAATAACATATTTACAGGTGGTGGTACTCTTTCTGCTTGGATTAATCCAAAAAGTGATGGACAAAATAATGCTGGACAGGCTTTTGATAAATCTAAATATGCTTTTCAAGTTATTAGTGAAAGCTCTGGAAATGTAAAAGTTCAATTTGCTGTAACTTTATCTGGTGGGGCAGCAAGATGGGAAACACCATTAAGCGTTCCTTTAAATACTTGGACTCATATATTAGTAACCTATGATAGTGATAACCCAACAACTGATCCAATTATATATCTTAATGGCTCTGCTGTTACTTTAACTGAAACGATTGCACCTTCTGGAACTCATGTTTCTGATGCAAGTTCTAATTTAATTTTAGGCAATCGAAATGATGGCGTTACAACTTTTGATGGATTGCTAAATGATTTAGCTATTTGGAGTTCAACCTTAACAGCCAATGAAGTCACAGCTTTATACAACTCTGGACTACCTTTACTACCTACAGCAGATAGTGGTAACTATGCAAGTTCAAGCGATTTAGTAGGATATTGGAGAAATGATGGTGTTACTACTTGGTTAGATAGAAGTACAAACTCTAACAATGGTACAGTATCTGGATCACCAGCATCAATCATAGTTCCAGAAGGACTTAATGAAGGCAGAGATTCACAAGGCTACTACTTTTCAGATACAGACTCAATATCAAGTGGTGTCAGATTCAAAGGTGCAGAGTATATAGATATTGGAAAATCAGAAGCGTATCCTTTTAAGGGTGGTCAAAACTTACCTTTTTCTGTTGAGGCTTGGGTTAAAATGAATGACCTAACTGCATTCAATGGAGTTATAGGCAATTCTGGAGAATGTTTTTATATAAGGCTGTTTAGTAATGGTAGAATAGAAGTGTTTTTGAAAGGAAGTGGAGGTGGATATATAAAGCAAGAAGTTTCTTCCGTTACTTCTGCTGGATGGCATCACCTATGCGTTACTTATGATGGCTCTGGTAATCGTGATAATATTAATATTTTTTGGGACTCTACAGAGCAATCTAATGCACCTTCTTCAAGTGGTACTTATACATCTCTTGCCACTACTGCCAACAATTTACAAATCGGTACAATTAATGGTGGTTCTTATTTTGGAGGATCATTAGACGAAATAAAAATATATGATAAAGTTTTATCTAATGCAGAAATCTTAAAGAATTACAACAATGGAAAATCAGCACATACTAATTAAGGATTAACATGAAAGGTCAATATACACATTATTTAAAAATACCAAACACAGAGCAAGGTTTAGGTTTACGCATTACAGATCGTTATGATTGGCAGACATTCACCTATACAGAAGTAGAAAGAACTGGTACTCGTGATGTAATGGTAGAACTACCAACAGAAGATGATTTAAAGGCGGATATTCAGTCCTTTATGGCTACACATTCTATAAGTGGAAGTGGAACAAAGGCAGACTTAATTGAAGCTATTTTAGGACATATAATGGAGAATGGACATCCAACAGTAAGTGAGTCGTATACTTACATGGCAGAGGTGGTTGATGAGACTACAGATCACGAGGCTAAAGTATCGGATCTTATTTCCAGACATCCTCATTACTTTGCTCAAAGAATTAGTGCTGATGATTCAGAATTTGTAATAAAAGGTGATTGGACATTAGCAGAATTAAATGCATTACCAAGTGGAGTTGGGGCATACACGAATGAAGAAGTTAAAGCCTACATTGAAGATTCATCAGCATGGGAAGCTGGTGAATAAAACTATTAAAAAATTAAAGAATGGAGATTTTGAAGTTGATACAAGTTATAATATCCCTGTTCAGTATATTTATGTTAAGTAGCTGTACAAGTGGTTGGTCGGTTGGTAGTTTTGAATTGAGTCCAGAAGAT
>Ga0208303_1001109_pt1 | contig 10854 bp, 27 predicted proteins | sample CB_VirMetaG_2_FD_184537 | JGI IMG/M metagenome (GOLD analysis project Ga0208303, IMG submission 184537) | Freshwater to marine saline gradient viral communities from Chesapeake Bay - CB_1504_2 Viral MetaG (SPAdes) (version 4) | ecosystem: Environmental > Aquatic > Marine > Coastal | place: USA... | reverse complement strand
GTTGTATAACTCTATTAAATCCATTTCACAAATATAGGATACCTTTGTGACTATGGAACTACGTGTAATAAGAATGTACAGCCAAGATGACTTCACTCTTGGAGCACTGTACCTAGAGAGCAAAGAAGGTAGAGAGTTCCTCTGCTTTACATTAGAAGACGAACATCGTGACGAGAAGGTAATGGGTGAAACCAGGATCCCAGCAGGAACCTATCGCATTACTCTACGCACAGTGGGAGGACATCATAACAGATATAAAGATAAATTCCCCGACATGCATAAGGGTATGCTCTGGGTACGTGACGTTCCAAACTTTGAGTACATCCTCATCCATATCGGGAACACCGATGAGCATACTGCGGGGTGCTTACTTGTCGGAAACTCTGCAGATATGAAAGGCTTCATTGGAAAGAGCACTGCGGCATATAAGAACATCTATCCCGAGGTAGCCCAGGCACTGCTTGATGGAGAGGAAGTTTGGATAACGTATAGAGACTTTGCATAATTAGGTATTTCTACCTATTGACTTTCTCCTTTTTTTACTGTACCTTCATACCGTCTAAAGAAGTACTGGGACACAGTAGTTCAACATCCCAAGCCCCAAGCGTAAAGGGATAGCAGAACGGTTGGTGACGAAAACTCAGACATCACTCGACGGAATTCAGTTACAAGGGGCCCCCCATTTGCTCGAAATTTTCTCGCTACACCGCGCACTGCGGAACCTCATGAGCCCTAATGCAACCCATTCGGCTCACCACTTCCCAACACCTCCACTCGAAATTACCCTGGCACAACCCTGATCCGCAAAAATTGCTGAGAAATGTTTTGGATGGGGATAATATATATATGGGGGCGCCTACGCGCGCGCACCCGAACGCACCCGAGCGCGAACGGGGGTGCCTATGCGAGCGAACACGTGCACAGGTTTGCGCGTTTGCGCAAGCACGCACTATGCGAGCGAACACGTGCACAGGTTTGCGCGTTTGCGCAAGCACGCACAGCACCCACGCACACACGTAGGTACGCACGCAGGCCTGTAGGTACACGTGCATGTATGCGAGCACCCGGGAGTGCACACCACTGCCCGCGAGCCCGCCTCTGTACACAAGAGGGGGCGAACAATCCACGCCCGAACAAACCCCCACAAGAGAACCACAACCCCACATACCACCATTGGAGGCACACTAACCACCCCAAGAGAACGCCTAACGAATCCATTACGGCCAACAATACCAACACACCACCCAAGAGGAGAAAGTCCCTTAAAACGGCTTAAAATGGCCTCGCGTATATGTGTAACGCATAGGCCCGTATATGTGCACGCTCGCGCAGGTCTACACGCGGGTATGTACGTACGCGCATTATGCGCCCGCGCAACTGTTGTTTTTCGATTTGGCCCAAAAAAAACCCCGCTCAATGGCGGGGCTTCGTGTGTGCATTATGCGGGCTCAGTCGAGCACAAACACCTCTAAGTGTGTACCGCAGTCGAGCAGTTCGAAAGTCGGGCTGAAACCCTCACGTGTACACATTTCGACTTCCTCGCTGAGAATGTCCCCTATCAAGTCGCAAACCACTTCCATAGGTGTGTCCATCCCTTGCGCTTGGTCGCAGTACGAGTATACGCGGCTCATGTGACACAGGTGTTCGTGTGTCACCTTGCATGTGTCGTGGATAAGGTCGAGGGTATCGTTGACCTCGTTAACAATCTCAAGTAGTTTTACTACTTCCGTGTGTGTAGCGAGCAACTTGTCGAGGCCGTGAGTCACCATCGGCTCGTATAAGCGCACCACGCAGTCACGCACTTGCTTGTCAAATCTTTCCATGTCTCTACGTAGTAGTTCAACAACTCTGTCTTCGTAATTTTTCATCGTATTTCGTTTTGGTTACACTGCAAACATAGGGGGTTATTTCGCTGTAAAGTGTTAACGCCTTGTTAAAGTGTGTTTCTATCTTACGTGTGCATTATGCGCCCGCCAGATCCCGTATGCGCTCACATGTACACGCTCGGTAGGGGGTTGATATATAAAAGGGTGGGAAGAATCAACCCATGCACGCGCGCACACATACATACGCACACACACGCGCACCTGTACATACATACACACACGCGCCCGCTCGGGCACGCGGGTACGCCTGCGCCCCTGCGCTCGCGCCTGCACGCCTGCGCTCGGGCACGCCTGCGCCCCTGCCTGCGCACACATATGCCTGCACATGTGAATACAAAAATTTTCTGTTAAAGCCTTGTTAAAACGTGCTGTTAAAGTTTTGTTAAAGCGTGTTTTTTCATTTGGATTTGTCAATTATTTTCTATAGATATACCCCCTACTACGTAGTGGTAGGGGGATATCTCTATACTATCTCGGCAATCCCCTACCTCCCATACCTTGAGACCGATTTGGTGAGCACCACACCCCCTTAGAATGCGAAATCTCAAATGTGAACCATTCCTTCGTGCTATGCGCGCGAGTGACGCGCGTACACATACATACACACACGCCTTCGCAAGTCATGGACTTGCTCATCACACGAGGGACTGACTGACTGACCAACCCCTATCATGCGGGTACGTGATCTGATCCTGTATGTACGCAGGAAAATTGGTGGGCATAATGCGCAGGGATTTTAACATTTCATTAACTGAGATTGTCAAAATGTTGTTATTTGTTTGTGGTGTTGAAACGATAACCGAAAACTAAAAACGATTGCCTTATGAACAACACAACACCCAACACAACCACACAATTGCAAGCCCTTGAGCGTACTATGGGCCGCGACTTCATCGAAAACCTGTTCGAGGATTTCCTAAACACTGAGGCCTTCGCATCGTTCGGCTTCTACACAGACCTACTGGCTGGTGCCTACAAGAGTGTCCGTGACCCGCAGTTCCGCTTACTTGTGCAAGGCAATTTCGATATGTTCGTTAACCCCCAAAACCCAAACGTGTAATGGGCAATTTCGCAACACAACGCAACCACAAGGGCTATGAGTACGTAGTCCGAGTGGTGAGCGCACCGACCCTGAGCGGCAAGACTGCAAGTACAAGCAAGCGTAAGGTTCGAGGCAAGGCAAAAGCCGATGCACTTGAAATGAAATACGCCAATCGTATGGACCGCAAAGCGGAGCGTGAGCATAGCAAGGCCGTACGTAGTGCTGACCAACGTGAAACCCGTAGGGCGAAGCGGAAATAGTACGGTACTTTTTGGATGGTGGAGACCACACCTACAACGGACTACCTGCAAAGGGGATACCTATGCCCCTGTTGCACTGAGTGAGCGAGACACTCGTAGTCCCCTAAACAAATGTGAATGAGTATGAAAAATTATGATGGCGTTGAAGTGAAGTTAGTGCGTATAGACACTGGCGTAGAGGTGAGCATGGGCGATGCAGTCGTTTGTTCTCGTGGTGTCGAAGACACGGTGCGTGGGATATACCCACCACACAAGCCAAGTTCGAGTGGTAAGGTGAACATGTACTACCCCTCTGTTTATGGACTTAAATTCGTTGAGGTATGAATGAGTTGCAAAGATTGAGCCGGGCTGTTGCTATACACACCGGCAGAAGGAGAGGGAGCGAGAAGGAAATACGCGAGGCTTGGGCGTACCTATGCAAGGTACATGACAAGTACGGTACGGTAGACGTAGGTATTATCCGATCGCTCATACGTTGAACCGAAGGTTGAGAATGAGTTTTAACAACTCTTTAACACTGATTGTCAGATAGTTACCCTATGTTTGTAGGGATGATTTGGTAGTGGAGACCACACTATAAACGGACTGCTACACAAGCACCAATTCTTTTGGTTTTGGTTTATAACGTGGTGTTTGGGTGTACTATGGGTTCGAGTCCCATGCAGTCCCCTAAGCCTAAATGTGCAGGGCTATTGATGCACATGAATCTATGCCTATGGATAAATTGAAAGATGGACAAGTCGTTTGCTTTAACGGCGAAGTCGAGAATGCGGATGACTGCTTAGTGCTTACAGCACCGAGCGAACATGAGGGAGAGTACGCTATTGCGGAGATGTGTGCAAGACCTATGTTGCACCACGATGGAGGGCACGGTAGGGTTACCATACTTGAGGACGAGTACTACTCGGATGTAAAACAACTTGTTTGTGGTGACAAGGTATGGATGCCCGACTACGAAGATGGGTGTACAATATCGTACATAGATGGGGATTACAGCATGCACAATGGTGAGTGGTGCTGGCAAGATGACACGCTGTACTGCGAGGAAGATGGGTGTACGTACCACATTGATGATGAGGGTACGAACATCTTCTGGAATGAGCGTAATGATGAGTACCGACTTGAGGAGGAGAATGACCGCCAACTGCATGAATACCACAGTGGTTTTCGTAGAGACTTCACTACACACGACACGGTGTACACGATTGGCTTCGAGGTCGAGAAAGAAGATGATGACCCGTTAGATACGTGGGACTTGGATGCTGTGGATGAGACAGGATGGTGCCGCGAGTCGGATGGTAGCCTGTGCGAAGAAACCGGCTTTGAATTAGTCAGCCCAATCTATGACTTGAATGACCCGCTGTTAGACAGTGCTTTGGAGGGCCGATTACTTCGTGACCATATCAACGCTGACTACAGCAGTAATTGTGGTGGGCACATCAATGTAGGTAAACGTGGGTTATCGGGCGAGGAATTTTTCGATTCGATTCAAGCATTCGTGCCGTTGTTTCTTACAATATGGAGACACCGATTGGGTAATAGTTACTCACAGATGCAACGCAAGCCCGACAACTACAAGCGTGCTGGCAAATACTCAGCAGTCAACATTCAAAGTAGATACGTTGAGTTCCGCTTACCACCTGCGTTCAAGAACGTGACCAACCTGCTATGGCGTAGGGATCTGATGCGTATCATGTGTGCTAACGAGAACATCAAGCCGTTGCAGTTGATTACGATGATGCTAAACCCTAAGAGTGCATTGGGTATTCACTTGCGTAAGGTGTACTCAAACGACCAAGTGCTCAAGGTAGTGAGCATGTACGCTCAGTTTGCCGATGACTTGTACGGCTCGTTCAACTTCAGTGCCGATGGTGTGGGTGTGTTCCACAAGAGTGTAGTTCGTAGACTGAAGAACCGCAAGGTAGACCCACGTACTATCGTGTCCTACTCAAGTGAGGCGGTGGATAGACTGCGTGATAAATTCGGCAGAGACTACCTTACAGATGTACAGCCTACGCTGGAAGCGATGGACAAACTTTTAGAACAATAATATATAACCGAAACCGAAGAGTGCGATGGGATATAACCGCACAACTATGCTTATGTGTATTGCAATTATGAACGATGGTAAGATGTTACCTAAGAAGAAACTAAAGAACTGTTGGAACAACAACGATGATGGAGCCGGTATGCTCTACATCATGGATGGCTTGCTGTGTATTGAGAAGTTCCCTAACAAGGGGGGCAACTCGTTTGACAAATTCCTTGAGCGTTACCGCGAACTCAAGACTTCCGATGTGGGTGACAAGCCCATGCTCTTGCACTTCCGTATCGCTACACACGGTATGAGTGACGAGTACCTACACCCGTTTGCTGTGACACCTACACTTGGACTCATACACAACGGTGTTATATCGGGGTTCGGAACTAAGGACAAGAGTGACACTGCGGAGTTCGCAGAACTTGTGGGTACGATACCCGCAGTAGACATTGACATGCTCGACAATCCCTTTATCGAGGATGCTATCTTCACATACTTGGGTGGCTCAAGTAAGGTGGTGTTCATGGACAACGAGGGTGTGTACCGCATCTTCAATGAGGGGATGGGCGAATGGATTGGAGACAATTGGTTCAGCAACGACAGCCACTCACGTGCCGTACGTTACTACGGAAGCACAGCCGTTACAGGATCCAGCAAGTACACCTACGATTGGGACTTGGATGCTGAGTATGACCAAGCCGATATGGATGCTTGGAACGAGTCCTTTGGTGTCACTACTACCGATGAATTGGATGAGATAGCATTCGATACCGAAGCACCGCTACAAGGAACGTACGATTGTCAAGGATGTGGCACACAAAACACGAAGATAAACTTCAACGCAGAGTGTATGAATTGTAGTGCATACCAACTCGATGCAGTCGATGAGGTCATGGAATTATGGACAAGCCTTGACGACATAGCGAGTAATGACCTTAAAGATATAGCGTAATGGAATTTGAATTGCAATACAACGATAACACATTGAACGTGGTGGCCACTGTTGCTGTGTACCGAGATGAAGGTACATACGACACGCCACCTTACACCGAGCATGAGGTGGAAAATCTGGAGGTGAGTATGTATGACCACGAGGGTAACCTTGTGTACTTGCCTACCGAACTGCTCTCTAAAGAGTTACGAGATAGTATTGATAAAATCATAAACGATAGAGTGATATGAAAAATAAATTAACAGTAACCTCAGTACGTTACTTTGAAACACGTAGAGGACTTGGGTATGAAGCCAAGACAAGTGTGCCTGGAGTCAGCATATGGAACGATGGAATGGGTGGAGGCACCTATGTATCATCCTCACTGACTTACTTTAATCACGGAGATTTTCACAAGACTTTCTTTCCCGATATAACCTACGGTTCTATTGACTATGAGAATGCACTTGAGGAAGTAATAAATATTCACGAAGGCGTTTAGTCTTAAGTATTAACTCTCAATTTGTGAGAGACATTTGGAAATGATTAACGGATTAGTAACCTTATACACATGAGATATGGCTAACAAGCATGTAAAAAAATTCAGTGACTTGCTGAAGAACAAGACCGTAAAAGCGGTACGAAGATTAGAGGAAAGTGAGATGGAACTATTGATGTGGTACAAGAACCCACTCGTATTAGTATTCCAGGACGACACGCAGTTGATATTGCAGTGCGATGATGAAGGTAATGATGGAGGCGCCGCTATGTTTTACGATGGTGAGACAGGCGTAACGGAAACTATTTATACAATTTAAAATGGACGACAAGATGATAGACAACTTTATTACATACTGCAAGGACATCGTAGCCAAGCACCCAGATCTTACGGATGAGGTGCATGACTTCTTTGACCTATGCATGATGGAGATAGAAGAGGGTGGCTCACAAGAACACGAGATTGAATTAGCGATGAGCGACATAGATGATTTAGTAATAACCAAACTCAAGAGTGCAAGAGGATAACACCGCACAACTATGCTTATGAAAGTATTTTCTGTAACCGTACCCAACCCATACATTGGTGAGGGTAGCAAGAACGCTGACCGAACAGCACCTGCAGGTGAGACGACATTGTCTTACTTCACTGTCTTCGCAAAAAACTTTGAGGATGCACGTTTGGCGTTCATAGAATTTTGTGGTAGAGGGTCACGTGTACCGACACTCACTGACATCATTGAGATAGGTGATGATGCACGTGTACTGAACCGAGTGGTGGTGGACAACACCCCAGCAATTAAGTCTCAAGCAGAGATTGAATCACTTGATGCGAATCAAGCGAAGGCAATCCTACGTCAGTTCATATCCGATGACAGCACCGACCCGCTGTTGGCTGAGGCTATACGTAAGGTCACTGAACTCGATGAGTTCGTTGCATTCAAGGGCCTTGCATCTACACTCAAAGCCCCAGAGATAGAAGAGGTAGAACTGAGTGAACTTCAAGACATTGCTGACGATGTTAGCCGTGAACTTAATCAGAAACTTAGTTTCATCGAGCGTTTAACTTCTAAACGTGGTGGATAATGGATGAGTTCCGTAAAGCGGTACGTATTGTGGAAGAGGCGCGGGATACTGCTGCGCTTCTACACAGTACCTACATACGTATACAATTAGAGCAGGCACTTGAGGTGCTTGCCAAAGCAGAAGTAGAATTTAATAAACAAGAGTATGACTTATAGACAATTGGTGGACTACCCACCTACACTAAGAGTACCGGATTCGATACGTCAAATCAAGATTGACTTGGTGTCCGTGATGTGCGACAACAAGTACAGATGGATAGCGAGTAAGAACGACGATGGAGATTTTTATATCAACACCCGTCAATTTGCGTACAGCAACTTTGGAATACCACACCACAAGGATGACCTTGAGTGGGCAATGGATGCTAATGATTGGGATAGCGTGTTCGATATGATTAACGAAGGCACCGTGAAGGTGTGGAAGATAGAGTACAGATAACTAAATACAACTTGCCTTATGAAATACACCATTGAAAATTATTTCGGTGGAGAGATGAAGGATGAAACCCTTCATGCCAATACCTTGGGAGAAGCAAAGAGCCTTCAGCGTGGAGAGTTCTCTTTGATTATTAACAACACTACAAATACCGTATTCGAATGAATGTATTAGAACTATTTGCAGGCTCACGTTCAGTGGGCAAAGCCGCAGAAGAACTTGGGATGAATGTATTCTCAAGTGACATCAAACAGTTTGGTGGTATCGACTACGTTGTTGACATCCTGGACTTTGATGTAGCAGAAGTGCATGGATTCACTAAGAATCTATGGGTGCCCGATGTGATCTGGGCATCACCCCCGTGTACATCGTATAGTATTGCAGGTGTAAGACACCACCGCAATGGACAAGAACCTACCTCAGACTTTGCTGTAAAGAGTGACAAGATTATAGACAAAGTTCATGAGTTGATACACTACTTTACACTGTTGAACCCTAACCTTGTGTACTACATTGAGAACCCTCGTGGTATGCTACGCAAGATGGACTTCATGAAGCGTCATCCGATACGACACACGGTAACGTACTGCCAGTATGGGGACACACGTATGAAGCCAACCGACATATGGACTAACGACTTACGTTGGAACCCACGCCCTATGTGTAAGAATGGTGCGCCTTGTCATGAGGCTGCGCCACGAGGGTCACAAACAGGCACTCAAGGGAGAGCCAACAACCATGAGCGGAGTAAGATACCACACGAATTATGTTTAGAAATATTAAATACTACGACTTATGCCTAAGACACCTAAAGAATTTCAACCAAGAAAGAAGCCTTCCGTAATTATGGAGGTGCTTGCTTATGTATTTATTTACGGCCCTATCTTCACGTTCTTCTACGTGATTATCAAGGGGCTTAACAATTTATTCGGATATTAATATGGGATTAGATATGTTTTTACATCGCAGACCTCGTGAGAATGAGGATGTAGATGAGATAGACTTAGGGTATTGGCGCAAGGCTAATGCCATACACAAATACTTCACGCGCAATCTAACGGAAGACGAAGAAGACAACTGTACTAAGATTCGTGTGACGAAGAAAGATTTATTAGACCTACAGCGTAGGTGTTTAAAAATAAATAGAGTCGGAGCCGAGGTTGCAGAAGAACTACTGCCCACAACAAGCGGGTTCTTCTTTGGAGGCACAGAGTATGATGAATACTACATGCAATACATAGCGGATACACTCGAGATAGTGGAAGAAACACTTGATGATTGGCAACCTAATGACTATGTGTTTTACTACGCATGGTACTAAAGAGAGATGAGTATGTTACGTAAACGCAAACACATAAGGAGAACCGAGGCATACCTACGTATGCTTGAGTTGGATCAGATTAACCTTACCTTGCACGCAAGCAGGTTTGGTTGGTCCACCGACATTCAGAATCAATTAACTAACTCAGCGATGTTGATACGCAAATACCAACGGAGACTGAGACTAATACGAATGTGATATGACACATTACATAGACCTCAGCACTAAGCAACTGCGACTACTTTATGCATCCATATCTTCGGGCTCAATGGAGTTGGAGGAGATGCGAGAGATAATGGAAAAACTTGAGCGGCACTTGAGTGTGCCTGGATCAGGGAGTATGATTGACGTGTGCCTTAGGGATACTAACGAATATGGTGTTGAACCTTATTAATTAAGCCTAATAATTGACAACACCTTATGGCGATAGAGGGAGGGGTTTTTACTAAATTAAATAAACGGAATGGTTATTCGTTCCCTCCCTTTATTCTTGATTCGCGAATCGCAAATCCTCACAACGATGAACCTTAAATTGTCACAAAATAAGGGTAAAATTGTACGCTCTAATGTACAAAGTAAGGGTAAAAACTGACAATGTATTGTACAAAGTAAGGGTAAAACCTTACAATTATAGGCGCACACATATAAAAGTAGGCGCAAACCTTAATACCAAATAAAAATGAGAGAGATACTACTGGAGATGTACGAGCAACTTTGGGACGCTGACAAGGACAAGTGGGCTTGGAATGTGATACTGAAGGACACGCTTGAGAAATTAGAAACCAAAGATGATACAGAACGATAGGGTTTTGTGTCTTTAATAGAACATTATGTCAACTATTCTGCGCAAAATGCTTGACACCTTTAAAAAAAAAGAGAAATGAAAACCCCAATGCAAGAGTTGATTGAGCAACTCAATGAATTAGAAGCAAAGTTAACCTCATTAGAGGATGCAATGTATCGTGGAGGCGTAAGAAACGCTAAACGATTAGCAGAGGAACTACTTAAGAAAGAGAAAGAAATCATCTGCAACGCCTTTAGTGATGCACAACACGGAGCAGTTGAGTCAAGATGGACTGCTGAAGAATACTTTGAAGAAACCTTTAACACCAAAGAGAGATGAATTATCAAGAGATAGGTCTTCAATACGGGATTATAGTTCACAAAGTAGAACGCGGAGATAAGTGGTGGAAGGTAAATGGTTCTGATGCTTACTTAAACGAATCGGCTTGCGCTGGCAGAGATGAAATATGGGTTGGTGTATATGATAACAAGGATGAAGAAATTGCAGCATTCTTCCACGAATTAGGACATTGTATTACTACCAATCTGAAGGATTTTCATCACACTGAAT
>Ga0208303_1001101_pt1 | contig 10893 bp, 12 predicted proteins | sample CB_VirMetaG_2_FD_184537 | JGI IMG/M metagenome (GOLD analysis project Ga0208303, IMG submission 184537) | Freshwater to marine saline gradient viral communities from Chesapeake Bay - CB_1504_2 Viral MetaG (SPAdes) (version 4) | ecosystem: Environmental > Aquatic > Marine > Coastal | place: USA... | reverse complement strand
AATACAAGTGCCTTTTGATTATCATGGATTTTCCTGTTGGTATGATGAAATAACAATAGAATATCATTGTACTTGGCAAGGTGTCCAAGATAAATTCACTATTGAGGATCTTGAACAGTTCAAAGATATTTTAGATGAAACAATCTACAATGAAGAACTCAAAAGACTTCAAGAAGAAGCATTAGCAGAAATTGAAGCAGAAAAAGCAATCTTATCACCTAATGAGAAAACAATTCTAGCAATAGAAAAGAAACTCAATCAAGGTGTAGCAACTGCAACTGATTCAGTTTACATGAATTTGCTCAAAGAGTTAAACACCTGTAAACAAGGAATGGATAGACAAACTGCACCTATACAAGAAGCTAGAGAGTTTGAAATATCTGACTTTAACTTATGGCAAGTCAACAATGTAAAAGTTGAAGGTCATTTAGGTGATCTCATACTTGCAGTTGAAGAATGTAGAGCTCAACACAAACTACTCAAAGTAGTCGGTGAAGGATATAGCAATATGCCAACAGGTGAAGATGATTATCAATTCAGCCTACTTGTAGAGTATGAAGGTATTCAAGCAGTTCCATTTGAGGAATATACTGCAACATCAAAAGCAGTAGATATGTCAGCAATCTGTGATAATAATGCTTTCCCTGATACACACAAAGCACAGCATGGTTGCCTAGTGTTGTATGACGGAAAGACAGCAGAGCAAATCAAACTTGAAAATGAAGTAAGATTTGGAACAGATGGCAAGGTACAATATCAAAGTGAATTGTTAGGAAAATACCACGACTTCTTGAATAACAGCAATTTCAGATACGCAACTGCACAGGATAAGGCATTAGAGGAATCTATTGCTGAACCAATAGCCAAGAATATGATTGAGTCAAATTCTTTCTGGCAAAACTCAAACAATAGGGAATAATCCCTTTTTTTCTTTATTTTTTGCTTAAAAATATATATTGAACTAAAACAATTAGAAGTATGAGAAATTGGATTGAAACAGAAACACATAGACAATGCTGTTTTCCTAGATGTAAGAAGATGGTTAAGAAACCAAAAAACGAAAGACAACTTCAAAAATCAGTATCATCTTTTGGCATACTAGCTTCTGGGTGTAAAAAATGCCTAAATAAATCATTAAAGAAACACAGGGAAACTTTATCTTGATAGGTGAGAATTACTGTAAAAAATGCCATGTGTCATACAGAAAAATCCATAAATGTGTTGATTCATTTCAATATACGGATAAAAACGGTAAAACTAAGAGTACATAGTCTATTATTTCCTTTATTTTTAAAAATCAGTTAGTTAATACTATGGCAGGAAATTATTACGGAATTAACGCTTGTAAAGACCTACTTAACATAGATGTGACCGATACTGTTGATGATGAACTGCTAAATCGCTTTGGAGCAGTAGCAAATCAGCATATTGACAACATTCTCAAGCAACATGACGAAAGAATCCCATTGAAAGTGCCAAGTATTCTTGCAGATATTAAAATGGCAGCTAATTACTATGTATGTTCACTATTTCGAGGCAAAAGAGGCGACAATGACACAGCTAAATTTTGGAAAGATATGTTTATTGATACAATTAACGGTATTATTGAAGAAAGAAGCATTGAAGGATTGTCTTATGACGTTCAAAGATTCAATGACAGATATAGACAGGAAGATGTGTATAGATTATGGTAATTAATTCTAATATAGGACAAAATGTGAGAGTATAACATTATGTTTCAACTACCTAACTCATGGAATCTAAATAATAGAATTAATGAAGCAAAAGTTGACTCTTTTGAATCTTGGGTAGATAGTACAAGATATCTCTCAGAACAATCAAGAGCAGATAATGTTGTAAGGGTTTTATCTTTCCCAGAAGTTAGCCCATCTGGAAACATTGACATGATTAAGGAATTTGACTATACACATAACCTGGTAACTAATGACGGTGAAATATTTTATGCTAAACAAGGAGCAGGAGAAACACCTGCAACTAATGAAAACTTTGCATCAGGAAGATTTGAAATCGGAACAACTGCATATACAGAAGCAGAAACAGATACATTCACAAACTTTGATGTAGGTGGATCATCTAAAATAGCCAACTCTAGACAAACTTTTACATCAACTTATCCTAAAACAAATGATACAGGTGATGCAGATAACACAGGAGATGGAACTGATGTTGTATCTTATGCAGTTAATTATTCTGCTTCATCATGGAACGATTCCACCGTTGAACAAGGTGTCATACACGACAATGCTAGTCCTGTAAGTGCCACCAAACTATTATGCTCATTCAGCTTCACTTCTTTTGCAAAGACAGCTTCTGACACCCTAAAGATATTCGTAAATCACGCCTTCGAGAATCAATGAGGAAACTGTTTGAAATGCTTAATCGCATTAATGGTACACCTTCACATTCTGAACCAAAACTAGACGCTAAAGTTAAACATAAAGAAACAATTAACACCGTATTAAGGAGAGTTGAATAATGGTAGATGTTAAGATTTCTGCACTTGGAGCAATAGGAACAGTAGCAGGAGAGGATCTTGTAGCAATTATTGATGATCCATCTGGAACACCTATATCTAAAAAGGCAACAATAGACCAAATTAAGACCTATATCGGTGGCATGACAGCCTCAAGTACAGCAACTTTTACTAACAAAACTTTTGATGTAGAAGGAACAGGCAACAGCATATCTAACATTGATGTGGCTGACCTTAAATCAGGTGTATTAGACACCGACTTAACATCAGTATCAGCTAGTGACGATACAATACCAAGTGCAAAAGCAGTAAAAACAGCAATAGACGCAAAAGCCTCAACCGTATCTGAATTAACTGATACAACAATTACATCACTAGGGGATAACGAATTATTACAATATGACAGTACATCATCTAAATGGATCAATCAAACATTAGCAGAAGCAGGAATCTCACCTGTTGCAGGTAGTACAAGCATTACCACAGTAGGCACTATTGGCACAGGAACATGGCAAGGAACTGCAATAGCACAAGCATATATCGGAGCTGACGCAATCAATGGTGATAAAATCGCTGACAATGCAGTAGCCAATGAACACTTAGCAGATGATGCAGTAGGCATAGCAGAATTATCAGCAACAGGAACACCAAGTTCATCAACTTATCTTAGAGGTGACAATTCATGGGCTACTATCTCATCATCATTTGCAGGTTTATCAGATGTTTCACTAACAAGTCCTGTTCAAGGACACATACTCTATCATAATGGTTCAAATTGGGTAAATCTTGCACCAGGTACATCAGGATATGTACTAAAGACTCAAGGAGCAGGTGCTAATCCTGTATGGGGTGTTGGTGGTGGTGGCAATCATACCGAACAAGGTTTTGATGTTTATACGACACATACACCAACTGCAACAACATCTGACGGTATTGCCTATATGTTTGCAAGAAAAATAGACTCAAATAATGATGGTTTATACATTACGCTATGGAAGAATGGATCTTCACAGGAAGTCCAGATTGCATAGTGTGATATAAATGGCAATAACATATCACGCAGGTAGAAGGATTCAGGCAACACAAGCAGATTTTGATGGTACACCTGCTGTATCAGGTGGTTGGAAAGAAGTTGGAAGAACTACTTTAGGAAGTTCTGGAGATACAATTTCTGTTTCTAGTTTACCTGATAAAAGATATTATATGTTATTAACAGATAGTCGACCATCAGGTAATTTGAATGTAGGTCATAGAGCTGGAAATGGTTCAATAGACACAGGTAATAATTATGCAAAAAGACCATCAATTAATGGAGCATCAGATATCACTACTCATGTAAATAATAATAATTTTCTTGAAATAGATGGGTTAAATCATACAGATAATATGTTTTCAGTTAATTATCTTTCCAATTTATCTTCTAAAGAAAAATTAGGAATTGGTCATAGTGTAAGACAGAATACAGCAGGAGCAGGTAATGCTCCAAACAGAACTGAATATGTAGGAAAGTGGGCAAACACATCAGATGTTATTGATACATTACAAACAATAAATTTTGGTTCAGGGGATTTAACAAGTGGTTCAGAATTGGTCGTACTAGGTTATGATCCTGATGACACTCATACTGATAACTTTTGGGAAGAATTGGCAACAGCTTCAGGAACAGGATCAAGTCTTGACACAGGCACATTTACAGCAAAAAAATATCTTTGGGTACAATGTTTTTGTGATGGAACAAGTTCAACTAATATCAATTATCAATTTAATGGAGATACAGGAAACAATTATGCCCATCGTGAATCTATTAATGGTGCATCAGAAGCAACAGGAATTAATAATTCAACTACAGATAACTTAACAAACACAGGAACAGGAACATTTTTCACAAATATGTTTATTGTAAATAATAGTTCAAATGAAAAGTTATGGATAAATCATGGTATGCAAGCTACCACAGGAGCTGGAAACGCACCTGCTCGTAGAGAAACCGTTGGAAAATGGACAAATACAAGTGATCAAATCACACGAATTGTAGCTAATTCTGCATTTGGTACAGATTCATTCATCAAAGTGTGGGGTAGCAACTAATGGTTTGGGGAAAAGCAGGTTCTACAACGTTATCAGGTACAGGAGATACACTTACAACCACAGGCATGACAGCTAGTGAAACTAATCAATTTTTATTCCATACACTTGCAAGTGGTAACGCTGATACAAGATACAAATACAATAGTACAGATCAAATGGCATTAAGATATAATCAAAATGGTGGAAGTGATGCTACATCAACATCTGATACACCACCTCAACAAATTTGGGTGGGTTATGGAGATCACTTTAATGTAAATTATATGGCAAATGTTTCTGGAGAAGAAAAATTAGTTATAACATTTGATGTAACAGCAACGGCAACAGGTGCAGGTACAGCACCTGCTAGAATGGAAAGTGTTCATAAATCAGTTCAATCTGATCAAATTACAGAAATTAATATTTCTAATGGTGGTTCAGGAGATTATCTAACAGATTCAAACCTAACAGTATTAGGCTCTGACATGACACCTGCTAGTGCAGTAACATTCCCAACAAATGTCCAAGTGGGAAGCAGAGCAGAAATTACAGATTCAAGAAAGATGTATAATTTACACGATCCTGGTACTAATGTTCTATACGAAGATGCTACAGGACAATCTAATACATCATCACATGGTACTGTTGTTTTTATTGGAGATAATGCCACATACGCAACATTGTTTAGTAGAATTACAGCAACAAACACAACACACCCACACCCTGCTGTTAATGTTGATACACCAAATAAGGCATTTAGTTCATCAGATCCTTGGACAATAGAATTAACATTTAAAGAATCATACACAATACCATCTGGATCAACAATCACATACAATTCATACAATAACGGACAAGGTGCTAGATTGAAATATTTAGATTTTCAAGTATATACAGGTTCAACTTGGGAAAATATTACAGGAACTATAACCAATCCTAATCATTCTGATGGAGATGTTGAAACAATATCAGGTAGATGGGTTAAGTATATGACATCAACAACAACCACAGAAAAAACAGGTACTAAATTTAGAATTCGTATGTGGGATAGTTGGGATAATTTTGTTACTAACGGTAGGCATTACATTGGTGGAATTGAATTAAAAATTCCAATAGGTAATGTAGAATGGCAGGAGATAGGAACATGACCATAAATTATAAAGACTCTAAACGAATTGTTGCATTAGAAGCAGATAGGACAGGGGGTTCAATTACATTAGATGCAGAATCCAACAACCACGCATCAGCAAGTGCAACATCAATAACAATATCAGGGTTTACAGTTGGAAATAATTCAAATAAAATTTTAATTGTATCAGTAGGTTCTTACAATCCAACACCAACTGTTTCGGGAATAACTTGGAATAGTTCAGAAAATTTTACACAAATTAATACAGTTGCAAATAATGGTCGTGCTGATTTATGGTATCTTGTAAATCCTACATCAACAACTGCTGATATTGTTGTTACTTATTCTTCTAGTGCAGGTAGTAGAAGTGCAGGTGTAACTTCATTATATAATGTCAATCAATCCACACCAATAGGTGTAACTAATACTGTAACAGGAACAGGTGGAACTATAGCAGGTACAATAACACCAACAACAACAGGTTCATGGATTATAGATAGTGCCATGTCATTAACAGGACTTGGAGCAATTACTGATACATTAACAGCAGGATTCTCAAATCTTATTGGTGGTGTTGATAGAAGTCATGGTACACAATATAGTGCATCTCCTACAATAAATTCTGCAAATTCTATGACATGGACAAATGGACAGAGTTCTTATGCATGGGCAGGTGCAGAAATTAAAAAAGCAGAAGGCGATATAACCAATGTCCAAGACAATTCCTTGTTAGTAGAAAAAGATACAGCTAGACGATATTGGGCATCAAATAAAGATACAATAGAAGATGATTATTCTTCTACTAGTGGTTGGACTTCAAGTGGTGCAGGAAACATATCTATCACAGGTGGTCAAGTATCTGCAAGTAGTTTAGGTAATAATGATGGAGAAGATAGGATTTACAGAACAGTATCAGGTGTAGATTCTACTGATGTAACAGTACAGTTTGAAGTTACTTTTAGTGCATGGACTTCAGGTGCTTGGGCTGAAGGTATTGCACAGTTACAATCATGTACACAAGATGCTGTTACGTATAGTGGAACACAACCTAATTGTGATGTAGTTGGTGTAAATTTAAACAAAGGTCATACTAATTCACAATTTTCAATAATTACAAAAGACGGAACTAATAGTGCAGTATTCACTAGTGGAACTGCAACAGTTTCACAGGGAACTAAATATTATCTCACATTTGAAAAATCAGGTAATGATATGACTCTTACATCAAGAACAGGAAGTCATAGTGGTTCTACACATGACACTATCACTAAAACTCAAACAGGACTTACAGGGCTTAATACTTTAGTACATGGAACTCTCACAGGATATGCAGGTGGCACAGGATATACCACAAGTTACACAATAGATAATTTAGTAGTTTCTCCAGTTTCTCATGCCACTTGGAATATGCAACCAACAATTTCCAATGCTTTAAATAATTCATTTACTACTTTGGATTCTGCAAAAAACAATATCTCAAGTGGAACTTTGGACTTTAATATTGTAAGAGATGGAAGTAGTGATGATTTAGATATTGACTTGGGTTCTGTAAGCGATACTAAATGGGTATTGAGATTTAAATTAAATGTTGGTACAGTTTCAGCAACTTCACAATACATCAATCTTGGATCTTTTGGTTTGGCAAGTGTTTCAGGATCAGGTAATACTGATTTTATTGGGTTTACAATTACAAAAAGTAATGATTCAACATATCAACACTATCATGCAACTGACATAGAAAACGGTAATCCTGCAAATTACTCAACTGACCAATTCTCACATGGATTACAAGTTGAAACTGTATATGTCGAAATCATAAGAAGTAGTGCAACTGCATACAGTGTTGAGTTATTTTCTGATTCAGGTTATTCCCAATCCATTGAATCAAAATCATCAACAACAACTGCAACAACTAATGGATTACAATACTTTAAAATTAGAAACTTTAACAACGGTGCAAATGTTGGTGGTTCAATAGCTGGTACTATTGAAAATATGGAATTATACAACGAGGTGTCGAGTGTAAATTGAGCCAAGAATACTATGACCACTTGAACGCAGGGGAAAAATACACCTGTGACAAATGCCAAACAGCAACGCTAGGAGCTCACGAATATGACCAATATATCAAGTTTCAATATCACTACTGTGAGCCATGTTGGAACTATATGAGATTAAAGAAAGGCACTTGCACTTGTGGCAGTACAATGACTAACAGAAGCGAACAGGAAAAAACTTCTGTTGTATGTAGCTGTGGAAATAAGGTGGAGTTGATATAATTTGGAGTGGTTAGCTGGAAATCGTATTCGTGGAACTACCGCAGAAAGACCTGCTTTAGGTTTGCCAAGTGGTAGTGTTGGTGGTTGGAAAGAACTTGGAAGAACTACACTTGGAAGTTCAAATGCAAATATTTCAGTAGCAAGTTTACCTGATAAGCGATATTATATGGTTCTTGGACATAATATTGGAAACTCTGGAGCAACTGATTATAATATGAGATTAAATTCAGATACAGGAACTAATTATGCTCGAAGGCAATCAATTAATGGTGGTTCTGACTCTGCTATCGGAAGTTTAAATCGAATGAATATACATAGTGGTAATACTGCTATGCCACAATTTTCAGTTGGGTATCTTGCTAACAAATCAGATAAAGAAAAATTACATATAAGTCATTATGTCGGTAGTACCACAGGAGCAGGTAACGCTCCAGGTAGATCAGAGAATGTGAATAAATGGGCTAATACAAGTTCAGCAATAGATGAAGTTACATTATTAGCATTTGACGGTGGAACTTTTGGTACAGGTTCAGAAGCAGTAGTACTTGGCTGGGATCCAGCAGATACACATACTACTAATTTCTGGGAAGAATTGGGTAGTGCTGACTTATCAGGTGGAACAGCAGATAATTTGGATATTACAAGCTTCGATGCTAAGAAATATTTGTGGGTGCAATTTTATGTTAAAAGTGTAACAGGTGTAACTAGACCAACATTAAGATTTAATTCTGACACAGGCAGTAATTATTCAAATAGAGAATCATATAATGGGGGAACAGATACAACAAATACGAGTGTGGATAAAGCCTATATTACGAGTACAGATATTCCTGTTGGTTCTGGGTATTTCGGAGATATGTTTATTATTAATAATTCAGCAAATGAAAAATTAGTTATTCAGCATGGTGTTTATGGAAATACAGCAGGAGCAGGAACAGCTCCATTAAGAGTTGAATCTGTTGCAAAGTGGGCAAATACTAGTGATCAGATTACATCTGTGCAAATAATCAATGACAGGGCAAGTGCTGACTTTAATACAATTTCATCTATGAAAGTATGGGGTTCTGACTAATGGCATGGATTAAAGCAGGTAGTACCACAACAACAGGAAATGTTGGTAATATTGATGTTAATAGTATGACAGCAAATAAATTTAATCAAATTCTATATCATGTAATTGGAAATGGTGGAACAGCAGCTACTGAGTTTAGAGTTTCAAGTGATTCAGGAACAAACTACGCTAGTAGAGAATCAGGTAATGGTGGAGCAGATGGAACTCATACAAATGATACAGGCTTACCACAAGTTCAATTTGGAGCAAATACAGAATTTGTTGTAAGTTATATGTGTAATATTTCAGGAGAGGAAAAATTATTCCTAAAATGGACTATTGATCAAGGAACAGCAGGTGCAGGAAACTTAGTATATCGTAGAGAATTAGCAGGTAAACACGTAACTACATCAGGACAAATAACAGATGTAGAATATTATGATACTAATTCGGGAACAAGTATTGCTACTGATTCAAACTTATCAGTAATAGGTAGTGACGGTGTAGCAGAATTAAATGTTCAAGACGGTGCTATATACTATGATACTGACCTAAACAAAGAGTACGTCTTATACAACAACACTTGGACTGAGGTATAGTCCTAATTGTTTCAATTTCTGCTTGAAGATGGATCAGGCAACTACCAAATAGAAGATGGTAGTGGCAATTATGTCCAAGATATTCCAACTAAAGTAATCAACTCAACTGTACTAGCTAGTGAATCAAAGGACAGATTACTAACAATACTAAAGTATAGTCAATCTACTATTGGGTTGACAGAAGATAGCCCAATCAATTTCTTTAAGGGTATAGTAAAATCTGCTACTCAATTCCTTGTATCAGTAGAGGAAGCATTTAGCAAAAAGGTCACGTTTGACGTTTATACACTAGAAGATGGCACAGGTTCATACCTAACAGAAGATGGTGTATTATACAAACAGGACATTCCAACAAAGGTAATTAACAGCACATTAGGATTAATTGGCACACAAAACAGGCTAAGGAATTTCTACAAGAACGTATCATCAACTGTTGGCTTAACAGAAGCTAGTGAAAAAATAGAAGGATTTGTCCGTAACGTAACCCAAAAAATTGTCAATCTGCAAGAGGTATTAGCAACCAAACTTAGTGACTTAAACCACTATACATTAGAAAGTGGCTTAGGCAGTTACCTATTAGAAAATGGTACAGGATTCTATGCCATTGACAATCTCTTAATTGTTAGAAATGCCATAACTGACACAGTAGGTCTATCAAGCTTAAGAAACCAAATAGACGGAACGGTACAAAACATCAACGAAACATTAGGATTAACTGACATACTAAACAGATTAAGGGATCAGGTAAGAAACATCAACGAAGTAGTCGGACTAGATGAGGGCATTATCAGGGCAAGAATCATGTTTAGAAATATTGCCATAGAAACAGTTGGGCTACTTGAATCATTGTCAATAGGATATGTCAGAAACGTATCAAGCACAGTTGGAATTAACCATGAAGGATTCAGAATTAGAGATTTACTTAGGAACTTTAGTGATAATATAGGACTAACTGAACAACTTACAAATATTGAGGGCATTGTAAAATACATATCTGACACAGTTGGATTTACTGATACCGTAAGCAAATTCAGAATACTAGGAATCGGATTTGATACAGGTGACTATATCACAACAAGCCTCATTAACTTGAGTAACTTTATAACATCAACACAACAAGACACAGGTGATATGTTTGGATTTACTTCTTTTGACTCTGGAGATATGAAGATTACTGATGACTAACGGAACTGAAATTACTATCCAATCAGAAGATGTTGGAACAATTATCAAGGGAACAGCCAAATCAAGATCAGGCGATACAGATACAATTA
>Ga0208303_1001099_pt1 | contig 10916 bp, 4 predicted proteins | sample CB_VirMetaG_2_FD_184537 | JGI IMG/M metagenome (GOLD analysis project Ga0208303, IMG submission 184537) | Freshwater to marine saline gradient viral communities from Chesapeake Bay - CB_1504_2 Viral MetaG (SPAdes) (version 4) | ecosystem: Environmental > Aquatic > Marine > Coastal | place: USA... | reverse complement strand
AGGGGCTCTTTTTTTAATATTTATAACAAAAAGATATGGCAAACATTCCTATTTGGCCTGGATCATCATCATTCGCACCAGGAGATACTCCATTCGGTTTTTATGATTATAATCCTGACTTTCAAAAAGACGCAGATAAAGTAGCTAAATTTTGTGGTTTACGTTTAGGTTATCCTATAGAAAATGTTGAACTACAAGATATTAATTTTTATGCTGCATTTGAAGAAGCTGTTACTGTATATTCAAATGAATTATTTGCTTATAAACAAAGAGAAGACTATTTATCTATAGAAGGTTCTTCTTTTACTTATGAAGAAAGTAATGTTAATTTTCAAGATGCTATTGTAACTCCTAGTTTACAAAAAATAGTAGACCTTTCAGAACAATATGGAACTTGGGCTGGGGTAGGAGGTAATACTGACTGGCATAGTGGTTCTGTATACTTAACTTCAAGTGTGCAAGATTATAATTTAGATGTTTGGGCTGAATCTCAAGGAATCTCAGGTAGTGATATTGAAATTATGAGAGTATTTTATGAACCAATACCTGCATCAATCCAAATGTATGGTGGTTTAGGATATGCAGGTTCAGGTTTAGGAGCATTTGCTAATGCTGGTATGGCAGGGTATGGTGCTAATTCATTTTTAATGTTACCTTTAAGTTATGATCTACAGATGATGCAAGGAATTGAAATGTTTAGAGATGTTTTATTTTCTCAATTTACATTCCAATTAATTAATAATAAACTAAGAATATTCCCTATCCCTACAGATGCTGATGAAGGTGGTCAACTTTGGTTCCAATATATGCTTAAATCAGAAGAAGAATGTGCTACTGTAGATATAGACCCTAATACAATATCTAATATATCACAAGTACCTTATAGAAATGTTGATTATGATACAATTAATTCTGTAGGTAGAAGTTGGATATTTGAATACACATTAGCATTAGTAAAAGAAATTTTAGGATATGTCAGAGGTAAATACACCCAGGTGCCTATTCCAGGGGCTGAAGTAACATTAAATCAAGCTGATTTATTAACATCTTCAACAGCTGACAAAAATTCTTTAATAGATAGGTTAAGGGCATATTTTGATGATACTTCTAGACAAAAACTATTAGAAAGAAGACAAGCAGAATCTATAGCACGTAATAGTGAATTAGAACAAGTACCAATGACAATTTTCATAGGATAATGGCATTATTTGGAGAAGCAAGAGATATAAGTATGTTTAGGCATGTTAATAGGGAGTTGATGCATAACATCATCTCCCAACAATGTGTTGTTTACAAGTATGATATTGAAGAAACTAAAGTAAATATTTACGGAGAGGCATCTAAAGATAAATTTTACCACCCTCCTGTATTATTATACTGTTTAATTGAAACCCCAAACCAAACGTTTCCTGAAAGTAATGACTTTGGTCCTAACTTTAGTTGGAACCCAACTTTCCGTTTTTTAAAAGATGATTTACTCCCTTCAACACATGGAGTAGAAGATTGTTATGATAATGATAATCCTAATGGGGCTAATTTAGTAACTGAAGTAGGTGATATTATAATGTACCAAAAATCCTATTTCCAAATTGATACAGTTAATATATCACAATATTTTGTTGGTAAAAATCCATCATATGATTTTAAAGATGACGCGGGAAATAACCCATTAGAGACTGATTTGGATAGATTTGGTTATAATGTATCGGTAATATGTGAAACCCACTATGTCCCCGCAGATAAAGTACAAATTCAATTAGAACGATTTTAATGGCTAAACAAAGAAAACCCATACCAAAATCACAAAGAGAAATTAGTGAAGGATTACAAACCCCATCTTACCCCCAAGCGGGTAACCCTAATGATGCCACTCAATACTCAGTTGACCCTAATATCAACCAAGCAGGTATTCCTTTTAATCGTTCAGAAAAACTTTCTGTTAAAGGAGATACTTACAAAGAATTTACAGTTGGGTTACAAGATATAGACGAAGCTATTCTTTATTATTTTAAAGAAGTAATAAAACCTTTTGTATATCAAAATGGAGAAAGAAGAGAAGTTCCTATAATATATGGTTCCCCCGAAAGATGGAAATCAGTACAAAAAGATGGTTATTATAGAGATAAAAATGGTAGAGTAATGATGCCTATTATAATGGTAAAAAGAAATACTATTGCTAAAAATAGAAATATAACTAATAAATTAGATGCTAATGAACCCCATTTATATACATCTTGGCAAAAATCTTGGAATAATAAAAACTTTTATTCAAATTTTAATTTATTAAACAATAGAGTCCAAACAAAACAATTTGTAGCTAATGTAGTTCCTGATTATGTTACTATATCGTATAGTGTTATAGTACAAACTTATTATATGGAACAATTAAATAAAATAGTTGAAGCCATGGAATACGCCTCAGATTCTTACTGGGGTAATCCTGAACGTTATAAATTTTTAGCCCGTATTGATAATTTTGAAACTGTTAATACTATATCAAAAGGTGAAGATCGTTCTGTAACAAGTACCTTTAATATTAATATGTATGGGTATATAATTCCTGATACAATACAAAAAGATTTAAATTCTATAAAAAAATATAATGATAAATCAAAAGTCATATTTGCCTTAGAAGTAACAGAAGACCCTTCAGTATTTGAAGCAGATCCTCAGGTTACTCAAGATGGTAGAGTTAGATTCCAAGGCGGAAATACCATTAATTCTGATACATTTGTTCCACCTACTAGAAGGCCTTCGCAATCTCGTATTGCCGGAAGTGAAAGTGCAGGGTTTGCTAATAACCTTACAAACATTGTAAATGATGTTGAACAATTAAAAAGTGATATAGCTGCTATTAAAGAAGCTTTAGGTATATAGGATGTCAAATATAAGATTTTTAGATAATGTATCAGTAGGGGCATTTGAATCAGGCTCACAAGGTTCAGGAGCAGTTAAAGTCTTTGAAACTGGTTCTTTAGTTAGTGGTAATGCTAAAAATCTTAATTTTAGTGGTTCTACCGTAGAAGTTATTCCTAGTGGTTCAGATGGGGTACTTATTACTGTAACAGCTGATCCTAACCAGACATCAGGTACTTCAGGTTCATCAGGCTCATCTGGTACTTCAGGCTCATCAGGTAGTTCAGGTACAAGCGGTAGTTCTGGTTCTTCAGGAACATCCGGCTCATCAGGTACAAGCGGTAGTTCAGGTACATCAGGCTCATCTGGTAGTTCAGGCACCTCAGGAAGTTCTGGCTCTTCGGGTACTAGTGGATCTTCAGGCAGCTCAGGTACTTCAGGTACTTCAGGTACATCAGGTACATCAGGTTCATCGGGTTCATCTGGTACATCAGGCTCATCAGGTAGTTCGGGAACAAGTGGAAGTTCAGGTTCAAGTGGTACAAGTGGTAGTTCAGGTTCATCAGGCTCATCAGGCACTTCAGGAAGTTCAGGCACTAGTGGTTCATCAGGTACTTCAGGCACATCAGGCTCAAGCGGCACTTCAGGTTCATCTGGATCGTCAGGCTCTTCAGGTTCAAGTGGTACTTCAGGATCAAGCGGTACAAGTGGTACCTCAGGTTCATCAGGCAGTTCAGGTACCTCAGGTTCATCAGGCAGTTCAGGTACCTCAGGTTCATCCGGCACCTCAGGTTCATCCGGCACCTCAGGTACTTCAGGTTCATCAGGTACCTCAGGTTCATCAGGCACTTCAGGCTCCTCAGGTTCAAGCGGTACTTCAGGCTCCTCAGGTTCAAGCGGTACTTCAGGTTCATCAGGTTCAAGTGGTACTTCAGGTTCATCAGGCACATCAGGAAGCTCAGGTTCATCTGGAACTTCAGGCTCATCAGGCACCTCGGGTTCATCAGGTTCATCAGGTACCTCAGGTTTATCAGGAGATAGATATGCTACTACTTCAGGAACATCTTTTACTTTAGGTAATAGTGGGACAATTACGGTAGAAACCGGCTTATCATATTCAGTTGCACAATCTATAGTTATAGCACATGATGCAAGTAATTTTCAAGAATGTGAAGTATTAGCATATAATTCTGCAACAGGAGAATTACAATTTGATAATCCAACAAGAACAGTTGGGTCAGGAACATATTCAACTTGGAATGTAAATCTTGATGGAGCTGCAGGAACTAGTGGTACTTCAGGTAGTTCAGGCTCATCAGGAAGTTCAGGAACTTCTGGCAGTTCAGGCTCATCGGGCACTTCAGGCTCATCAGGCACATCAGGTTCATCCGGCTCATCAGGTACTTCAGGTTCATCAGGCTCATCAGGAACTTCAGGTTCATCAGGAACTTCAGGCTCTAGTGGTTCATCAGGTACAAGCGGTAGCTCTGGTTCATCAGGTTCAAGTGGCTCATCAGGCTCTAGTGGTTCAAGTGGTACTTCAGGTACTTCAGGTTCTTCAGGTACTTCGGGTTCATCAGGCACAAGTGGTAGTTCTGGTTCATCTGGTACATCAGGCAGCTCAGGCTCAAGCGGTACTTCAGGCTCAAGCGGTTCTTCAGGCACAAGTGGTAGTTCGGGTTCATCAGGAAGCTCAGGATCATCAGGTTCAAGTGGTTCATCAGGTACTTCCGGTTCTTCGGGTTCATCAGGTACTTCAGGAAGTTCAGGATCTAGTGGCTCAAGTGGTACATCAGGCTCATCAGGTACTTCTGGTTCAAGCGGTAGCTCAGGTTCATCAGGTAGCTCAGGTTCATCCGGTACTTCAGGTTCAGCTGGTACTTCAGGTACCTCAGGTAGTTCAGGCTCATCAGGTAGTTCAGGCTCAAGCGGTAGCTCAGGTTCAAGTGGTACATCGGGCTCATCAGGCACTTCGGGTAGCTCAGGTTCTTCAGGTTCATCTGGCTCAAGTGGTAGTTCAGGTTCAAGTGGTACCTCAGGTTCAGCAGGTACATCTGGTACATCAGGCTCATCAGGTTCATCAGGCTCATCTGGTTCTTCAGGCAGCTCTGGTACAAGTGGTAGCTCAGGTTCATCAGGTACCTCAGGAAGTTCTGGCTCATCTGGCTCATCAGGTAGTTCAGGTTCATCAGGTACATCAGGCTCAGCTGGTACTTCAGGTACCTCAGGAAGCTCAGGTTCATCAGGTTCATCTGGTTCATCAGGTAGCTCAGGCTCATCAGGCTCATCAGGTACAAACGGTTCATCAGGTAGCTCAGGTACTTCAGGCTCAAGCGGCTCTTCAGGTAGCTCAGGTTCAAGTGGTACTTCAGGTTCATCTGGCTCAAGCGGTTCATCAGGTTCTTCAGGTAGTTCAGGGTCAAGCGGTACATCTGGCTCAAGTGGTACTTCAGGTAGTTCAGGCTCTAGTGGCTCAAGCGGTAGCTCAGGCTCGTCAGGTACATCAGGCTCAGCAGGAACATCCGGTACTTCAGGTAGCTCAGGTTCATCTGGCTCATCAGGTAGCTCAGGCTCTTCAGGTAGTTCAGGTACAAGTGGATCTTCTGGTTCATCTGGTACTTCAGGCTCTTCAGGTTCATCAGGTAGCTCCGGTAGCTCAGGTTCAAGCGGTACATCAGGCTCAGCAGGTACCTCAGGTACTTCAGGATCATCAGGTTCATCAGGTAGTTCAGGTTCATCTGGTTCAAGCGGTACATCAGGAAGTTCAGGTACTTCAGGTAGCTCAGGCTCTTCTGGCTCATCAGGTAGTTCAGGTTCATCTGGTTCATCAGGTACAAGCGGTTCATCAGGTACTAGCGGTTCTTCAGGTTCATCAGGTAGCTCAGGTAGCTCAGGCTCAAGTGGTACTTCAGGCTCTTCAGGCTCAAGTGGTACTAGTGGTTCATCTGGTTCATCAGGTAGCTCAGGCTCAAGTGGTACTAGTGGTTCATCTGGTAGCTCAGGTACTTCAGGCTCATCTGGCTCGTCTGGTTCATCTGGCTCATCAGGAACATCGGGTTCAAGCGGTACATCTGGATCTTCAGGTTCATCAGGCTCTTCTGGTTCAAGTGGTTCATCGGGTTCTTCAGGAACTTCGGGTTCAAGCGGTACATCAGGAAGCTCAGGATCATCAGGTTCAAGTGGTACCTCAGGCTCATCAGGCTCTTCAGGTACTTCCGGCTCATCGGGATCATCAGGTAGCTCTGGTTCAAGTGGTACCTCAGGCTCATCAGGTTCAAGTGGTACTTCTGGCTCTTCTGGTTCATCAGGTAGCTCAGGCTCCTCTGGCTCATCCGGCAGTTCAGGTTCAAGTGGCACCTCAGGTAGCTCTGGTTCATCAGGTTCATCAGGTACTTCAGGAAGTTCAGGATCTAGTGGCTCAAGTGGTACATCCGGATCTAGTGGTACCTCAGGTAGCTCAGGCTCATCGGGTAGTTCAGGTTCATCTGGTTCAAGTGGTTCATCTGGTACTTCTGGTTCTTCGGGTTCATCGGGTACTTCAGGATCTTCAGGTTCATCAGGTAGCTCAGGATCTAGTGGTTCAAGTGGTACCTCAGGCTCATCAGGTAGCTCAGGAACTTCAGGTTCATCAGGCAGCTCAGGCTCAAGCGGTTCATCAGGTTCTTCAGGAACATCGGGTTCAAGTGGCACATCAGGAAGTTCAGGATCATCAGGTTCAAGCGGTAGCTCAGGTAGTTCAGGCTCTAGTGGTACATCAGGTTCAAGCGGTACTTCAGGCAGTTCAGGTTCTTCGGGTTCATCAGGATCATCTGGTAGCTCAGGTTCATCAGGTACATCTGGCTCGTCGGGAAGTTCCGGATCTAGTGGCACTTCAGGTAGTTCAGGTTCATCAGGTAGTTCAGGCTCATCGGGTAGCTCAGGTTCAAGTGGTACTTCAGGATCTTCAGGCTCATCAGGTACAAGCGGTAGCTCAGGCTCATCGGGTAGCTCAGGTTCAAGCGGTACTTCAGGTTCGTCGGGTACTTCAGGTAGCTCGGGTTCAAGTGGTTCAAGCGGCAGTTCAGGTTCTTCAGGAACTTCAGGTTCATCTGGTTCATCGGGTTCATCAGGTAGCTCAGGTAGCTCAGGTAGCTCCGGTACTAGTGGTTCCTCAGGTACCTCAGGTGTATCTGCTCCAGCACAAACTTCAGGTACTTCAGGTTCATCAGGCTCATCAGGTAGTTCCGGAACTTCAGGTTCATCTGGTAGCTCAGGTTCATCAGGCTCTTCAGGTACTTCAGGTTCATCAGGCTCATCAGGTAGTTCCGGAACTTCAGGTTCATCTGGTAGCTCAGGTTCATCAGGCTCTTCAGGTACTTCTGGTAGTTCAGGCTCAAGTGGCAGTTCAGGTTCTTCAGGTACTTCAGGCTCTTCAGGTACTTCTGGTTCATCAGGTAGTTCAGGAAGCTCGGGTTCATCTGGCTCAAGTGGTTCATCAGGTACTTCAGGCTCATCAGGTTCATCAGGTACTTCAGGCTCATCAGGTTCTAGTGGATCATCAGGCTCTTCAGGCTCATCAGGTAGCTCAGGCTCATCAGGTACGTCAGGTTCATCAGGTTCTTCAGGTACTTCAGGCTCATCAGGTAGCTCAGGTAGTTCAGGCTCATCAGGTACTTCAGGCTCATCAGGTAGCTCAGGTACTTCTGGTTCATCAGGTAGTTCAGGAAGCTCGGGTTCATCTGGCTCAAGTGGTTCATCAGGCACTTCAGGTAGCTCAGGTTCTTCAGGTACTAGTGGATCATCAGGTTCTTCAGGCTCATCAGGTACTTCAGGCTCATCAGGAAGCTCAGGTAGTTCAGGCTCATCAGGTACTTCAGGCTCATCAGGTTCATCAGGTACTTCAGGCTCATCAGGCAGTTCAGGTTCATCGGGTTCATCAGGCACTTCAGGTAGCTCAGGTTCTTCAGGTACTAGTGGATCATCAGGTTCTTCAGGCTCATCAGGTAGTTCAGGAACTTCAGGAAGCTCAGGTAGTTCAGGCTCATCAGGTACTTCAGGCTCATCAGGTTCATCAGGTACTTCAGGCTCATCAGGCAGTTCAGGTTCATCGGGTTCATCGGGTTCATCGGGTTCATCGGGTTCATCAGGCACTTCAGGTAGCTCAGGTTCTTCAGGTACTAGTGGTAGTTCAGGTTCATCTGGTTCATCTGGTAGTTCAGGAACTTCAGGAAGCTCAGGTTCAAGCGGTAGTTCAGGCTCATCAGGTACTTCGGGTTCATCAGGTAGTTCTGGTACTTCGGGATCAAGCGGTAGCTCAGGTTCAAGCGGTAGTTCGGGCTCTTCAGGAACATCAGGTTCAAGTGGTACTTCAGGAAGCTCAGGTTCATCTGGTTCATCTGGTAGTTCAGGTACTAGTGGGTCAAGTGGCACATCAGGCTCAAGTGGTAGCTCAGGTTCTTCAGGCTCATCAGGCTCATCAGGTAGTTCTGGTTCGAGCGGTACTTCAGGTAGCTCAGGCTCATCAGGCACTTCAGGCTCATCTGGTTCAAGTGGTTCATCAGGTACTTCTGGTTCATCAGGTAGTTCTGGCACATCTGGTAGCTCAGGCTCAAGCGGTAGCTCAGGTTCATCAGGTTCAAGCGGTAGCTCTGGTTCATCAGGTACTTCAGGCTCATCAGGTAGTTCAGGAACATCGGGTTCAAGCGGTTCTTCAGGAACTAGCGGTAGCTCAGGTTCTTCAGGAAGTTCAGGTACTTCAGGCTCATCAGGTTCATCAGGTACTTCAGGAAGTTCAGGCTCTTCAGGCTCTTCGGGTAGCTCAGGCTCAAGTGGTAGCTCAGGTACTTCAGGAAGCTCAGGTTCTTCAGGAACATCAGGCTCTTCAGGTACTTCAGGCTCATCAGGCTCATCAGGTAGTTCAGGTTCATCTGGCTCAAGCGGTAGCTCAGGTAGTTCAGGTACTAGTGGTTCATCTGGTTCAAGTGGTACCTCAGGTAGTTCAGGATCTTCAGGTAGCTCCGGTTCAAGTGGTTCAAGCGGTACTTCAGGTTCATCTGGCTCAAGTGGTACATCTGGTTCTTCAGGCTCCTCAGGTAGCTCAGGCTCAAGTGGTTCATCAGGTTCTTCAGGAACATCAGGTTCAGCTGGTACCTCAGGTTCATCCGGTAGTTCAGGCTCAAGTGGATCTTCAGGCTCATCAGGCACTTCAGGAAGTTCAGGTTCTTCAGGCACTTCAGGAAGTTCAGGCTCAAGCGGTAGCTCAGGTTCAAGTGGTACTTCAGGTAGTTCAGGATCTAGTGGCTCAAGTGGTACATCAGGCTCATCAGGTAGTTCAGGTACTTCTGGTTCATCAGGTAGCTCCGGTTCTTCAGGCTCATCGGGTACTTCAGGAAGTTCAGGCTCATCAGGCTCAAGCGGTAGCTCGGGTTCATCGGGTACCTCTGGATCTTCAGGTTCATCTGGTACTTCTGGTTCTTCAGGTAGTTCAGGCTCATCAGGTACTTCAGGTTCATCGGGTTCAAGCGGTTCATCAGGCACCTCAGGTTCATCAGGTATTTCTGGAGCAGTAGGTTCAAGTGGTACATCTGGTACTTCAGGTTCATCAGGTTCATCGGGTACTTCAGGTTCATCTGGTAGCTCAGGCTCAAGCGGCTCATCAGGTACTTCAGGCTCCTCAGGTAGTTCAGGTTCATCAGGTTCAAGTGGTTCATCAGGTTCATCAGGCACTAGTGGTAGCTCTGGTTCTTCTGGTACTTCAGGTTCATCTGGTAGCTCAGGCTCAAGCGGCTCATCAGGTTCATCAGGCACTAGTGGTAGCTCTGGTTCTTCTGGTACTTCAGGTTCATCTGGTAGCTCAGGTTCAAGTGGTTCAAGTGGTACTTCAGGTAGTTCAGGTTCATCAGGCACTTCCGGTAGCTCAGGTTCTTCAGGCTCATCAGGTAGCTCAGGTAGTTCAGGCTCATCAGGCTCTAGTGGTACTTCAGGTAGCTCAGGTTCATCAGGCACTTCCGGTAGCTCAGGTTCATCTGGCAGCTCAGGCTCATCTGGTTCTTCGGGTACTAGTGGGTCAAGTGGTACCTCAGGTTCATCCGGTACTTCAGGTAGCTCAGGTTCAAGCGGTAGTTCAGGTTCAAGTGGCACCTCAGGCTCATCAGGTAGCTCAGGAACTTCAGGTTCATCTGGTAGCTCAGGTTCATCTGGTTCAAGTGGTAGTTCAGGTACTTCAGGTAGTTCAGGTACTTCAGGCTCATCAGGTTCATCAGGTAGTTCGGGTTCATCAGGCTCATCAGGCTCTAGTGGTACCTCAGGCAGTTCAGGTTCTTCAGGCACCTCAGGCTCATCAGGTTCAAGCGGTAGTTCAGGTTCTTCCGGAAGCTCGGGTAGCTCAGGTTCTTCAGGTACATCAGGTTCTTCAGGTAGTTCAGGCACTTCTGGTAGTTCAGGTTCATCGGGTACGTCTGGCAGCTCAGGCTCTTCAGGCTCATCAGGCAGCTCAGGTTCAAGTGGTAGCTCAGGTACTTCGGGTAGTTCAGGTAGCTCAGGTAGTTCAGGCTCATCTGGTTCTTCAGGTACTAGTGGTTCCTCAGGTACCTCAGGTGTATCTGCCCCAGCACAAACTTCTGGTACCTCAGGTTCATCAGGCTCATCAGGCTCTAGTGGTACCTCAGGTAGCTCAGGTTCTTCAGGTACTTCAGGTTCATCAGGCTCAAGTGGTTCATCAGGTTCTTCAGGCTCATCAGGTAGCTCAGGTTCTTCAGGCACTTCAGGCTCATCTGGCTCTAGTGGTTCATCAGGTACTAGCGGCAGCTCTGGTTCTTCTGGTACTTCAGGCTCATCAGGCAGCTCAGGTTCGAGCGGTAGTTCAGGTACTTCAGGTAGCTCAGGTACTTCAGGCTCATCTGGTTCAAGTGGCTCATCAGGCTCATCAGGCTCATCTGGCTCTTCAGGCTCATCAGGTACCTCAGGTTCAAGCGGTAGCTCAGGTACTTCAGGCTCATCAGGTTCATCTGGTTCCTCAGGTTCTTCAGGTTCAAGTGGTTCATCAGGTACCTCAGGCTCATCTGGCTCTTCAGGTACCTCAG
>Ga0208303_1001098_pt1 | contig 10917 bp, 22 predicted proteins | sample CB_VirMetaG_2_FD_184537 | JGI IMG/M metagenome (GOLD analysis project Ga0208303, IMG submission 184537) | Freshwater to marine saline gradient viral communities from Chesapeake Bay - CB_1504_2 Viral MetaG (SPAdes) (version 4) | ecosystem: Environmental > Aquatic > Marine > Coastal | place: USA... | reverse complement strand
ATCGATTGTGGAACGTTACGATTCAATCTTAAATGTTGAGTTGGTTCACGAATTAGATACGGCTAAGAATAGAAAAATATTTCTTTGTAAAGGCTTCAAAAAATAAACAATGATAAAAAAGAATTTAATACCAAAATCAATATTCGATGAATCTTTCGATAAGAATTCAATCGGGTGGTGTTCACAAGATAACTTGCCGCGATTATTCAAAGTCAAAGAAGGAACTGTTTTCGTTCACGACATCGGAACACTTCGATATATTCCAATCGCAAGGCAGACAAGAATTAATTTAATAACAGTCGACAATCCAAGAAAATCATTCTCGGAATATATAAAAGACTTTGATCCTAAACTTGAAACGTCTATTCATCCGAGTGTAAAGATTGGAAGCAATACGATAATTCACAAAGGAACTATAATTGAAGATGACGTTGTCATCGGTGATAACTGCACAATCGGTGCGGATGGTTTCGGATATGAAGAAGGCGAACTTCTGAATCACATTGGAAATGTAGTTATCAAGTCAGGAGTTCACATCGGCAATAATACTTGTATCGACAAAGCTGTTCTTGGAAGTACTATCATTGGCAATAATGTAAAGATTGATAACCTTGTTCACATTGCGCATGGTGTCGTGATAGGTGAAAGAAGTTTAATCATTGCCGGTTCTGTTCTTTGTGGTTCTGTTCGTATTGGTTCTGATTGTTGGATAGCACCGAACAGTTCAGTTCATCAGTCGGTTGTAATTGGTGACAATGTTACCGTTGGATTAGGGTCAGTTGTATTGAAAGACATCGAATCGAATTGTACTGTTGCCGGAGTACCCGCAAAAAAAATAAACAAATAATGTTGTAGAATTAAAATAATTTATTATCTTTACAAAAAACAATTATATTATGAACCAAACACATTGGAAAAAATTAACGAATCCGACTTATCTCGGAGCGTACGACTTCACTCAAGGCGAGAAGCGAGTATTAACTATCAAGAAAGTAATTCAAGACAAAGTAAAAGGTCAAGACGGTAAAGATGAAGAATGTACTATCTGCCACTTCGAAGGATCGAAACCGATGATTCTAAACGTTACCAACTGTAAAGCGATTGCGAAAGCACATGGAACGAACTACATCGAAGAATGGTCAGGAAAGAAAGTGACATTGTTTGTTGTGTCTGTGTCAGCGTTCGGTCAGATTGTGGATGCACTTCGTATCGAACAAATCGAACCAAAAGAAAAAGCACAGATTACTGATGCCAGGTTCGAACAAGCATCGAAAGCAATCAAAGAAGGTAAGACTACAATCGAAGCACTTCAGAACAGTTATAAATTGACAGACGTTCAAATCAAATCTTTACAGTCATGAAGGACATAAGAATAAGATGTTCGGAACTTGGAAAGATTATGACCAATCCGACAAAGAAAGAAATGGAACAAGGCGAAACGCTATCGAAAGGTGCAAAGACATATCTTCGTCAACGTGCAAAGCAACTATTCTATGAGTACACAACCGAAATCGATTCGAAGTATATCGACAAAGGGAACGCGTGTGAACAAGACAGTATCGATTTGTACAATGCAGTTCACTTCACAGATTATAAGAAGAACACCGAACGCAAAACAAATGAGTTCCTAACCGGTGAATGTGATATCGAATCAAATGATACTATCCTAGATGCGAAAACATCCTGGTCACTCGAAACGTTTCCGGCAACAAAAGATGAAGCTGAAGCGAAATCTAATTCATCGTTGTATGAATGGCAAGGTCGCGGATATATGATGCTTTACGATAAGGAAGTATTCAGACTATTTTATGCAATGGTTACAACACCAATCGAACAGCTTAAGGATTGGGATAATCATTCTATTCATTTAGTCGATCACATCGCACCCGAACATAGACTGACATCAATCACATACTTTCGTGACGAAACACTTGAAGCTGATATCGAATCGAAATGTCGTGAAGCGATTAAATTTATAGAGAACGAAATAGAAACAATCAAAAACAAGAATCAATGAAAGAAGATATAATCAAAGCTATAAGTCGATACGGTGATATAGCATTAACCGGACTTAAAAGAAGGGTGAAGGATTCGTCAGGCGAACTTGTTTGGTACTTACAAAACACCGATGGTGAAGCACGAAATGTTTTCGTTGCGACAGATGTGAATGAAGATTTTATTCGTTCGGTCAATGAATTAATGAATGAAGGTGCTATCGAAGTTACGTCATGTCATCCGATGATAGTATCTTTTGACGGTGGTGAAATTTATGATTATAAAATAGCTAAACCAGGCAAGGTATATAAAAAATTAAGATGGCTTCCTTTAGTTTTAAATTTAACAGATTCAAAAAAAGAAGAAATATTTATTAAAAAACAAATCGAATGGGGACAGAAGATATAATAAAAGATGTCAAGTTTAAAATTGCTCACTATAAAGATAAGAGCAAACACAGAAATGAAACGCATCGAAGAAAACAATTAGAATTTTATATAAAAGAATTAAATAATTTACAAATCAAAAACCAATAGTATGAAAGAAGAAGTAGAAGAGAAGCAATCAACCGGCTCAATGTTGGGCGGATGCCTACAAGGAACAATCGCAATATTTTTATTGGCTTACGGGCTGTACATTTTAACATCATTATAGTATGAAATTACAAGGAACAATTAAACTCAAGCAAGACATCGTGACATTCGATTCAGGCTTCAAAAAACAAGTCTTAGTATTAACAGTTAAAGACGGGAATTACGAACAGCATATCCCGATTGAATTCTTAAAGGATGCGACCGACTTACTGAACGATTTCGAACCAGGTCAACAATGTGAAATCGATATCAATCTGCGTGGGTCTGAATGGAATGACAAATATTATGCTTCAATTCAAGGATGGAAGATCATAGCGACATTTTAACATTCGCTCAGATAGTTGACAGACTACTATCAAAAGAAAATTGTGCATTGCGTGACGGTGGCGACTATTATCAAAACCTTCACGCATATGTTCATTTGTGTTCGGACATCATCGGAGCAATAAAGAATCCAAAGTTATCAACACAAGCACAAATGACAAAGGATAATTTACTATATTTACTCAAGAATTATGACCGCTTCAAAAAAGGTTCGGTCAATACAATGATTAAGAAATGAATCTATTCAAGACAGAAGAACCGTATCGAATCGCTGACAAGATTACAAACGAATCAGAACTGTCGCCTGACCTGGTCGTTCATGTCTACTTCATAATGCTGAAGAAAACAGAAGAAATAGATAACGAAGCGGCTTACTTCGCAAGAACTGCATATCAGCAATGGAATTGGCACAACTCAGATTTCAACAAACTGAATCGAGTTAATGAACTTCGCTTCGAAGATGACGGACAAATCCACGATCCAATCGATGACATCATTATCGAAAACGGTCAGAAATATCTTGACTTCCTTCACGACTATATGAACCGAACACCACCAACACCTGAAGATTGGTTTAAAATTAAAGTCGGTCAAATGGTAATGGATGGAATGACATATCGAGAAATCGAAACCAAGACAAAACTAAACAAACGATACATAACCGAAACAATCAAACAACTTAAAGATGATATTAATACTACTTATTACAGCGAGTGCAATCGGAATGATTCTGACAACGTTTAACCTTCCTGACATCAAACCGCTTAATTGCGCTTCGTGTCTGTCCGGATGGGTTGCGCTTATTATGTTGCTTCTATTCGCACCGAACTTTTGGTGGGCGTTTCCAACATCGTATCTTATCACTAACTTAATTTACATATATGAAACAAAATGAAATATCTAAAGAACTGCAAGGTCAACTTGACAGACTATCTCGAACCGGTTCGTTTGCCGTATCGATGACACTCAAGAAAGAACTGAAAGAAATCGTTGCCGAAATAGGATGCACACCGCTCACGAATATGGACTGCGGAACTTGTGTCCGAAAAGCAATGCACGATGTCAATTCATATATGAAACGAATGGAATCGAAACCAGTCCTTCAAATGAAAATGGTCAAAGCACCAATCGAAATGACCTACAAAGAAATGCGTAAATTCGCAAAAGATAAAGGTCACAGACTAAAGAATCCAACAAAGGAACAATTAATCAAAATAATACAGAATGAAAATTAAAGACTTAAAGAAAGGATATCGAATCGAATACACATTCATATCAGAAGGACAACTCAAACACGCACAAACTCCGGTGCTGAACCTTCAGCAAACCGAAACCAAAATGGACGAACTGAAAGAAGATACTTCCGTTCAAGACTTCTTTTTGATAAACGTGAAATACTATTAAAATATATATATAGTAAACAGTATAACACAGTATTTATGAGTAAGTCAATAGAGTTCATTCAATCACTTGAAGCAAAGTCAGAAGAATATCTTGCTGAATGCTTAGCACATACAAAAGAACACGCAACGGGATCGGGTAAGGTGGTCAAAGTAATGGATCGCCATATCCCGACCGTTGATTATTTTCTTAACATATGGTTAGGGATAGTAAACAAAGAAACAATATCAAGACAAACTTGGTATAGGTGGCTTCGTGAAAAAGGTGATGAGAATGATGAGAACCTTAAACGTGACACTATAAAAAGAATAACGGAACGATTCAACTCATTAGCGCGAGATATCGTAGCGAATGAAGGCAAGGGTATATTCTACGCAAAGAACGCATTGAACATGCACGATAAACAACACATCGAATCGAAGCAAGTCGACAAATTCGATTTTGATTCATAACGATTGAGTACAGTCAAAGGATATAAGCCACATCATAATCAACGTCTGATTCATGATTCAATCAATAACGAACCGGCTAAATACTACGTTTGTAACATTGGGCGACAATGGGGAAAAACTATGTTCGCAACGAATCAGCTTCTGTATTGGGCAATCAACAATCCTGGTTCACAAATAGCTTGGGTCAGTCCGGTTTATTCACAATCAAAGAAAGTATTCGACGAACTAGAACGCGCAACGGTTCGAAGCGGTATGTTCGAATTCAATCGGTCTGAACTAACTGTGAAAGGATGCGGTTCGACTATCCGATTCTTTTCCGGTGAACGTCCTGATAATATTCGTGGTAATACATTCGATTATTTGGTCATTGATGAGATGGCTTTCACCCGTCCCGAATTATGGCGCGAGGTGTTGCAAGCAACGGTTCTAGTCAAAGGCAAGAAGGTTATATTCATATCGACTCCGAAAGGGAAGAATCATTTTTACAATCTATCGCTTCAACATAATTACGATGACAAGTATAGATACTTTCATTTTGGTTCATATGACAATCCGATGATTGACCCGAATGAAATCGATGCGATTAAACGATCACTTCCTGACCATGTGTTCAGACAAGAATACCTTGCCGAGTTCATGGATAACTCAAGCGGTCTATTCAAGAACGTAAAGGATAATGCAATCAGTCAACCAGGAACGGCAGTCGGTCGTTTGTTCGGTGGTCTTGATATTGGACGGGCTGATGATTATACGGTTCTGACCATACTCGATTCAAAACAGAATATGATTCACGTCGAACGATGGAGACATGATGAATGGTCTGCCATAATCAATAAGGTCGCTTCAGTTATAAATCGATACAAGGCACTTACATATGTCGAGGTGAACAATCAAGGTGATGTGTTCTATGAGATGCTAAAAGCTAAATGCAAGAACTTAGTCGAACCGTATGTGACGACAACCAAAACCAAACCGATTATGATTGAAGACTTAGCGGTTCAGTTCGAACAAGGTATCATTAAGATATTAGACCACGATTGGTTAATCGACGAACTCGAAGCGTTCACGTACATATACGATCCAAAATCAAGACGGGTCAAATATTCAGCACCGCAAGGAATCCACGATGATGGTGTCATATCGTTATCGTTATCGGTTCAGGCTATAAAGCAATTAAGTCAGAAAGGAAGATATACAATACTAAGATAATGGAAGAAGAAATTAAAGCAACAATCGAATCGCTCAAGAAACAACTGTCAGGCGATATGTTCCAGGACATGAATATCAAGGACGAAATACACAACCTTGAAATGAAACTGAACGGAACGAAACCGACCGATTCACATTTTGATTGTATTGGTTGCGGTTCTTAAATAAATTATTCGTATATTCGTACCATGAAAGAAAACGAAAAAATTGACGGCTTCTTGTTGGCCTTGATGATATGCTTAACGATCACAGCTTTGTTTGTGGTGTTACATGTAGCGAATCAGAACAAGATTGAAATGCAACAGAATTATGAACGCGAACATTTCGCACCAATACAACAAGGATTGAAATATTAAAGAAAACTTTATAATAACGTACAACGCTAAATGTAAAAAGCGTTTTAATGATTTTTAAATAATGTTATGCTTATGAATGATATACACACATACACTTTTACAACTACTGAATGTAGCCACGAGAACTACACTTACAGAAAAGCACGAGTTAATTTCTATTTATTTGAGTTGACAATGCTTTACAAGGTTTGCCACAAATGTAGCAAAATAACAAGGACTCAAAAGAGGTGGAAAATAGAAATTAATTAAGCATAACAACTGAATAAAGAACATTAAACGATTTAGTAAAAAAATATTAGAACAATGGAATTAACAGGAAAAGCAAAGGAACGGTTTGAGAAGTGGATTGTAGAACAGCAATCGAAATCAGCTAAAGGAAAAATGTTTGAATTTTGGATTCACCCCGATGAGGATACAGGTGTGGTTTATAATCAAAGAAGATTTACATCTTATCCCGACTCTATGAAGTTTAGCGTTTACGTTGACTTTTTAGATAGTGAGGGGATTTACATTGAGATTGAAACTCATAAAGATTATGGTATGAAAAAAATGCATTGGTCTTGGAATATAGAACAGGATTATTATGGTGTTCTTTTCAACACCCGTCACGAAGCAAGAACGAAAGCAATAGAGAAAGCGAACGAATTCCTTAACCAAAAATTAGAACAATGAAAGAAGTAATAGGAAAATTAAACGAAGGATTAAAAGATGAAGATTATAAGCGAAGTAGTATTAATGCTAACCACCGAATAAAGAACATTAAACGATTTAAAAGCGGATTGAAATATTAAACAAAAGTAAATAGATATGAAAACAGAAAAAAAAACGTGGGGATTTTGTGAAACACCAAAAGAAAAATGTACGATGAACTACTGTGAAGAAAACGGTTGCCAAAACAGAAAAAGAAATTTAGTAGAACCGAAAGACAATCCCGAACATTGTGGATAACGATTTAGTAAAAAAATATAGAAATGAATATATCAGTACCAAGTAGCTTATCAGATTGCAGTCCGGAACAGTTGACGAAGTGGGTTTTCTTATCTTCGGGTGATATCAACCTGGACACATTATCCGATTCACTTGACTTCAGGGTTCAAGTCGTTTCAATCTTTTCGGGTGTATCGAAACCGAAGTTATATAATGCGGATGCGAAAGGAATCACAGATGCGTTCAATCATATCATGACGATATTGAATCAACCGTATGAATTGAAAGCGGAAGTATTCATCGACGGTCAAAGATATGTGTTCGATAAGGAGTTCGAGCATATCACAACGGGCGCGGTTATTGATATGAAGTTAATCGAATCGGTTTATGATTCACCTTATGAAGTTCTATCGATTCTATATATTGAGGATGGAATGAAATACAACCAAGTCGATGACAACGATCACGTAATGAATCCAACCGCGAAACGAATCGAAGCATTCAAAAGAGAATTTCCAGGTGATGAGTTCCTGAGTGTGTTCGCTTTTTTTTTGGACAGATGGCAGAAGTTGAAGGACGCTATATTCGCTCTGACGATAGCTCAGAATCAGATTCAGATGATGAAAACGAAGGACGAGTTGAAGAAGGAATTGCAAATTCTGAGTGGTTCGAATGGACAACCAACATAGTATTTTTATCAAAGGAATTGAATCGGGACGTTGACGACATAACTGATATGCCTTATGTATCGTTTTTGTTTTGGAACAATTACTTCCGATTAAAGTTCGAAGCTGATTATAGAAACAAGTAGACACATTAGATATGACAGAAGGCGAAATATTAAGAGCATTGGAAGGTGAAGGAATCGGAACGGGCAAGTTCACAGAATCACAAATGGTTTCGGCTTATGATAAATTGATACTTGAATTAGGCAATGACATTGTCGATTCGTTTCGTACTCAAATCGAAAAGGACACGACTTCACAGAATGGAGCATTGAAGGGTTCGGTTATTCCGATACCAACAAAGAATGGATTCCAAATCGAAGCTGATTACTATTATAAGTTTATCGATGATGGTGTGTCCGGTGTCGGTCAATTCTCAGGTGCGATGTCACCGATCCGTTCGGTTGTTTCGAATGGTCTTTATTCATTCAAGAATCTTGGTGTTCCTGAAGCGATGGCGAATTCAGTTCGTGAATGGTCGGGTGCAAGTATAAGTCAAGCATATGCAATCGCTGTCAACATTAAACGATACGGAATCAAACCGAAGAATATCACCGACAAAGTTGTGACCGATGAGATGCTTGAACGAATCAGTCAAGACTTATTAACGGCAACGGGGTTGATTGTTACAGCATCATTCAATTCAGTATTTGAATAGGTATACAGGCGTACACAATAGGTATGTCAGTAACGATTACAAATTCCCCTCAAGATTACACAACCGCATCGAATCCAGTTGTGTTCGAATTCAGTTCAGATGAAACGGCGAACGCTAATTTCAGTTTCATTATAACATTAACTGTTAACGGTTCGATTCATTCATATCATCAAGTGTTTCCTGAATCGGCTAACTTCGGGAAGTTCGATTGTTCAGCTATACTTCGAACGATTGTATATTCTGAATTGGTGTCGGATGGTTCACTTGATACGGCATACACAAACGCAATAGCAACGTATTCGGTTGTGGTGACTGAGAAATACGGAACGCCGCCGGTTGAATTCGATCCATATGAAGCAACATCATCAACGTTCACAGTCACGAACGGTTCACTTCGTCATGCTGATTGGATTGATTACGACTATACTGTTTACGATTTGAATTCAGTTCAAGACTGTCTGTTCATGACGTTGTTTCCGAGAACATCAAAATATTATTGCGGACTAACTGAATCAATGTTCGTCGGTTCGCTTATGACGTCCGCAGCTATTTCAGATTTGGACGTTGTATTGTATGATGTAACTGGTTCGACTATTGCTTCATCCTTTTCGAATCCATTGACTGCCGCATATATGTTAGTGACAGACGTTTCACCGACATCGATTGTTGCGAATACATCTATAACCGATGCGAACTTTTCGACTTGCTACTATTATACGGTTAGTGTTGGTCAAGGTGCGGCGGCGACTGAGTCATTCAAAATCTACATTGATACTGAGTGTTCACAATATACATCAAGACGATTACATTGGCTTAATAAATTGGGTGTTTGGGATTCGTATTCATTCACTAAGTATTCAGAAGAATCGTCAAGAATTAAAACATTCGATTATCAAAAGAATCAAGGTGTTTGGTCAGATACAAATACATTCGATTATAATCGTGTGAACGGTTCATCATTCTCAGGAACAAAGTCTGTGACCGATACGATGAAAGTCAATACTGATTGGATCAAAGAAGAAAAGCATAATTGGTTAATGCGTTCATTACTTGAATCGCCTTCAGTCTATCTTGAAATAACTCAAGGCGTATTTGAACCGGTTCGAGTATCAACGAACAAATATACATTGAAGCAAAAGATAAAGGAAGGATTGATTCAAGAAGAATTGACACTATCAAGAACGTATTCATATACTTCACAACTTTCATAAATGCAGTTATATATAAATGATATATTAGTCGAACTGAACAAGTCGATTCCGTTTCCGTTAACGTTTCAGATTAGCGACATTCGAGATTTGTCAGCGCGAAAAGGTTCGAGTTCCAAAACGATTACACTTCCAGGAACACGAATCAATTCGAATATAATGTCAACGGTTTATGCATTGACGACAGCTGATTCGACATCGGGTTCGGTTATTGCTAACTTTGACCCATCGATAAAAGCAAAGGCGAGATATTACCAAGACGGAATACTTCAGTTCGAAGGTATCATTCAATTAAAGGAGTGTATTAAAAAGAACGGTTCATGGTCGTTCAATATGGTGATGTTCGCTGAACAAATCGATATCGTCGGATTGTTAAAGAACTACAAGATTAAGGAACTTGGATGGTCTGAGTATAATCACAACTTAACCGCATTGAATCAAACCAATTCATGGACGGGTGTCATTCAAAAAGACGGTGTCAATTACAATAACTATTCCGGAACTGATTGGTTAGGTGAGGGTTATTATTATGGTCTTATCGATTACGGAATGGATAGGTTAACACCAACCACATTCGAAACGGATAACATTCCGCCTCAAATATTTCTTAAATCGATTGTCGATAAGATGTTCGAAAAGATTGGTGTCACATACGATTCGGAGTTCTTCGATTCGCAACTGTTCAAGAAGTTATTAATGGCTTATGAAGGTGGTGTGTTGCCGAATATAGATGATGCGACCGCAGCTTTACAATCAATCGAAACGGATCAAAAGAATAATGCGGACGGTTTCATTCTTTCTGAACTTCTTATCGGAACATCATTCAGTCCTGGAGTTTTTAGTTTTACGGGTGCGACAATAAACAATTCGAATTATTCAAGTGATTCGGGAACGAATGTTGACCCATCGTCACAGATTCAATCGAATGAACCGTTGCTTTTTGTAGCGCAACAAGAAGGCGACTATACATTAAGCTATTCAGGAACTCACGATGTGAATGCTGATTTTGTTTTTGTTGGTGCTGCATCGAATGATGGTGAAGTTTACTGTAAATTTCAAGCGAAGAGCA
>Ga0208303_1001095_pt1 | contig 10924 bp, 23 predicted proteins | sample CB_VirMetaG_2_FD_184537 | JGI IMG/M metagenome (GOLD analysis project Ga0208303, IMG submission 184537) | Freshwater to marine saline gradient viral communities from Chesapeake Bay - CB_1504_2 Viral MetaG (SPAdes) (version 4) | ecosystem: Environmental > Aquatic > Marine > Coastal | place: USA... | reverse complement strand
TGTACATCCTAAAGACTTTGATACTGAGAAGTACTTTGGCTTTATCTATTGTATTGAAAATACCAAGACTGAACAGTTCTATTTGGGAAAGAAGCAATTCAGGACCAAAGGTAAGAAGCGTTCCAAGAATTATAATAAAGAAATGAACTGGAGAGGCTACACAGGCTCTTCAACTAAACTAAATCACGACATATCTGAACTAGGTAAAGAAAACTTTATCTTTAAGATTGTTGACCTCTATGTTACCAAGGGTGGCCTCTACTATGCAGAAGCCTACACACAGATGCTCTTGGGCACCATGACTGACTACTTACCTGATGGTAAGACACCTCGTTGGTATAACGCCCAAATTGGACCTGTTAGGTTCGTGCCTAAAGAGAAACCTACTCCGAAGAACGAGAGGTTTATCAAAAGCATAAAAAGGAAACTGCATGGCAAGAATAGTTAAGCACATTGCTTGCACCTTCTGCGGTAGTGATGATAACAGAGCGGTCTACGAAGATGGCCATAGCTTTTGTTTCACACCCGGTTGCCCAAAGAAACGCTTAAGTGGAGACAAGATGACAGAAGAAGAAGAACTTGAGGCTGAATTTGCTGCTATCTCTGGTAGTGGTAAAAAAGCTGGAAAGGGTGGCGGCTGGGTTGACTATGCAAAACTAGTTGACACAGTGACAGACGAGTATGTGTCGGCTGCTGACCCTAAGAGAAAAATCTCAAAAGAAGTTTACGAGTTCTACGGTGTAAAGGTCGCCTACGATAGTGATGGCACTGTCTCTGAAAAGTACTACCCCTACAACTACCTTGAGAAGAAACCAAAAGGTTACAAAGTCAGGGTTATGCCAAAAGACTTCAAGTCTAAAGGCTGTATTGGTACTGTGCAGGGACTCTTTGGCTACAACCTCTTTTCAGGAGGTTTGAAGCTGATTATCACAGAGGGAGAAGAAGATACCCTTGCTGTGGCTCAGTCACTCTATAACAAGTACAAAAAGTTTTACCCTGTAATGTCTTTACGTTCAGCAACAGGTACAGGCGACTTAGTTGACATCCGAGAAGACCTACGTAAGAACTACAAAGAAATCATCCTCTGGATGGACCAAGATACTGCTGGCCAAATCGCTATGAAAGAAGCGGCTAAGATCATTGGTTATGACAAGGTAAAAGTAGTCAAGTCCTCGGAAAAGGATGCTTGTGACCTCTGGCTCAAAGATCCTGCTGCTGTTCAGGCAGCTGTCTGGAATGCTGTAGAGTATACCCCTGCAGGTATCTTGACAAAAGAGAGCCTTTGGGAAAAGTACCAACACTACAAGACTATTGAGTCTGTCCCTTACCCAGAATTTATGACGGGTATCAACGACAAGCTTAAGGGTATGCGCTTTGGTGAGATCACTCTTTGGACATCTGGCACAGGTTCCGGTAAGTCTACAATTCTAAGAGAGATTGCTTTCCACCTGCTAAAGACCACAGAGGACAAGATTGGCATCATCAGCCTTGAAGAGTCACCAGCCGAGACCGTTGGTAAGCTTCTTGGTATGGCTAACAACAAGAACACCACAGAGTACCCTCTTACAGAGCAAGAAGAAATCGATGGCTTTGAAGAGGTCTTTGGAGACGATCGTATCATGGTGCTAGATCACCACGGTTCGGTAGCTGATGGTAGCGTTGTTGAACACCTCGAGTTTATGGCTCTAAAAGGTGTAAAGTACCTGTTCCTTGACCACATCACCATCCTTGTATCAGAGGGTGCGGAGGGTCTTACAGGAAACGAAGCTACAGACAAGATTATGAATGACTTGTTGAGACTTGTAAAGAAGCACGACGTTTGGCTCGGTCTAATCTCTCACCTACGTAAAACCGATAACAAAGGTAAGTCGTTTGAAGAGGGTAAACTACCAAGCCTTGACGACATTCGTGGCTCAGGCTCAATTAAACAAGTTTCGATGGATGTGATTTCTTTTGCGAGGGACGTTGGTGCCACTGACGAAGAGATCAGAAATACTATTAAAACAAGGGTTCTTAAGTGCCGATATACAGGTCTGACTGGTCCTTCTGGGAGTTTACTCTACGACAAAACAACTGGCCGTATGAAAGCTGGAAGAGAAGATGGTTTTAAGGAACAGACAATGGAGATTTCCGATGCTGAGATTGAGGCTATAGAATTCTAAGGAGAAAAATATGAGATATTGCAACGTAGAAGGGTGTGATAACCTGTGTTGTGTTTACAAAAGAAAAGATGGATCACGGATCACCTCTGCACGTTGCAATGTTTGTAACAACAACCTAAAGCTTTACAAAATAACAACACCTGAGAGAGCCTTGCTACTTGAGGCACAGGGTGGTAAGTGTAAGTGTTGTGATAGACTAATTAGTTTTTCTGGTAAGCAACATAAATCAGCTTGTAAAGATAACGCTGTGGTTGATCACTGCCATACGACAGGTAAGATAAGAGGTATCCTTTGTGGAAACTGCAATCTGATCTGTGGAAGACTAGACGATGATTTGAAATACGTAGATAAGGTGAAAACCTATATCAAAAACTTTTAAGGATACACTATGACAAAAGAAGAAATGATTAACATTGAAGAAATGACCTTCACTCAAGATAAGCTTTGGAAGTATGCAAACAACATGTTGTATGCCAACTTTGCACCTGACAACGAGGCTGGCCTTACACGCTTTCTTAACGATCCCGCTATCAAAAAGAAGTTCTCCGAGACAGATCGAGAGTTCCTGTTTGTAGCTTGGCTGTTGATTACAGGCCTTGATGAAGAATCTTATGAAGACGATGATATGGAAGAGATTCCTTACGTAAACATTGAAGAGGATACAGAAGAACTGGCCGAGGAATATGGTCTATGATTAACAAAGACAGGAAGTGGTACAAGTGGCCCCAAGGTTACCTTGAAAACAAGTCTTTTGTACCGCTCTACCAGATGGTGCGGCGTCTAATAACTTACCCAACACTACTTCTAGGGTTTTCTATCTGTTATCTTTCAATCCTACTTGGTTATGGGTTTCGAGACGCAGAGGACTTTAGGAGGATGCTCTGATGAAAACGTGTACTCACTGTAAAAAGGAGTACCCCTATTCTCTATTTTCTAAAAATAGTTCTCAAAAAGACGGTTACGGTACACAATGTAAATCATGCCAGTCTTACTACCAAAAACTTAGGTATGAGCGTAATATCGCTTTTGTTCAGCGTTTTAAGATGTTGAAAGGTTGTTGTAAGTGTGGTTACAAACAACATCCAGCCGCCCTTGGTTTTGATCATTTGGACCCAGACGATAAGGTACGCTCTAGTGGTAATGGTGCTGCGATACACTACTTGTCTTCAAGAAAAAAGATAAAAGAAGAGATTAGGAAGTGTGTAGTACTTTGCGCAAATTGCCACAATATAAAAACAAATAATAATGGAGACCATAAAAATAGGTTTCCCAAGAACAATAAAAAGAAGGACTAGCTAAATGGACAACTATCAAACCTACATTCATATGTCGAGATACTCACGTTTTAAACCAGAGGAAAACCGACGAGAGACTTGGGAAGAGACGGTACATCGTCTTGTGAGCTTTTGGCAAAAGCAAATGAAAGGAAGAGGGGTAGAGTTTCCTGATAAGTTGTGGTCGGAACTACTTGACGCTGTATATAATCATGAGGTAATGCCATCTATGCGTTCCATGTGGTCGGCAGGGCCAGCTTTAGAGGCTAACCATTTTAGGAATTATAACTGTAGTTTCGCTGCTATTGACAACCCACGGGTTTTTGACGAAATCCTCTTTATCCTGATGGCAGGCACTGGGGTTGGTTTCTCTGCCGAGGCACAACACGTCAACAAGCTACCAATTATCAACGACTCGTTTGCAAAGACAGAACGTATTATCTCTATCGGAGATTCTTCTGAAGGCTGGGCTAAGGCCTTGCGTAAACTTATTGCAGACCTCTACTTAGGAAATGAACATGAATGGGATTACTCTCGCATCCGACCTGAGGGTGCTCGACTTAAGACTATGGGTGGACGAGCTTCTGGTCCGAAACCACTTATGGATCTTTTTGCTTACATAACAGCAACCTTTAAGAAAGCTGCAGGACGTAAACTGACACCACAGGAAGTACACGACATTGTGTGTAAGATTGCTGAAATTGTTGTTGTGGGGGGAGTACGCCGCTCCGCGCTTATCTCTCTTTCTGACCTTACTGATCCAGAAATACGCGACTGTAAGTCTGGTATGTGGTGGGAAAAGGCCCTACACCGCGCCTTGTCAAACAACTCTGCTGTCTACGACCAGAAGCCTTCTATGGCCCTGTTCTTGGAGGAGTGGACCGCCTTAATGAAGTCTGGCACTGGTGAACGTGGTATCTACAACCGCCAAGGTGCTCGTGCTATGGCACCAAAGCGTCGTAACGCTGAACTACTTATGGGTACTAATCCGTTAGCCGTTTAAATAACGTGCGGATTTAAAACCTCTTCTTATTGACTTGGACGTGTTTACAGACACTACAGGGCGCAAGGGTAATGCCAGCGTGAGAGACTAAGCGAAGAGGCTGTCGAGAATAAAATAAAAGGTACCCAAAATGAAAACATGTATTGAATGCAGAAAGGTTAAGTCCTTAGATGAATTCACTAACCAAACTAAAACCAAAAAGAACTCTAGATGTAAACCTTGTATGAACAAAAAATCTTCTGATTACCGTAAGAAGATGACCGCTCTTGTTGGTCGTTGGAAAGTAATCAAGGGTTGTTGCAATGAAGAATGCTCTGGCTTTCCTAAGCATCGAGCAGCTTTACACCTAGCCCACAAAGAACCTAAGCTTGCTCATTACAAACACAGCGGTGCTTACAAGCCTTGGTGGAGCAAGAAAAGAATAAAAGAAGAGCTTGCAAAGTGCAGAGTATTGTGTGCAAACTGCCACTCAATAGAAACTTATGACGAAGAACACTACAATTTATGGAAACATAAACCAAAGTAATCTCGACAGATGCGATAGTCCAGCGCACGGTTATCACTGTAACAACGGTGACTGTGTGAGGCGCTGAAATCGTTCTTCGTCATGCTGAACTCTGCAACCTTTCTGAGGTAGTGGCTCGTCAAGGTGACACCAAAAATGATCTGTTGCGTAAAGTACGCCTTGCGACTATTCTTGGTACACTACAAGCTTCTTTGACCAACTTCCCTTATGTTCGGAAGATTTGGCAGAAGAACTGTGAAGAAGAAGCCCTGCTTGGAGTCTCTCTAACAGGCATCCAAGACTGTGAACTTTTGCAGCACCCTGACCCGGCCTTGCTCGAAGCTATGAAGGCTCATGCTCAAGAAGTAAACGTTGAGTTTGCTAATAAAATTGGCATCAACCCTGCCGCTGCTATTACAACCATCAAACCCTCTGGCACAGTTTCCCAGAAAGTAAACTCTTCTTCTGGTATCCACGGACGTTTTGCCCCTTACTACATCCGTGCAGTACGTCAATCTAGTATCGACCCTCTGACAATAATGATGAAAGACCAAGGGGTTCCTCATGAGGCTGACGTTACAGCACCGGAAAAGACCACGGTGTTCTACTTCCCTGTAAAGTCACCCCCTAAATCTGTCATGGCTGGTGAACAAGCAGCTATCGAACAGCTAGAGAACTGGCTGATTTATCAAAAGCACTGGTCAGAACACTCTGTCTCTGTCACTATCTATGTCAAAGAGCATGAGTGGCTTGAGGTAGGTAACTGGGTATATCAACACTTCGACTTCATCACAGGGGTTAGCTTCCTACCTTACTCTGAGCACACTTACCAGCAGGCCCCTTACACACCTGTTAGTGAGGAAGAGTATAACGAGGCGTTGGTCAAGATGCCTACAATCGACTTCTCTAAACTCAAAGACTTCGAGAAAGAGGACAATACAGAAGGTAGCCAAACATTTGCTTGCCAAGGTGGTGCGTGTGACATCCTATAAAATATGTAATTCCTGTAAAGAGAGTTTACCTATTGAAACATTCCGGTGGTCTATGAAATGTACTGGTCAACGCCATACATTTTGTAGGCCCTGCGAGTGGCAACGTAATAGGGATCGTCGCAAGGCTAAAACAGAAAAGGTGAGAGCATACAAGTTAGAAAAGGGTTGTAAAAACTGTGGATATAAAAAATGTCCATCAGCACTTCAACTACATCACCGAGACCCTACAACAAAATCTAGCAGTGTAAAAGGTAGATCAGCTTACCACCATGAGTGGGGATGGTCAAGGATAAAGGCTGAGCTAGAAAAGTGTGATGTGCTTTGCGCTAATTGTCATGCGGAGGAACATTATGAAGAAAATTAACTCGCCTTGTATCAAAGTTTGTAAAGTTAAGGACTCCCGCTGCACTAGTTGTGGCCGGAGCCTTGACGAGATACGGCGTTGGTCTAAGATGGAACCGCTTGAGCGGATAACAATAATGATTAGAGAACAACTAAAGAAAGAAGAAAATGGACGAACTTAACATTACAGAACCACAAGTAGACAACGGCCTAACCCCTGCTGCCCTAAACCGAGCACGAGACGTAATTGAGGGTAAAGACGATATTCCCTTCCTACTTCTCTGTGCAGACAGTGACGGGATGCTATCGGTAGTTAGCCGGAGTATGACTAACGGCTTAGCGAAGGAAATGCTGGCCGTCTTCTTCAATCGTTTGAGTGAAATGGAAAAGGAGGCAGGACAGTAATGTATCTTGTACTAGGAACAGAGCATTGTACCTTCTGTGAGTCAGCAATAAAGCTTCTTGATGAGTATAAGCAAGAAGTCATTTACTACGATGTCAAACACCCCGAAAACAAGGCACTGCGAGAGTTGGTTGTAAACGACCTAAAACGGACAAAGGTTCCCGTTATCTTTAAGGTAATCGGTGGCTATGAGGATTTACTCTTGGAAAAGCTGAAAAAGGGACTTTAATGTCAGACATTACACAAAAGAAACGTGGGAGAGGTCGTCCACCCGGCTCACCAAATAAAAAGAAGGTACCTGCGCCTCCAAAAGCTAAACGAGCAAAGACTAAGCTGCGACCACACCCTGACGACGCTAAGAAGCAATACGCTCGCATGTTTTCAGACCTAGACGCCCATGCTATCTATGGGTTAGATGACTTCACAGAGGCTCTGCTTGAAACACTCTGGAAGGATTCTACTGTAGAGGTTATCTACTGTACAGACCCAAACCCTGATCGTCTTGCTAACAAGAACAGGTTTATGGGGGGTCGTAGCTTTTCTATGTACCGTTGGTTTGCAATGTCTACCTCAGATTTCTTTGAACACCCTCTTGCTGAAGTGATTGTGGTGTCTAAGAAGCACTACGAAGAGGCTGTTCGGCGTAACAAATACGACATCCCTCTAATTGTCTTGGAGGAACTGTAATGGTTCCTGAGAAAGAAGTGTTCCATACCTTCGGTCGTGAAGGGTTCCTGCTTGTTGACTTTGTAAGTTGCAGCAGGGACGAGGACACAAACATGATTAACAAAATGTTAGTAAGCTACAAAGGCGAAGAGGCAGAGCTTCTTTGGAACGATTATGACTTCTGCTACGAAGGCAAAGTAAACCATAAAAAAGGATATATCTTATGAGCAATAACACAACAACAAAACAGTCCGGCGGTATCGGCTTCTTTGGCCTACTCACGGTACTTTTCATCGGTTTGAAACTTACAGGTTACATTGCGTGGTCTTGGTGGTGGGTGTTAGCCCCTCTTTGGCTACCTATCGTTATACTTGTGGTGGGCATCCTTGTGATTGCTATTATCGCTGGCTTTGCTACAAAAACAAAAGCTGTTAAGAAGAAAAAAGCTCTAGACGCGGCAATCAACCGAAACAAAATGAACTAAAAGGCAGATAGATGGGTTATAACTATAGCGAAGACGATGACTACGTCGAAGACTACTACAAAGGTGAATTTTATAATTTTCAGGAATTTGAAGAGTATACTCCTGAGCAAGTTAAAGGAATACTCGATGACCTTGTTAAGCAGGCTTACAAACAAGGTTTAGTAGGAGTCTACTTGTCCTTTCTGTCCACGATGGAACCCTACGAGGATTACCTCGGATCACCTTTGGTAAAGGCTGTCGGCTACCGAAAGAAAACAACCTCTGAGAAAAAGGAACAGACCTTTGAAGAAGAGGTTGGGGTCTTCTCTAAAAGGTATAATGTAACTTACCCAGAAGCTCGTGTTCTGCTTAATGTTAAGGCGCGGGGTCTTATTGAAATCAAAGAGGTACCAATTTTATGAACATCTTCAAACGTTACTACAACTACCTGAAAACTTGGCGTAAACACCGAGACTTGGTTAAGGAACTCAATCGACTAACTAACCAGCAGTTAAAAGACATCGGTATCAGTCGTGGGGAAATTGATCACCTAGTTTGGTTAGAGCAAGACCGTCAACAGACGGGTAACCCCAAAAAGTAAAGTAATATCACATCCGCCCACAGCCTCTCTTTTGGTTGTGGGCTGTGTTATTTAAAGGAAAACAACCTAAACTGGGGAAACCCGCGCATCTATAACAGAGAAATCTAAGGAGAAATTAGTATGAACTACGCAGCAAAAGTAAGTACCTCTAATGGTAGTGAATGGATGCTTTGTGTAGCCCACTCAAAGGCTTCCTGTAAGAGGCAGTTTTGTGAATGGTATGCTAGGGTAGACTACATTGACATTCGTGTTGAGTATGTTGAGGTAGAAGTAACGGAGAAAAAGTAGAATGATAACCCACTACATAAACATCTTTGGAGGTCCGGGAGCAGGCAAATCCACAACAGCAGCAGAGATTTTTGTTGCCATGAAGAAGGGAGGCTACTATTTATGACCATTGAAGGAGCACCAATACTTTTCATTGTTCGGGGTATCCCCGGCTCTGGGAAGACAACCTTTGTAAAAGCCTGCGATATGAGTTGTCTTCACCTTGAGGCAGACATGCTTTGTGTCAAACACGACTCCTACCAGTGGGAGGGAAAAGACGTCAAAGGCAACCATGAAGCTTGTTTTGAGATTGCCAAGCTGGTGTTCTCTTGTGGAGCTGACCTTTGTGTGTCTAACACCTTTACTCAGCTTTGGGAGTTCGCTCACTATGTGAATCTTGCAAAGGCTATGGGCTACAGCGTTGAGGTCTACCGCATGGCCAACGAGTATGAGAACACTCACTCTGTTCCGCAAAAGACGGTGCAGAAAATGAAAGACCGCTTTGAGGACTATGAAGGAGAAAAACTTGTCTACGTTTAAGAATAACATTTGGTTTATTTCAGACACCCACTTCCAACACACCAACATCTTGAAGTACTCTAAGTCTCGTGCTGCGTTGTTTAACAACACAAAACAGATGGACGAGGTACTGATCGATAATTGGAATAAAACCATCAAGCCAGAGGATAAGGTTTACCACTTGGGCGATGTTACCTTTGGTGATAAGCTGTACTATGCAGACAACATTCACCCTCGGTTAAACGGTAAGAAACGTTTGATTGTTGGTAACCATGACCCTATCCCGTTCTTTGTTGAGCGTAGACTCTTTGAGAAGGTTATGCTGTGGAGAGTTTTCAACGACCCTGAGTACCCGTTCTTGTTCTCTCACGTCCCTGTCTTTCAAAAGGACATCGATGGGAGGACTAAACAACCAAACGGCGTCAACGTCCATGGTCACATCCATGATGAAAGGTCACCAACCAAGAACCACTTTTGTGTCTGTGTAGAGCAGACCAACTTTAAACCAATCCACATTGAGGAAATCAAAAATGAAGTGTCCAAACTGCAACGTTGATCTAGAAGCGACCCTTGAAGTAGCTACAATTGAGTTAGAAATCAAGAGTTCTTCTCTTGGTTTTTATGTTGGTACACCACACCGGGTTGATGGCTTCTATTTGTACCTCGGTACAGACCTTGAGCTACATAAAGAAATGATGGGGCTATATACACCCTACCTTTCTGAGGCTTACGCTGAGAAGCTTCTAGAGAACTTCTGTAAAAAAGAAATCAAAGGCTAAGGAATACTAATGAAATATGTAAGTTTTATGTCGCTCATCCGAACAAACAAAACAGAAGTACAGGGTATTGAAGTGGGTACCTGTCACGTCTTCCCTAAGTTAGATGGAACAAATGCTTCTATCTTCTGGGATGATGAGAACTATGGTCTCGGAGCGGGTTCACGCCGACGAAAACTAACAGAGGGTAAGGATAATGCTGGTTTCTTCAACCACATGAAGGACCACCTTACAGCTATTGAGTTGGTGAAAAGCTTTTCCACTTGGAACATCTTTGGTGAGTGGCTTGTTCCACACTCTCTAAAAACCTACCGTGAAGAGTCTTGGCGTCAGTTCTACATCTTTGACGTCTGGGACCAAGACAAGGAGCGATACCTGACATACGACGAGTACCAACCAGCCCTTCAGCCAATCCTAGACTCTGTTCCTTGTAATGACATCCGTATCATTCCACCTATGGCTATCATCAAGAACGGCACTATCCTAGACTTTCAACGGTGTGCTGAAGAGAACACCTATCAGATTGTGGATGGTAAAGGTTGTGGTGAAGGCGTCGTCATCAAGAATTATGAGTTTACCTCAGAGTTCAACAAGACGCCTTACGCTAAGCTTGTCACCAACCTTTTTAAAGAAGCTAATGCTGAAGCTTTTGGTGCACGTGAGATTAACCAAGAGTATCTTGAGCAGAAAATTGCTGAGAAGTACACCACCTTTGGGCGAGTGGAGAAGATCAAGCTAAAGATTGAAGAGTCTACAGGTGAGCCTTGGCATGGTAAACTTATCCCACGGCTAATCAACACTGTTTACCACGATATCATCACAGAGGAAATGTGGGAAATCTTGCAAGACAACAAGAAACCAACCATCAATTTCAACCTGTTACACCGTTACATTATTATCAGCATTAAGGCTGTTCAACCGGATTTGTTTTAGGAGATAAAAAAAAAAAAA
>Ga0208303_1001094_pt1 | contig 10925 bp, 11 predicted proteins | sample CB_VirMetaG_2_FD_184537 | JGI IMG/M metagenome (GOLD analysis project Ga0208303, IMG submission 184537) | Freshwater to marine saline gradient viral communities from Chesapeake Bay - CB_1504_2 Viral MetaG (SPAdes) (version 4) | ecosystem: Environmental > Aquatic > Marine > Coastal | place: USA... | reverse complement strand
TTTTACTGTTAAAGCTAAAAACTTTTCTGGAGGTAATTTTCTACAAACACAATCTGGTACCACACAAAGAACAGCAACTAGCCCTGTAGAACAATTTACAGAAAAGTTAAACTATCGTTTACGAGGTAGGTCTTTTGCTTTACGAATTGATTCAACATCATTAGGGACTAAATATAAACTTGGTACGCCAAGAGCTAGTATAAGAGAGGATGGAAGACGATAATGTTAGTAACCAGTATTCCTCAATATATTCAAGGTTTAACAAATGCAAAGCTTGATTTAACAACTACAGATGTAACAACACTGTATACGGCACCTAGTGGAGCAGAATCAAATGCTTCTGTTATAAATTCTATTCTAGTTCACGATGATAGTAACAATGGAGACACTATAACTGTTACTTTAACGGATAAAGATAGTAATGTCTTTCAGTTGTTTGAAAAAACCATTGCAGGACACGCTACAGAAGAATTGTTAACAAAAGATTTAATATTGCAAGGTGGTGACATCATAAAAGTACAAGCTGTAAATGCGAACAGACTTCTTGTTGTAGCTAGTATACAAGAGCTAATTAAGACTAGAATCACAACAAGTGCGATAACACAGATATAGGATTGAACAAATATCTAAAATAAGGTAATGTATTGATATGAGTTTAGGTAAATTACTTAAAAAAATAGCACCAATTGCAATAAGTGCGTTTGCAGGACCTGCCATTGGCTCTGGCTTAGGGGCAATGTTCGGCTCTTCTGCTGTCAATCCATTTATATCAAGAGCATTGACAGGAGCTGTTACATCAAAATTGATGGGTGGTAGAAATAAAGACGCTTTGAGAAACGCCTTGCTTTCTGGTATTGGTGGTATGGCGATAGATAAGTTTGGTGGTCAACAGATACCAACAGATGGAACTAATGTTCGTTCTGACTTGCCCATTGGAAGCAGAGGCTCTGGTCAATTTTTAGATAATAGAGGTGCAAATCAAGCTGCATCAAAAATTATGGAAAATATACCATCAACTGAACAAGCTTCAAAACAAATAGCAGAATCCTTTAAGCCTCAAACTTTTACTGGTGAGTTGCTTAAATCAAGTGGTATTGGTACAGATAATTTATTAGCACGTTTATTAAACACAAGAATGGGTGAAGGATTAACGGCGGGTCTTATAGCTCAATTACTTGCTGGAGATGAAGAAGAGCAATTAAGAGAATTTGAGCAAAGACCTTTTGGATACGGAGGGCCTGGTGGGAGATTAGGTGGCATAACATATGCCAACATGGGCGGGCCTATGGGTTTTCCTCGTAGAAACGGCGGCATTGATCCATCAGAAGGTTCTGGCACAAAAGATGATGTTCCTGCTATGCTTATGGCGGGTGAATTTGTGTTAACAAAAGATGCAGTTAAAGGTTTAGGCGATGGCAACCAAAGAAAAGGCATCCAAAGAGCCTATAATATGATGGATAACTTGGAGGCTAGAGCGTAATGAGCACAGTCACATACCAAAACATACAAAGATTACCCCCCTTTTTAGAAGGTTTGCAAAAAAGGTTGTTGCAAACAGGATTTGGTGAGTTTGATGGTGACACACAAACAAGTCCAGGTCTTCTTGATACCCCTTTAGGATTGCCCCAATATCAAATTGCTGGAATGGATCCGTTAACAAAAAGAGCGGCAGAGTTAGGTGAAGGTTTAGTTGGCACGGCAAGACCATTTTTAGAGGGTGCCGCTGAACAAGCTTTAGCTGGACAACAAGCGTTAACTTCTGGTTTAGGTATGTTACAACCAGGGCAAGCTTCAAGATTTACGGAGCCACTAACAGAACAAATAACTAGTGGCATAACAAAATTTCAAGACCCATACCAGCAACAAGTTATTGACCGAACAATGGAGCAGCTTAATAGACAAGCTGATTTAAGAAGAGCAAAGGCAGACGCTGAAGCCGTTAGCTCTGGTGCTTTTGGTGGGTCAAGACAAGCAGTTCAAAGATCTGAAATGGAGCGTGGTTTACAAGATACAAAAGCAGACACGCTAGCTAGATTGTTGTCTGCTGGTTATGGTCAAGCTTTAAAAGCCTCACAAGATGCTGCAGGTCAAGGTCTTAAAGCACAACTAGAATCTGGAAGATTGTCTGGTGGTCTTGGTCAAGCATTTGGTACATTAGCAGGAACATCTAGTGATATAGGTCGTTTACAACAAGCTTTAGGTCAAGCGGATGTATCTCAGTTATCTCAATTAGGTGCTTTAAGGCAAAGGCAACAACAAGCAGAGTTAGATGCACAAAGAGCTAATCTTATGCAACAAGCCCAAGAGCCATTTACTAGATTGCAAATAGGACAAAACTTATTGCAAGGCATGCCTAGTGCAAGTATTCCGTCAACATTTACACAAGCTACACAACCTGCTGCTAATCCATTTTTACAAGGAATTGGTGCTTATACGACATTATCACAGATAGCACCATTTAGTGGTGGTCCTACAGGAAAATAACATGGCACCGAAGCAAAACTTAAATATTGGAGATACAGACGCTTTATTGAAAAGTTTAGGCCTTCCTCAGCAACCTAAAACATTTGGGCAATTAGCAAATGTATATGGACAAGGTATTTTAAATCAAGGACCTTTGAAAGATAGATTTATTCCGCCAACAGGTAAATTTAAGACTGTTCCAGGGCAATCAAGAGGTTTAGGTTTTTTAAAAGATATTGCAAATGTTGGCCTTAGTGGAGTTGATTTATTAAATCAAGGAATTAGTGGTATTAGTGCTCTTACAAATCCGTCAGGTAACATTATTGGTGATTATTTATCTCAACTTGACCCAGAAGCATTTAAGTTGCAGACCGAAGGAATTGGTGCTGGCCCTGAAATGTTTCTTCCCGGACAAGATCAGCAATTAAAAGGTAATGTTGGTGCAAAGTCAATGGCAGATGTTCCAGGCATGGATATCTTCACAGAAGCTGGTCAACAAGCTTTAGGTGATGAAGCAAACAAAGCCATTGACAATATAATGAAACAACAGCAAAAAGGCAAACCTTCCGAAGTTGATACAAGTCAAGTTATTGATACAAGTTTTGATAGTGATTTTGATGCAGATTTAGCGGAATCAACTGGAGCCGTTGATGGTGAAGTAAAGGGTGCGGACACACCTGCTAAAAAAGCTACAGTAAAAGCTTTAGATGAGTTTTTAAAGGAAGCAAGACCTGGCGTAAGTCCAAAAACTTTTGATGAATATATTAATGAGTTTGGAGAAGCAACTGGATTGGATGTTTCTGGTGAGCCAGATACTAAACAAGCTCTAATGTCATTTGGTTTAGCGTTAATGCAAAACAGAGCAGGCAAAGGTTTTGATATTAGCAATATATTGAGAGCAACTGGCGAGGCAGGCGAGGCTGCAATGCCAGATTTTAGAAAAGCAGTAAGCGAGGCTAAAGCCATAAGAGCTAAAGCAGGTGCATACGCTTTAAGTGAAAGAGAGTCAGACCAAAAGAAGGCAATGGATAGACAAGGTTATGTAATAATTCCAAAAGATGGTGGCTTGCAAAATAGTATACTTAAAAACACAGGTAACTTTCAAAGACTTAATAGTTATGAACTGAACAACTTAATGAATGATTCGGAATTTAACAAAAACTTTGAAGTTATAGATTCTTCTTCATATACAGATATGACAAAAGCCCTCATAACTGCATCAACAAAAGATAAGCAAAAAGTATTTTTAGAAAAACCTAGATCAATACCATTATTTGGTGGTTCTAAAATAAATTTTGATGTTTTTTATACAAATCCAAACAACCCAACTGGAGCAAAAAACAAAATTATACAACCAGAAGTGGCTTTAAATACGATCCAAACTATGGAAAAAGGTTTAAAAAGAGCTGAAGATCAATTTAGAGATATCGCTTCATTAATAAATCAAACAGGTGTAACTGCTGGTGATCAAATTCAATCTTTTGGTACGCAGTTAGCTAAATCATTTGGTATAAAAATAGGTTCTGGACAAACAACCCCATTAAAAAGACTACAAGCTGTTTTAACTGAATTAAAAGCTAGAAATGCAGCAGATATTCTTGGAGAAAGTGGCAAAACTATATCTGATAATGATAGAAGATTGGTTGATGAAATAGTTGGAGGTATTGATGTTTTTAGAGGAGAGGGTGATTTAGATCTACTTAAAGAAAAATTAGGTAGACTTTATAAAAATATTATCAATACAAGAAGAGATGAAATTAATGAAGCATATAAAAATGTGAGTAGATTTATAAATATAGAACAAGGTGATTCTACAACTGCTGGAACAAAATATGAGAAAGTAGAAGACGATCAAGGTGTTATATATAGAAGAATCAGACCGAGTGGCACATAATGGGTATAATAAGAGTTGAAACTCCACAAGGAATTGTAAGAGTTGAAATTGAAGGTAATGAGCCTACCGAACAAGAACTTCAAGATATTGACAGGCAGTTTGCTGTTGAACCAAAATCAAAAACTTTTGAAGATTTACTAGCAGAAACTAAAACAATTCAACAAAAGCAAGGTGACATTCCGCAAGTGAACTTTGATACAGAGTCTGGCATACAAAATTTTGGTCTTAGGTCTGCCTTATCTGTAGCAGAAAACAAAGCAGAAGAAGAAGCTATACTTGCAAAACAAGGTTTTTCAACAGCAGATTACACAAGAGATAATAGAGGTAGATTAGCGTTAACACCAAGTGGTGCAAGAAAAGTAGGTGTTGAAACAGACAAAAATGTTCTCATTGATGAAGAGGGCTTTAGCAGAAATGATTTATCTGATTTAGTTGGCATATTACCAGAATTAGGAGGTGGTATTCTTGGTGCAGTCAAAGGTGCGACAGTTGGAACTGGTTTTGCTCCCGGTATAGGAACATTACTAGGTGGTGCCTTGGGTGCTTTTGTTGGTGGTGGCGGTGGATCACTTGTTGAGGAAGCAATAGAAGGTTTAGCTGGCGTATCAAAACAAACTGCAGGTGATATAGCACAAGATGCTGTTGTTGAAGGTAGCATAGCTGCCGCTGGTGAATTGTTGTTCGGTATACCTTTGTTAATTTACAGAGGAATAGCTCCATCTGGTAAAAAATTTATACAAGAAGCAAGTAAAGAAGATTTAAGACTTACTGCAAAAGGTATTGAACAAGGATTAGAGCCTACTATAGCACAAATAAAAGGTAGACCTATTGCAGCTAAATTCCAACAATTACAAGAAAGTGTATTAGGAGGATCACCAAGAACACAAAAAATAGCTGAAGCTATGGATAAAAAAGTTGGTGAACTAAATCAATTTATTAGTCAAGCTGCTACAGAAGGTAGCCAAAAGTCCGCAGGTGATTTGTTTATAGAGTTTGAAAAAAAGTTTGGAAAAGAATTAGCTAAAAAACAAACAGAAGCTTATGGCTCAATTATGACTGCTCTTAAACAATCCGCTGATAATTTAGCAGGTGGATTAGAGCGTAATCAACTTATAGATGACAATATATTTAATTTTGTACAACAATCTGCAAAGAATTTTGAAGATACCATGTCTCAACAATGGGCTACCATCAATGAAGTCATTGAGACATCTATTGGTGACGCAAGAATTTTACCGACAAGTTTAGTCAAAGAAGTTGCGGATTTAGCAGAAAAGAAATTTGCACAAGCTGGAGCTGGTAGATTAGCTACAGAAGAAGGTCGTGTAGGTTTATCTTTGGTAGAAGAATTAAGAGGATTAGGTGACAAAGCATCATTTACTGACGCTTATCAACTTAGAAGAAAACTTTGGGATTTAAAGAACGCCCCTAAAACTGTTCAAGAAGTTGAACAAAAAGCTATAATTGATGGATCTGTAAACTTAACTCAAGTTTGGGATGATGCAATTAGAAAAGTAGATAATTTACTTTTAAGATCAAATATTGATTCACTTACAAAAGACATAACCGAACAAATAGGTTCAGACGCATTTGGTAAAATACAAGTTGCATCTAAATTATTGCCGAGTGCTAGAAAGCAATTTAGAGAGGGAACAGCTCTTTATAATGATATATCAAGCACTCTAGGGTCTAAAGAGCTTGTTGAGCAAATGCGTAGTGGTTCATTCAACATTGCAAGGCCTGGATCTTTAACTGGATTAACAGAAAGAATAATTGGTACTGGAGGTACACCAACTGGTCTTAATAGATTAAAAAAAGCATTAGACGATACACAATACAATCAAATTAAAACTCAAATGGGTAAAGATTGGATTCAAAGTGCTCTAACAAAAACTGGTTTTAATTCAATTAATCCAACAAAATTTAAACCAAATGAGTTTATAAAATCATTAGATGATTTAGGTGATACTGGCGTAGAGCTATATGGTAGAGCGGAATATAATAGATTAAAACAAGTTGCTAAAGGCTTTGAAGATTTGAAAATAACAAATCTTGATGAAGACGTAATAACACAAGCAGTTAGTCAAGGTCTTGATCAAGGTGTGGCTTCTGCTATGCGTGGAGCATTACAAACATTAGAAGAAACATCAAGATTAAGATCTAATAGTGTTTTTGCAAAAATAAGAAACAATAGATTAGATCCTGAAGAAGCTTTAGATTTGGTAATGTCTCCAGGTGCTACACGTGGCGATTTAAAAGCTGTGATGAATTTTTACAAAGGTAAGCCTGCAGAACTTAAAACAATCCGTGGTGCTTATGTAGAAAATATGCTTGACAATATAGGTGCCGTAACAAACGCAGATGGAATGAAACAATTAGCAAAAAATATTGCTAGAGCAGACAAAAGTAACAAACTTGATATAATTTTTCCAGACGTTGGTGATACCGCTGGTGTTGCTACGAACATTAGAGATTTTGGTAAAATACTAACTAGAATATCAAATAATATACCAAAAGGTGATCTTGTTGCCGCAGGTATATTAGCTAACGTATTTAATAATGTTGGTAGAATTGCTAAAATGTTCGTTCTTGGCCAGTTATTTACTGGTAAGAAAGCTATGAAAGAGATTGTTGAAGCCTCTAAAAAGTTAGAAAATACAGCAAATCCAACTGTTGAACAAAAAAGAGTATTTTTAACTGCCGTGTCTAATGCCTTCCGACCAGGGCAAGCAATTGCTCAAACTACACAAGAGGGCGTGAGAGACACATCAAATCAAGTACAAGCATTATCTGAAAGTTCTGGTATTAATCAAGCTATTGGAAATGTAGTAAGTAACACAACAAATCAAATGCAAGGTATAAAATCAGTAAATCCAGCAACAAATGTTGGTAAGATAGATGTTACCCAGCCAGGTGTTGGAGCTTCTCTTGGTTTATCGCCAGCCGATCAAGCTATAGCAGCTAGACGTAAGCCTCAATCACCACTTTCAGCTAACATGGAGCAATTTGGAGAGTTGTTTAACAGATGAACACAGATGAATTAAGAGAAGAATTAAAAGAAGATGAGGGTTGTAAGTACGAGATATATCTTGATCATTTAGGGTTGCCTACATTTGGTATAGGTCATTTAGTTACTGAATGGGATGAAGAATATGAAAAGCCAGTAGGAACACCAGTATCAGAAGAAAGAGTAAATAACTGCTTTAAAGTGGATGTTGAAGGAACAATATCAGAGTGCAAAAAATTATTTAATAACTTTGATGATTTGCCAGAAGAAGTTCAAAAAATCTGTGCGAACATGATGTTTAATATGGGTAGACCCAGATTAAGTGGATTTAAAAAATTTATTGCCGCATTGGAAAATAAAGACTGGCAAGAATGTGCCGTTCAAATGGAAGACAGCCGTTGGCACAAACAAGTAACAAACAGAGCGAATCGCCTAATTTCAAGAATGAGAGCGGTCGAGGGTACCTAATCCCAAAGTCTTAACATTGCTGTTAATTTCATACTTTTCATATTCTGTATCAACCATTAAACCAATTTGTTGGCGTATATTTCTTCTTTCTTTGTCACAAATAATTTTAAGTTTATTATACGTAGATAAATCAATTCCTATTGACTTGAATCTTGATGGGTCTGCCATTATACTACCTCCATGAATTATAAATACCCAATTATACCCAATAAAACCCGAAGACCCAACAAATATTTTGCGAAAAAAACTGTCGCTATGGGATTAAAGTTTGATAGCAGATGGGAAGCAGAGCGTTGGGGGCAATTAAAATCTATGGAAAGAGCTGGTGTAGTTGATCAATTAGAAAGACAAGTTAAATACGAACTTAAAATTAATGATGTTAAGATATGTAATTATATAGCAGACTTTACATATTTATTAATTGAAGAAGATGGCTCATCAAGGTTTATAGTTGAAGATGCTAAAGGTGTCCTAACGCCAGAATTTAAGCTTAAAAAAAAGCTTATGCTCGCCATACATAATATAGATATTTTACTTAGTTTTAAAAAAAAATAATATTCTGTATTGACAAGCAGGATTTGTGTGCCTATGTTTTAGGTATCTAGTGTCTATTTTATAAAAGAGAAAGGAATAATTATGGATTTAGATTTTTTAAGCATGCCTTTACAGGATGTGTTCAAGTATCGTGAAGACTTGAAAGCACAAATCCAAGCGTTAAAGGATAAACAAACTATTCTTAATGATGATCTTGCTATCAGATTTGGTAATACAGCAAGAAACAAACTCATTGAGGATGGTAAAGATTATGGCTCTATTACGTTAAATGAAGAGGGCTATAAAGTAAAAGTAACTCTAAGGCAGAAAGTCACTTGGGATCAAGAAGGTCTTGCACAAGCTTTGATGAATATGGATCAAGATGATGCTAGACACTATGCTAGGATTACCTATGGCATTGATGAGCGTAAGTACAACAATGCACCTCCTGCCGTAAAGTCAAAACTACAAGAACACAGAACTGTAGAAGTTACAGGTGCAAGTGTTGATATCACGGAGGTTAGCAATGGCTCTTAAAATTATTTCAGCTGAAGAAAGATTAGCAGAAAAAAAAGGTCATAAGATTGTAGTCTGTGGTCAAAGTGGTGTGGGCAAGACAACTCTTGCACGTACTCTTGATCCAGATACTACTTTATTTATGGATTTAGAAGCTGGTGATGCCGCTATTGAAAGATGGCCAATTGATGTTATTCGCCCAAAAACATGGGAAGAGTGCAGAGATTTTGCTTGTTTTCTTGGTGGGCCTAATCCTGCTTTGACACCAGAGCAACCATATAGCGTTGTGGAATATGAAAGAGTTTCACAAATGTATGGTGACTCTATTGCCATGATGCAGAAATACGATTCTATTTTTGTAGACAGTATTACTGTGGCTGGTAGACTTTGTTTTCAATATTGTCTTGGACATGCTGATAATAAATCAGATAGAACAGGCAAGATTGATACAAGGGCTGTATATGGTATGCAAGGTCGTGAGATGATGTCATGGCTTACTCATTTGCAACACATTAGAGATAAAAACGTAATTTTTGTTGGTATCTTAGATGAAAAGGTAGATGACTACGGCAGATCTGTATACGAACTACAAATTGAAGGAGCTAAAACTGGTCGTGAACTTCCAGGTATTGTTGATGAAGTTATCACAATGGCTGTAATGCCAAGTGAAGAACATGGTCCATTTAGAGCCTTTGTTTGTCAAACACTTAATCAATGGGGTTATCCAGCAAAAGATAGGTCTGGTCAATTAGAGATTATTGAAGAGCCTCACCTTGGTAAGTTGTTGGCAAAAATTAGCGGAAGATCGACAGAAAAAAATGATTTAAATTTTGTTGATCCAAATACAATCAATTCTAGCGAAAAGGAGACAAAGTAATGATTGATTTTAATGAAGTTCCAAACGATTCAAATAACAGTTTTGAATTAATTCCAGCGGGTACTGTTGCTCGTGTTATTTTAACAATGAAAAGAGGTCCTGAAGTTATTCCAGACTACTCTACTCAACCTCTGTTTAAACAAGGTCAGACTGGCACAAAATGGCTTGAATGTGAGTTCACAGTCGTTGGTGGAGCTTACGACAAGAGAAAGTTTTGGCAAAACATCATGGTTGATGGTGGCAAGATTAATCCAGAAAGTGGCATGCCTTGGTGTAAAGAGATTGGCATTAGAACTTTTAGAGACATTATCAATAGTGCTTTTGCTTTAGACCCAAATGATACATCACCAGAAGCAGCAAATAGAAGAAAGGTAAATGATCTTACTGCTTTAGATGGTGCAACCTTTTGTGTGAAAGTTGCTGTTGAAAAAGGTACAAATGGTTATGCAGATAAAAATAAGATGTTAGTTGCATTAGCTCCAAATAGTAAGGAGTACATTGGTGTAAACACACCACAAATGCAACAACCAGTTGGACAACCTCAAGTAACACAACCTAATGTGGCTCAACCACAAGTACAGCCAACTGCTAATAATACTGTACCTAATTGGGCAAAACAATAGGTTTCTAGATTTCTAGCGGCAGGACACCTTTCTCGTCTGCTAGAGTCGGTTTTGGGTAGCACCGATGCCGCAAAGCTACCCAACATTTTAGGAACACAAACATGATTTTAAGACCATACCAACAAGTGGCAGTAGATGATGCCTCAACTGCTTTAGACAAACATAAAAACACAATTGTAGTTGCACCAACAGGTGCTGGTAAAACTATTATGTTGTCTGCTTTGGTTGGTAAAAGATTTAAAAAAGGAAACAAAGTTCTTATTTTGCAACATAGAGATGAGTTAGTAAGACAAAATAGAACAAAGTTTTTAAGAGTAAACCCAAACATTACCACTAGCATTGTTGATGGATCAGAAAAAGACTGGTCTGGCAGTACAATATTTAGCATGGTGCAAACACTATCAAGAGAAAACAATCTTAATAACATCAATCATTTTGACTTGGTTGTTGTAGATGAAAGTCATCATGCAGTAGCAGACACATATGTTCGTATCATTGATAAAGTTAGGCAAGCTAATGAATCCGTTGAGATTATTGGCTTTA
>Ga0208303_1001093_pt1 | contig 10926 bp, 14 predicted proteins | sample CB_VirMetaG_2_FD_184537 | JGI IMG/M metagenome (GOLD analysis project Ga0208303, IMG submission 184537) | Freshwater to marine saline gradient viral communities from Chesapeake Bay - CB_1504_2 Viral MetaG (SPAdes) (version 4) | ecosystem: Environmental > Aquatic > Marine > Coastal | place: USA... | reverse complement strand
TTAGTCGCGCTCCATACGCTAATGTTTAACTTAACTAATACTGCTCTTTTTGATATTGCACTCATCACTCTTCTCCAACCTACAATTTGTAGGTTTAATCAATTTGAATTGTTTTGCCCACAGGGGCGGTTATCTTCGTGTCGTTCGTTATTGCCCACAGAATTGGAGCAGTCCAATTCCCCCAGTTGTGAATCTCGCCATCAGTCAGCATGATTATGCAGTCAGGCTTGATGCCCTTCTCCTTCAGGTAGTCAGACACACAGGTCGGGTCAGTCCCGCCTCCACCCGTTGCAGATCGCATAGCAGGTGCATCAACCAAAGAATCACTGGAGTAAATCTCGTGATTCTCCACCTGCCCGTCCCAGTCGATGAAGTGAATCTTGTCGATTGAGATTGCCTTAGCGATGCCGATTATCTCGCTTGTCGCGTCCCTGAGTCTGTTACCACACCACATAGAACCCGAAGTATCACGCGTAATCACCGCCTCGTTGATGCTGTTACCTTGCAAGGTCGGCATGATGATGTCGTTATGCAGGAACCTACGGTTTGGTCGTCGCCACGTAGATTGCTCCTTCTTTCTACACGTCGAGTTCATAAACATACGCAACAGTGCTCGCCAACTCACCTTGGGTGTGACTAGCTCGGCAAGTCCCAGTGCATCACGTAGACCACCTTGTCCTGCTTTAGCATCAGCATGGAGTCCTTGGCGGATAGCTTGCTTGATGTCCTCGGCAAGTTTCTCCTTCTCCTTAGCGTCCATGTCCTTTGCACCCTCCCAATCATGATGGTCGAATCCTGCGTCACCTTCGCCACCACTGCCACCACTGCCACCTTGTTGCTCCTGCTCAAGGTCTTGGAAGATGCGCTTCACTGTCCACCCATGATACTTCGGGTCATACAGTCCGATTGCCTTGCCATCATCTCCGACAGGCATCTCTGTCAGTATGTGCTGCGGGTCAGCCGCTTCGATACGATCGTGAATCCAGAAGTCAGTCGCCATGTTGGTACGCATAGCGTCCTGCTCGGCAAGCCTACGGTAAGTCACCATGTGCATACCTGCCTTGTGTAACCACTCATGTACCAAGACAAGCGCCGCGCCTTTGTCCCCATTCTTTATCTGCTTGAATAGAAAGTCAGGGTTGAACCAACAGTCCCGTCCGTTAGTACACGCTGTAGGTACGTCAGTAGTAAGATAAGTCTTACCATGCATAGCCACACCGCGTAGTAAGCCAAACTCCTTCGAGCGCATCAGTCCGATCTTGATCGCTTTGAATTTTCTGTCTGCTAACATAGTTGTTCTCCAACCTACATATTGTAGGTTTACAGTAAGTCTTCGTTGTCAGCCGCCCACAGTGCGAAGTCAGCATTAGTGAAGGCGATCTGCTTCTTGGCATGTCGCGCGAGAGTCACACAGAATATGACTTGGAACTCCTCCTCCATGCGGCGTAGGTACTTGAGGATATTGCTCAGGTTATCCTTCTCCACGTGCTGTAGCAGACCGAACGTGAGAACTGCTCGTGCACCTGAGTCCTCTGGAATCATAGCTGTGTCAGGCGACGTGATGATAGAACTCACCGAAGGCAGGCTCTCTTGGAACCGAATGAATGACACTTGGCTCTCGGCGTAAGGCGCACCTGCTGCACCTGTTAGAGCAGCCATAAGCGAATCCGAATCGAAGTAATCCATCTGCCAAATGATACGGCTTGAAAGCTCTAGTGTGCGAGGCGAGACCACATTGTCCTGCGGGTTGGCAGGGTGAAAGATAAGCTCGTTGATAACACCATCGAGGTATGACGCAAGCGCCTGCGGATAGCGGTCTACCCATGCCATAACAACAGGGTGAATGCCGTTAGCTGCTGCCCACTGGAGCCACTCGGTTGCATTCGATTTACGCACCACTAGCTCGACGACACGCTGCCTAGTGTGCTGCGCGAGTCCATCACCCACTCCGTCAGTGTCCATGTTGCCTGTCATAAAGATAATGCTGCCTTCGGGAATAGCGAGGTCACCTAGTCTAGGTCTAAATACTTCTAGCATAGGGTGAAGCATATTCTTTACTGGGTCAGCGCCCTTGGTAAACTCATCGAGGCATATCACCACAGGCTTACCTGTAGTCAGACCGAACCGCGCATTGGGGTAGTAGCGTGTGACCTTCTCAGTATGGTCGATGACAGGCATCGCCACATCACCAAGGTCTAGGTTAGGTACATCAACCATCGACAGGTCATAGCCTGTAGCCTCTGCTATAGCAGCAGCAATCATTGATTTACCCACCCCGGGTTCGCCTCGTAACATATAGCGCACGTTGGGGTTAGCTAGGATAAGCGCCGCTGCTTGCTTATGGTTTACGGTGCGTATTTCGCTTAATAAAGATTCACTCATTGTCGTTCTCCGTTGGTAACCTATAATTTATAGGTTGGTTTTTAAGGTTAAAGTTTGATCGTACAATTATATTGTACCACAGTGTGGTACAGAATGTCAAGTCGTCAAGAAGCAGCCGAACTGCTCGGGCTTTCCTGTCATGTGTATCTTGCGCTCGTCCATCGAGACAACGAGCAGCTTATTGTTATGAAACCCACGCAGGTAATACTTATGCCCACGTGTGTCCCTTAGTATTTCCCCAGTACACACAATGGTCTGGGTCTTGGCTTTAATTACATCACTCATAGCACTAGCCCCTCCCCACCTGCCATGTACTTGCCGTTCTCGTTGGATAGCGGGTTGTTAGTCTCTCGCTTCTCGAACAAGTCGTCACAGAACACATACTTAAGCACGTCGTCCATCAACCGCTTGAGTCTGTCGGGGTCTGCGGCTACAACACGTCTCGGCCTACCTCTACCGGAACTTGTAGCGTAGTCCCACTGGGTGTTGATTGCGTGGGGTATCAGTAGCTCGAACGCATCGTTCCATCGCTCTTGGTCAGTCATCGCTGCATACAGATAGCGCGCCTCCATAGATGCGGGGCTTCGATAGTGGGCAACCTTGTACTGCTCGGGGTCGATCATCTTGGCGCACGCGAGGGCAAACTTGCGAAACTTCTCCACCTCCTTGCGTCTCATTCCCATTGGAGCGCGCTTGAGGTAGTACCCGTACATGGGCGGCTCGCCAACAAAGTCGAACGCAGCGGCTGTCGGGCTTGGCTCTTTGCACCGTATTGTTACTGTACCCTCGGTAAGGAGCTTGATTTTCTTGTTGGCGGGGTTGCCTGTGGGGTTTACCTCGATGACTGTGCAGCCGCCCTTGGTATACGCGCATACTGGTCTGCTGTAATAGCTTCGGGTGAATATGCCATCAATGAAGCTATGCGTGGTTGTTGATGCGTACCCTCCGTTGTCTATGATGATGTCGCCGTTCGACACGAAGGTAACCACGTCAGTGTCATACAATCTGCAAGCCACCGCATCGAGCGCACCTTCTGGAGTTGCTGCCATGCCTAATGCTTTGGGGTGCGTGGTCTTGATGATCTGCATATGCTTCTTGCGCCTACCGTTGGTTGTGGCACAGATCGGTCGCAGGTTGTCGCTACCCCTTAGCGGAGTGATTGACTCGTAGTGCGCTACTGCTTCGGCGTACGAGTGTAGTACTGGTAGATCAGTTACGTTTCCAAACATCTTCGTTCTCCTTGGTTGAACCTATAAATTATAGGTTGGTTAGTTGCGTTTTTCTGGTACTTCTTGTGCTTCGTCTATGAGGTGTTGCTCTTCTGCCCACCGCTTAAGCACGCCTAAGTCGTACTCTGCCAGTAGCTCGCCAAGCGTTATGGCTTCTTTGTTATTCACAGATACATCATCTGCATCGGGTACACTGTTAGTGTAGGTCTTGAATCCTTCCTTCATAGCTCGTCCTCCTCGGGTAAAAACCCTCTAAGTCGTTCTGTTGGTACAAAGGTCAGCAGCTCCTCGATGACCGTCCAATCGTTATCGGCTATCTGAAGTTTCATTTCTTCGATCACTGCATCTATTAACTCTTGGTTCTCGTTCATAGCAGCATCCCCAAAAATACTAGGCAGTAAATACCCACAACAAAGCCAACCACACCTAGACCACGCATTGCCCATACCCAAGCAGGTGCTTGCGCTTCCTCCTCCTGCCACCGGTACTTGTTGTCTGGGTCGTGAATGTTAAGGTCACGCGGGAAACATATCTGGTCGGTGCGCCACTTGGTCATACGCTCGTGTATCTTTTCCTTGCCTTCAGCCATCTTTCGCAATTCTTCTCTCATGTCGTTCTCCTGTTGAACCTATAATTTATAGGTTGGTTGGCTGTGTAGTCTTACACAATTGCTCTGGGCGAATTCCCATTGAGTAAGTATATTGTACCACAATAAATTAGCTTTGTCAAGTTGAGAGGTAGTCTTACGAAAGGGGCGTTTATTCTTATAATAATATGGTGAGAATATAAGAGTGTGGTACGGGTGTAAAGCCGCGAACTACGGGGGGTTAGGTTTGTATTCTTACATTCTTATATTATTATACTAATATAGAGAAGAAGCGGTGTTGTAATCGTGGATTAGTTTTGAACGACTTATGCCAAGGGGGAGAAGAGGTCAGGGAATTGGGGGAGTTTGTTCTAAAAAGGCGTAAGAATGTAAGAATACATGAATTACTAAGCAATACAACAGCTTACGCTCATAACTTAAACGTAATGTTAGGAGTTACGCGTAATAGTGTGGTACAGCAGCATCTACGCGTGGTACAGGAGCTACAGCTACTATCACTAGTAGTACTATCATACTACTATCACGAGACGAACTTCGGAAAGCGAGGCACAAAAAAGCCCTCTGTTTTACGAGAGGGCTTGAACCTATAATTATAGGTTAATCGATAGCTTCACTTTCCAAAACCTCGCGCAGTTGATCGAGGATTGCTTCTAAGCGCGGGGTCATGGTTTCCGTTTTAACGCCATACTCGACCTGCGATTTGACGACCGCTAGAATCTTATCTGCTACTTTATCGGCGGATTCCGCATCTGGTGCAACTGGGGGTTTAACGCGCTCTTTTGCCTCTGCCTTTGCTGCGAGGCGCGCTGTCTCGACATCAGTAATACGACCACGCGAGTCAGAGTGCGCGCTCAACTTGCCGATATATTGCCAGCGCGAGTCAAACTTTTTTTCTAGTCCAGCTTCTTTGAAAGCATCGCGGTAATCGGTGCGCGCATCCTTCACGCTTTTAAACTCCGCCTCGCTCATGCCGCACTTTGCCGCGCTCGAATTGCCTTTATATAAACCCCAATCAAGCGTACCGAAATGTAGATCGAACGCCGCAGCGATAGCTCGCGCCCCTGCCTCATCCTTTGCGCCCAACTCGTTAACTAGTGTAGCGTCCGCTGCGATTGCTGCGCTTAATGGTGAAACTGTTGTGGGTACTGTAGTAGTCTTTTTAGCCATGATCTGATTCTCTCTGTTTAACCTATAATTTATAGGTTGAATTATGTCGAACGCCCTTTGCCCTCGACTTGAAACCAGTATACAGTATTTCGTGGTACGGTCAAATCAGCCTAGGCGAGCGGCAGCGACCCCCACCCTCCCCCCACCCCCCACTTTGTCGCGCGAGGTACCATAGCTTATATATACATAATAGTTTGCACAGTACCCCACCCAATTTGAGAATTCCAAACCCCCCACCCCAATAAAATCAATAACTTAGCGTAGGACTTTTCTGAAAGTCCTGTTTGTCCCGTAGTCCTACTTTCCGTCTTACTAACAAAATCAATGACTTACAACATATTAATTCCCATGGGACACTAAAATCCGCCGAATTAATCAGATTACCTTCTTTTACCCCCACCCCCTAGTTTTTTCGTTTACTTTTGCCAGACCCCACCCCCCTTACACACAGAAACACCCCCCGTCAAGGGACCCAAACACCTAGTTCGAATCCCTCCTAATTATTTTTGTTTGTGTAACTTATTGATTTTATTACCCACGTACCACCCAAAATGGGTACTGATACCCCCAAAATACCGTCAAACATACCAATAATTATTTTCATACCCCAAACCTTGCACCTGCTTAAACAATGACTTACACTCCGCTAATCGGTATTAACTACCTGCGAAAATATATGCCTACTGTACAAGTGGAGCCAACAAAGGACCACAAGGTCCCCTACGACCTATCCGAAGAGAAACCTAAAACTCTTTTGGAGGAGATGGCCGTTGCCGGCAACACAGCAGAGCTACAAGAGTCATTAGGTGCATCCCTCGACATAACTGAAGGCGATGCAGAGCGGGAGAAAGAACTCCTGCGGGCCGTGGCGCAAGCCAAAAAGCCTACCAACCTGTCTAATCAGACCACAGCCTTTGCTGCTGCGGCATTCCTACGCACATACGGTGCCCAACTTGCGATGGACGCGGCTCAAGCTCGCGCTGCCATTACGAACAAGCTTATGGAGATTGCCGATTGTGGCGACCCGCGGTACGAGCTAAAAGCACTTGAGTTACTTGGTAAGCATAGCGACATCGGGATTTTCACTCAACGCAGTGAAATTACAATCAACTATAAGAACCCCGCTGACCTAGAGGATGCCATCAAGGAGCGGGTTAAGAACTTATTAAATGCCACCGTAGTAGAAACAATATCCCTAGACGACCAGCTCGGCGTGCTTGCAGATACTCAAACGAGGTTGGACGACGCGCTGGGGGTATTAGCCGAGGATATAGATATCGAAGACAACGAGGTTGAGGGGGAAGAAGATGACATCGCCCTTTGACGACATATCAATCCGAGATATACCTAAAGTCTTGCCCCTGCTATCGCAGCCAGAGCAAGAAAAACTGCTCGCCGAACTAGAGCATTTGGCGAGGCTTAAAAAGAAGACCAAAGCCCAGACTAAGTTCTTGGACTTCACGGACCAAGTTTGGCCTACTTTTATATCAGGGAGACATCATGCCAAAATGGCTGAAGCATTTGAGCGCGTTGCTAGTGGAAAGTGTAAACGTCTTATTATTAACATGCCTCCTCGGCATACTAAGTCTGAGTTTGCTAGTTATCTCTTGCCTGCATGGTTTTTGGGAAAGTACCCCCATAAGAAAGTTATTCAAACGTCACACACCGCCGAGCTAGCGGTAGGCTTTGGCCGTAAGGTACGTAACTTAGTAGACCAAGATATATACCGCGACATATTTCCAGACTTGCACCTGTCTGCGGACTCAAAGGCAGCGGGTAGATGGAACACCAGTAAGGGCGGAGACTACTTCGCTATTGGTGTTGGCGGTGCGGTGACCGGTAAAGGTGCGGACCTGCTTATTATTGATGATCCCCACTCGGAGCAAGAAGCCGCGCTGGCGGAAATAAACCCAGACATTTACGACAAGACGTACGAGTGGTACACATCTGGTCCTCGTCAGCGTTTACAGCCGGGCGGGGCTATCGTCATAGTAATGACGCGGTGGTCGCTCCGAGACTTGACCGAGCGAGTGCTAAAGTCCTCCGCGCAAAGGGGCGGAGAAGAGTGGGAAGTCATTGAATTCCCTGCTATTTTACCTTCGGGTAACGCGTTATGGCCTGAGTTCTGGCCGCCTGCGGAACTTCAAGCACTAAAAGAAGAACTACCTAACAGCAAGTGGATGGCGCAGTACCAGCAGCAGCCCACGTCAGAACAGTCGGCTATTATTAAGCGGGAGTGGTGGAGAGAGTGGGAAGAGGAAGAGCCACCCCCCGTGGACTTTGTATTGCAGTCTTGGGATACCGCGTTCGAGAAGACTAACAGATCAGACTACTCGGCCTGTACAACGTGGGGAGTGTTCTATCGGGCGGACAACGACGGGGTGAGCAGAGCTAACGTCATCTTACTAAACGCGTACCGAGAGCGGATGGAGTTCCCGACACTGAAGAAGACGGCTGTAGAGCAGTATGAGGGCTGGGAGCCAGATGCGCTCATTGTGGAGAAAAAAGCGTCAGGATCGCCCCTGATCTACGAGCTTAGGGCTATGGGTATTCCTGTGCAAGAGTATACTCCGACCCGAGGTAACGATAAGATAAGCAGGCTTAATGCTGTGTCTGATTTATTTGCCTCCGGTATGGTCTGGGCACCTAACACGCACTGGGCGGAAGAAGTTATTGATGAGGTCGCAAGCTTTCCCGCAGGGGGACACGATGACTATGTTGACTCCGTGTCTCTAGCGATGATGCGGTTCCGTAAAGGCGGCTTCATAAGATTACCTTCGGACGAAGAAGAAAGTGAAGCAATGTATAGGCGACGGGGTGGATTTTATTAATGGATATTAAGTTAAACGAGCGGCAGGCAGTGGTGGCGAAGCGACAGGCTCTTTGTGCGGATTGCCCCGAGCTGATAAAGAAGATACAGATATGCAAGCAATGCGGCTGCTTTATGCCCGCTAAAGTTTGGCTAATGGATGCGTGGTGCCCCCTGAAAAAGTGGGACAAAGAGGAATTATAATATGGCTATTGAGAAAGGTTTGTATGGCATGCCCGAAGGCATTGATGAAGAGCTGATGGGTGAAGAAATGATGCCTGATGCCATGATCGAGATGGATATAGTCACCTCTGAAGAACTGCCCATCATGGTAGAGCTTGAGGATGGCAGCATTGAGATTAGTTTTGGGGAAGAAAATGACGACATAGACTCGGCCCCCTTCGATGCAAACCTCGCTGAGTACTTAGACGAGGGGCAGCTAAAAGAAATAGCTGGGGACTTAGAAGAAGCCATAGATGGAGACACCGCTGCTCGCCGTGATTGGGCAGACAGCTACGTTGCAGGTCTTGACGTGCTGGGCATGAAGTACGAGGAGCGCACTGAGCCTTGGGAAAACGCCTGTGGCGTATACAGCAACATTTTGGCGGAAGCGGCTATTCGGTTTCAAGCCGAAGCTATGAGCGAGACGTTCCCCGCTGCTGGCCCTGTTAAAACCAAAATTCTTGGTGAAGTTACCCGCGAGAAAGAAGATGCAGCTCTCCGTGTTAAGACGGACATGAACTACGAGCTAACTGAGGTTATGGTAGAATACCGCCCTGAACATGAGAGGCTCCTATATAGCCTTGGTTTAGCCGGTTCTGCCTTCAAAAAGGTGTATTTTGACCCCAATATAGGCCGTCAAACTGCCCTATATATCCCTGCTGAAGACGTAATCGTACCCTACGGTGCCTCTAATATTGAGTCAGCGGAGCGTGTTACGCACGTCATGCGCAAGACTAAGAACGAAGTTATAAAGCTTCAGGCTGCTGGATTCTACCGGGAAGTAGATTTAGGTGAGCCAGTGTCTTTCTTTACGGACATTGAGGAGGCAAAGGCTGAACAATCTGGGATTTCTTTAACCTCTGACGACCGTTACACCATATTTGAAGTACATGCTGACCTGATTATTGACGGTGTAGATGGTGAGGACGAGGACGACGCCTTCCAGATCGCAAAGCCTTATGTAGTAACGTTTGATAAGGGTACAAGCGAGGTGTTGTCGATACGCCGCAACTGGAACCCTGACGACCCTTTGACATTAAAACGTCAACATTTCGTACATTATGCCTATGTACCCGGATTTGGATTTTATGGACTTGGACTTATTCACATCATCGGCGGCTACGCTCGCGCTGGCACTAGCATTATCCGTCAGCTCGTGGACGCTGGAACCCTATCCAATCTCCCCGGTGGTCTCAAGTCTAGGGGATTACGAGTTAAGGGCGACGACACACCGATTGGTCCGGGTGAATTCCGTGATGTAGATGTGCCCTCTGGCAGCATTCGCGATAACATCATGCCGCTGCCTTACAAGGAACCTTCTCAGACGTTGCTATTATTATTGCAGCAGATCACAGAAGAAGGCCGACGTTTGGGCGCGATCTCTGACATGAACATATCCGACATGAGTGCTAATGCTCCTGTTGGAACTACTCTCGCTCTACTAGAGCGTACTCTAAAACCAATGGCTGCGGTGCAATCCCGTGTCCATTTCTCGATGAAGCAGGAATTTAAACTCCTGAGAAAGATCATCGCTGAGTATGCGCCTACAGAGTATATGTACGTGCCTGACCGTGGCGAGCCTCGTGCTAGACAAGCCGACTACGCTACGGTGGAAGTTATCCCCGTCAGTGATCCTAATAGCAGCACGATGGCGCAGAGAGTTGCGCAGTATCAGACTGTTATGCAGATGGCGCAGGCCGCCCCACAAATCTACGACCTCCCGCAACTTCATCGCCAGATGATCGAGGTCTTGGGTATTAAGAACGCAGACAAGCTTGTGCCTACAGACGACGACATCAAGCCTACTGACCCAGTAGGTGAAAACATGGATGCGTTAGTCGGCAATCCGGTTAAAGCGTTTATGTACCAAGACCATCAAGCACACATCGCTACCCACCAAGCGTTCATGCAAGACCCCATGATTATGCAAACTATTGGTCAGAACCCAATGGCAAACCAGATCATGTCTTCTTTACAGGCTCACATCGCAGAGCATACGGCCTTTATGTACCGCCGCCAGATAGAAGAGAAGATAGGCGCACCACTGCCGGGTATGGACGAGGAACTGCCAAGAGAGCTAGAGGTGCAAATTGCACAACTGCAATCGAAGGCGGCGATCCAACTTACGCAAGCGCATCAACAGCAACAGGCGCAGCAACAGGCGCAGCAGCAGATGCAAGACCCGCTTATACAGATGCAGCAGCAAGAGCTACAGTTGAAGCAAGCCGAGCTACAGAGAAAAGCTCAGAAAGACCAAGCCGACTCAGCCCTTGACGCAGCAAGACTACAGTTGGATACGCAGAAAGCTCAAACCACTGCTGCAATCGAGTCTAGTCGTGTAGCCGCACAGAACGAACAGGCCCAAGCCAAGAACGATCTGGATGAGGCAAAAGCGATAATGGATTTAGCTAAGACGCAGCAGACACAACCACGAGGACCGCAAGGTGGCTAAAAAGACAGGCATTACTTCAGGAGAAGCCCTACAGCTAAACAAAGGTGTTAAAGGCACT
>Ga0208303_1001092_pt1 | contig 10936 bp, 9 predicted proteins | sample CB_VirMetaG_2_FD_184537 | JGI IMG/M metagenome (GOLD analysis project Ga0208303, IMG submission 184537) | Freshwater to marine saline gradient viral communities from Chesapeake Bay - CB_1504_2 Viral MetaG (SPAdes) (version 4) | ecosystem: Environmental > Aquatic > Marine > Coastal | place: USA... | reverse complement strand
CAGTCTAAAATGTAACGTAAAATTTCCCCCACAACTTGGCCTCAAATTCCACAATGTCGTTAATCCGTTTCGATGTTCGCAAAATTTAATTGAGGCTTAAGGAAATGAAGTTAGATAGAAAATGGTCATCAAAATTGGTTCTCAAATCTTTCACACGCAGAAGGCCGTTAGACAATACGTCAAGGAACTCTTCCAAACGCAACCTTCCGAAATCTACCCAGACTGCCCCGAGTTTGAATTCTGGGATAACCTCTTCAAAAGACACCCAGACTATGAGCAGAAACTAGGTGGGGGAAATATCAACCATTTCATTTTCGATAAGCCTCACCATATGAGTTTCCACCTTGACGAAGGGGAGACTGAAACTTTTTCTTGGAATCTGTGTATCACCCAGAGAGTCGAGACTAAACTGTCAGAGACCATTGCGGCAATGAGAATGCTCATCCAACCACAAATAAACGACTTCAAACTTTCGAATGAGAGTGTGTGCTCTGAATGTGGGACAGCTGGATTCTGTGAAGTAGACCATATCAACCCCTTCAAAGAAATTAGAGAGGATTTCTTCAAGGAGTTTGATGTGAATGTCGATGAGTTGAATATGACCTCAGCTCGTTTTGAAGTATTCTATAACGTAGAGGATACCTACACACACTCATTCATCGAAGACTGGAAAATCTACCATGATCAGAAATGTCGCCTACAGTATCTATGTAAACCTTGCCACAAAGTAAAGACGCTCGATGAGAGGATAAGCAAAACATACAAAATCGAGCCCACGACTTCCACCTCAAAAGACTATAGCAATTGCGTGTGCTATGACGACACTCTATTAACATTCGGGAAATTCAAAGGCAAACCTCACACAGTGTTGCTAGAACCACGGAACAGGGCATATTGCGAATGGCTAAAGAATGTGGAGAACTTCGGAATGTCAACCAAGAAATACCTTGAATACAAAGCCACACATGGTGGACCTTTACTCCGACCTACTCTTCTTCGGTAATCATTTTCATTTCCTTAAGCCATCTATTTATCAATTTACTACAACCATTGTATTAAATTCGTATATACACGTTTACTTACTTACTTACTTACTTACTTATTGTAGGTTAATCCCATACAAATCAGGGGCTTCTAACATGACCAAGCTACTTGACACCTCGTCGACGTCAAAAGTTACGCTGACGATGTTATTATTCCCACTATGATTTGTACACCTGAATGACATCTGCTCGAGGGGTTCAAGAATGAAGCTCCCGTAGTCATATGTCTTCTGGTATTGTCCGTTGTTAGCAATTGATATGATTTCTTGTAGCAGCGAGACTGGGGCGGCACTCAATGAATCCTTTACGGTATCAAGCAAGACGTATCCAGCAAGAGACGCGTTCATGTTGATTTGTCTGACGATAGCTCTCTTCCCAAGCGGGACTGTATAATTAGCACTTCGAGTTACACCAATACCAGCATCCATCAGTATGATATCTGTACCGTCAGCCTTCTCACAAGTGATTGTACCGCTATTGCTGCCATACGCAGTCCCCGCTGTTAGCACTTCCACTTCCAGAATTCTGGAATACAACTCAGTAGTAACTGAAGAAGGAGCAACGCCAGTCATTGTTACGGTGCTTGTCTGTAGCACTCCAGTAGCGCTGTATCCTGTGATAAGACAAGTGAGAGCCCCTGAACCGGCTACGGCGTCGTTTGCTGAGGAACTAACCAATCGTACAGCTACACCTCCAACGGTGTTCAAGAATGTTCCATTAGAGGTAATTTTTTCTGTAGTGTTAGTATGGATGTCTCGGTTACATCCAGTGATGTGTCTTTTCGTGATTCCTGACATCCGTTCTTTCTTATACGCAACATTAAACTTACACAATTAAATCCAAAATAGCCTCTGATGCTACATGAGCTATGTTACGGGATTCAACCTGTGTAGCCAAAGGTGTAGCCAAAGATGTAGCCAAAGGTGTAGCCACTCCCATCGGTCGAGCTTGCGAGAGGGGGATCGAACCCCCTGTAGTGGAGGATTGGGCAACAGTCGTTGGTAGATTAAACAGTGAACCAACGGTCAAGCCGTTCGCGGAGGGAGTGGCAAGAGGAGTGGCGAGAGGAGTGGCGAGGGTAGTGGCGAGGGGAGTGGCGAGAGGAGTAGCAGTTAGCGAACCGGTCGTGAGGTCTCTTCTGGTGTATTGGGGCTGATTAGCTGTGAGTCTTTGAGCTGACTGCGGCACAAGGAACTCAGCATGGACAACAGGATCAAGATGAAACACTTCAAACAGTAGACTGAACTCATAGTTGATCTCAGATAATTGTAGCAATTTCCCATTCTGATCCTCGAGTCTGAATTCGATCTTGTCGATAGCTGGAGCGTATGATAAACTAACTTGTCGAATATCTGTAGCGTCGAGGTAAATGATCCCATACGGGTCGGAGTTGATGTTGATCTTCTGAAGAATGGATGACTGTCCTGCGTTAGTACTCAACACATTTCCTTGAGCTAGATTCGACCTGAGAATGATACTGTGAATAGTAGCAAAGTCGATCATACCACTGCTCGTGCTACTCCCAGCAGCCGCCACAATGACATCGGGATCGTCAACATATCCAAGGACCTTTACGCAGTTAGACAGAGACCAGTTGAGAGTATGATTGACTCCAGTTGAATTGGTCAGGGTTAGCTTATTGGTGTAGTAGTTGTACGAAGCGGTGAAGATAGCTCCAAATGTTGCGTCTGCATTGATGACACGTACCAACTCATACGGATCGTAGTTCTGTTCAGGCAATGTGAATGTCTGGACGTCGTCGTAGATGATTTTGTTGTTGGAGAGGGAATCTGACACTGGGTAGAAGCTATATGGGATACTCGCACTGATCATTGATATGTTGATCACTTGGTCGGCATCTGATCTGATAGCGGATGCTAGGTTGATAGTGAAATGTGTGTTGTACCCTGCTGATAATTGATCCCCATCTTTGCTGCGAACATGTAGGTAAGTTGTGCTAGACGGGTTCGCTGACTGTGTTGTTGATGAACTCATCCTTTCTTACTAGCAAGAAAAAAGAGACTGGCAATTAAAATGTTGGTAATAAGAAAGATGAGTACGGCACAGACACGATTGAACACATTCGTCAACAGTTTGACCCCTGAACAAAGGACACAATACGCTTCAAGGATTAACAAGATCCAAGATGACATTGATTCTAAAAACATACGAGAACGACCGAGGTCTGATTTCATCAATCCGAGACCAACGAGCTCATACGACCATTCAAAAGAGTACGCTAACGCTACTTCTGATCCTTATGGACTTAATACGACCCCATCCAATGGAAGAAATCGTCCAGCAACTACAGAAAATTATAGCGACCACTATCGTACCATAACTGGCAATGAACCACCAAAACTTACTCCAACCGCCGCACGGGCAACAGGAATCGCTCGTGATCTATTCACCGGTAAATCGGCTTCATCAATCTTCAAAGACCAAGTCGCAGATATCGCAGAAGAAGATGATGATGATGATGATGATAAGAAGGATGCCAGTGTAGCCAAAGGAGTGCTCTTAGCCAACGCTATCCATCCGAGCCATGACGGTCTTACTAATGTAGAGATTGAGAAGGCGCATCTATTGAAGGCGAGTAAGATTTACGACCAAACACAGAACATGGACGCAGTGAAGGAATACTTACGGAGCAAGGGGATGTCTGATTACGAGATTGACGAAGACCTCACGACCAGAGACGCTCTTGTCACCAAGAATCCAGAGGGAAATGTTGATGTTTCATGGAGAGGGACTAACAAGACGAGTTTGTCCGATTGGAGAGCGAATGCTGCTACACTGGCGAACTCCCAGACAGACAATGCGAAATTCAAGGACGGTAAGGACCTATATGAGGCTGTCAAGGCTAAGTACTCTTCAGCACCAATCGAACTCAACGGGTTTTCATTGGGAGGAGCAGTTGCCCTTCATGTAGGACAATTTCACGACGTTCCAACAACCGTATTCAACCCCCACGTTGGACTATCTGGAGGTGTTCTCGATCCTAAAGCGGCTACAAAGATCATTCGAACAACTACTGACCCTGTCTCTTTAGGTTTGGCTCTCACCAAGCAGGGTAACAAGGTCGAGATTAAGAGCGTTAATCCTACTGAGCACAGTTTCAATCCAGTCAAGAGCCATCTCCTCGAGAATTTCATCTCCACTGATTCTACTAGACCAGCAGACAACGCCGCGAACATTCATCTCAAGAATATTCTGGATACGACTGCTAAGGCAGCTCAAGGTACTCTTCTGGATGCTAGTGAGGAGAACATGGACGCGGGTAAAACTTTCACAGAACATCTCGTCAAGTTCAATGGGGGTAGTGGTGGCAAACGGGATACGGTCTTGGATGCAGAAGGAAATCACGTACTGAGCAAAGGTCTCAACCCAGAGTCTGGAATGGTGCGGGCGTGGAAGGACGTCGGAGGCACGTTCACCGAAGGGGAGGTTAATAGCCTTCTCGACAACAAGGAAGGAGTACCACTTGCTGAGGATCAACCAGCTACAGAGGAACGGCATCAAGAGTTGTTGGATAAGATTTCAGAGATACATGACGTACCTACAGACGTTGGGATGAGTGTACAAGATCGCAAAGATTATGTCAACAGTTCAAAATCGGATCGTGAGGACTATGTCGCGGAACAGGTAGATAACCTACAGGAATCTGTTCAACACATTGACGAACTAGGCAATAACGCAGCAATCGCATCACCAGAGTTGATGGACAACTTCAAAACCGCTATGAACCCTACCAACCTCGCTAGAGGACTCATTTCAGGATACCTAGCACACAAAGCCATCAACACAATCGACCCTGATAAAAAGTGGGGAGACGCTGTCAGAACTGGTACTGAAGGGGCATTGTCAGGTGGTTTAGGCTATCTTGGCGCAACGGCACTAGGATTGGGTGAGACCGCTTTTCTACCAGAAGTCGCAGCAGGTGCTGTAGCGTACGAGGTTCAAGACTATTCAAAGAAGGGCATTTCTTTCCTCGAGGACAAGATAGCGGGAGATGGCGCTAGCACTTCTGAATTGGGGAAAGACATCGGAGATATCGGTTCAGCTGCATTATCAGGAGCTTCGGCCGGATTAATTTTGGGAGGGCCGGAGGGGGCTTTGATTGGAGCTGGCATAGGCGGTACTACTGCTGCAGCAATGGAAGTTCAAGGCTACGCAAAGAAAGGAATCGACTACCTAGAGGACAAGTTCATATCCTCTGACGAAAGTAGTACGGAGTTTGGAGGAGATTTATCAGACACACTAGCCGATGCCGGAACCGGCGCTGCGTTGGGTTTAGCTTTAGGTGGTCCAGCTGGAAGTTTGGTCGGGGGTGGTATTGGAGCTCTCGTCGGGGTCGGAACATCGTTGTGGCATCACTTCTTCTAAAAAAGAGGCTTAAGGAAGAGCATATAGTAATAGAAAGGAACATGCCAACCAACTACCAAAATGGAAAGATCTATCGAATCGTGTGTAACATCACAGGACTTACCTACATCGGGAGTACATGTCAAACACTATCGCAACGACTTACCAAACATCGAGGATGTTACAGACAGCTACTGGCAAACCCTGACAAGAAAAAATTGGTAACATCTGTGAAGGTCATTGCTGGAGGGGATTATGATATCGTCCTATTGGAGAAGTGTCCTTGTGAATCGAAGGAAGAACTGCACAAACGTGAACGATACTACATTGAGTCTATGGATTGTGTGAACAAAAACATTCCCTCACGGACTGATGCTGAGTATAGAAAGGTGTATTATGAGGAGAACAAAGAAACCATAGCTGAGTATAGTAAGGTTTATCGTGATGCGAACAAAGAATCCATAGCTGAGAGGATGAAGGTTTATCGTGATGCGAACAAAGAAGCCATAGCTGAGAGTGATAAGGTTTATCGTGATGCGAACAAAGAAGCCATAGCTGAGAAGAACAAGGTGATAGTAGAGTGTGGTTGTGGTTCGACTCATCGACACCGTGACAAAGCGAGACATTTCAAATCAAAGAAGCATCAGCTCTGGGCGGAGACACAGTAAGGAAATTAGGATTATAACACACAGGTGTGGTATAATGGATCGATTACTCGACGAGAACAAGGGAATCGATAGCACGGTCGTAATGGTCAATGGAGAATGATTTTACGAGAGCTGGCGGCGCCCACGGGAATTTAGCGTGGTAAAGTTTATATAAGTGTTTCATAGCGTCTTGCTCTCTATCTACGTCGTCAATTTTAATGTCGTCAAGGTGTTCGTTGTATTGCTTCTTTAGCGTGAGTATTGAGATACCGGACGAACTTAATTCAGGGTCATGTGATTCGAGCACTGGAATGTCTTCAACAGGCACATAAATTTTCTCGTCAATTGATTCCATTGTCTTCTTTATCTTACTTGAGATTTTAAAAATTTTGTTGAATTTTACACGACAACCGAGATTTGTCCGTCCGTCTGGAGAGTCCAGAAAGCCTCACAATTGGCAAAGACACATACCTCAGTAGTAGCAGTAGCACCCCCAGAGGCAGTCCAGTTGAAGGTATTGGGGGAAGCATTCATAGCTGTGTTCATTCCACGAAGAGCAAGGTGGTCGTCGTCAAACACTTTCAAGTCAGCACACATAACGAAGCTGTTAGCCAAGAAAGACACCTTATCAGGACCAACACCATCTTTCACGAATGAGCTATTAAGCATCTCCTTGTAAGCACGAGCAAGGATAGCTGTGGCAGCAACAGCACTGACCTTAATCTGTGAAGATGGGTGAGCTTGACCGTCAATCTCGTAGTAGAATTCAGTACACCCGTTCGGGACAAATGTTGTTTTAGTTCCACCATACGCACGGTCAACAGCCGTTCTCTGGACAGCACATAGGGAAAGGAGAGACAAGGAACGGTCATTAATTTGAATAATGTTCTCACCAGTTACACCTTGGGTAAGAGCTCCAACATAGCATTTGTAGGTATCTCCAGACCAGCTCACACCCTGAGATTGGTGAAACGTTTTGTAGGCAGACAATGCTTCAGGATTCTGGATTTTATACAAGGGAGCAATAAAACGAGGGTTAATTACAGACAATCCAAGAGCGGGGTCACCAGTGGTCCAAGTTCCTTGAAGAACAGTTGGGTTGATTCGGATAATGATATCAAATTGAGCTCCCATGGGGATAGCCATACCATCGTGGGGATTAAGGAATCCAGAGTCCTCAATTTCTAAGACCATGTCGTAACTATTTTCAGTTGCTTCAAGCGTTTGTCCGGCAACAGGTTGCGCAAGAGCTGGAGTAGGACCATCAAGCATAACGCTCCGACGATTCTGAGCCACGAGACTACAGTCAAGGCGATTACGGACATTATGGCGAACACAGTAACGTTCGAGGCGTTCAAGGAGACGTCCTTGAGATTCAATACGAATGCTATCAATAACACCAGCACCATCTGAACCGAGAGTGCAATCATATGTGTCCGTAGCAGCGAGAGCTGACAAGTTGAAGGCGAGATATCCCCGCTTGACATCGAGAAAGCCATCGTTGGCGGAAACAGGAATGCGAATTTCGTTGGTTACAGCATTGAAAGTATTACCGTTTGAGGCTGCGAAAAGTCGTTGGGAAGAAGATGCGGATACGGATGGCACTCGGCCCATTGCGTATCTCATCGAGGAGGGTAGGCTTGATCGTGAATCAGACATGTTTATTGTACGCAACATTAGATTTTTTCGAAAAAAAAACGTAAAATCGCACTCCCGAGTCGTTCATAGCCCAAATGACTTTTCGGCAGAGATAAGAATATGTTGCGTAAGAGAAAGAAACGATGTCGAACCCTCTATCCAAAGTGCCGCATCTCAAGGGATCAAAGGATCGAAAGCCTGACTACCCTTTTAAAATCAAACCACCTTTATTGCCTAGTATGTCATGCCTAATCAGCGGATCTCCGGCAAGTGGCAAAACATCGCTCATAACGAGTTTCCTATTGAGCACAAGTCCCCTCTACTATCATAAATTTTTCGATGAGATCCATATCATATCAGGGTCAACTCAAACAATGTCGCTTGACGATTTCGGACTACCAGATTCACATATCCATGACGAATACTCTGAACAAATCATGTCGGAGATACTCAGCACACTCCAAGAAGGTGAGAATGGAAACAGCCTAATTTGGCTCGACGATGTAATCAACGATCTATCACCAGCTGACAAAGTCCTCAACAAGGCTATCCTCAACAGACGTCATATCACGCAGAATCAGAATGACAAGACTAGGGCTGAGCTGAGCGTTTGGATCTCTACCCAGAAATACAATCGCTTAGCACTACGCTACAGAGCGAACATCACTTGCTTCATCATCTTCCCTACCTCTAACCACTCCGAGATTCGAAATATCAAGGACGAGCTACTTGGAGACCTCACTAAGGATCAGCAAGACGCTGTATTGGATTTGTGCTTCAGTGAACCGTATTCGTTCCTATTCATTAACACGATGATGCCAAAGGGTAAGCGCCTCTACTGTAAGTTCGACCTTTTGGAACTTCAAGAGGAATAAATACGATTTAAGAACAGTAAGATAAAGTAATAAACAGTATGCCTAATTACCAAAACGGAAAGATTTATAAAATTGAATCAAAGACTGCTACAGATGCGTTGCCTTATTACGGGTCAACTACACAATCACAACTTTGTAGAAGATTGTCGAACCACGTAGGTCACTATAAAAGTTACATGGATGGTAAATTTCACAACCTCACATCGTTTGAGATTATCAAGACTGGTGACTACAAGATTACTTTAGTGGAGCTGTTTCCTTGTAACTCTTCAGATGAATTGACTGCTAGAGAAGGACATTACATAAGGAATTTTGATTGTGTCAATAGATGTATAGCAGGTCGGACGCAAAATCAGTGGTATGATGACAATAAAGATAGAATCTTAGATGACCGTAAAGAGTATTACAACACAAATAAAGAGTCAATTTTACAAGTTAGGGGGAAATACCGTGAAGAGAACCGTGAGGCAATTAATGTGAAACAGAATGAGAAAGTTCAGTGTGAATGTGGGGCAGTTATCTCAAGATGCGGTAAAAGCGTACATAAGAAGACCAAAAAACACCAGAAATGGGTCGAGCTACAAGAAGAATAATTCAATTAAGAGAGATAATGTTGCCATACAGTAAAGGATGTCGATCACCAACTCAAATTTCAACGCGAGGTCGATACTGGGGCTACATCGTGATAAGGTATTCACAAGCTCAGATACACTCTCAAATTCTCAACTTACTGTTCCATTTTTACAGCAGAACTTGGGCAACGTAGTTACGAATAACGACTCATCTTTCAATTACAACCCATACACAAAGACCCTCAGTGTCCCAAATATCACCGGTGTCGTCAGTCAGAATGAGGTCTCACCTGTGGTCGACGATATCGCATACCATCTCATAGGTACAGCTGATGACCCTTCTGCCGGAACAATAGACACGACCCTCAACGCCGATGTGAATCTATCGTACACCCGCAAATCAAGCGGAGAGAACCAGCTCACTATCAGGTCAGACGACAGCCAGCTATGCCTTTTCAAGACTCCTACACATCCTAACGATCACGGTTACAAACTGAGATATAACAGCTCCCCAAGCGAATTCACCATAGTCCAGACGACTGGAGGCGTCGATGAGGTGATTATGACTATTTCAGCCAGTGGAGATGTGTCTTTTGCTAACGACTTGACGATTGGTGGTGTATTTTCGGGTGATGGATCTCTCTTAACATCGGTTTCTTCTGAGACCAGTGATATCACAGATACTGGCGACGACACTGACTACTACCTTGTCTTTACAGACTCTTCTGGTTCTGGGAAAACACTGCGGGTTAATGAAACATCAAGTCCAGGAGATACATTCACCTACAATCCATCAACCAACAAGTTGTCCGTTTTGCGAGTATATTGCGGTTATATTGAAGCAGATAGCTATATAGGCGTAAAAACCTCTGAATTAACTGGGTTAATAGAAAATTTACAATTACGAAACAGTATCATAACGATAGGTACTACGGGAATAAACCTGGGTAATACTAAGACTGAAATTGTTGGTTTAACTAAATTAGCTATTGGGACTAGTAGCCCGACAACAATATTAGATGTTAGATCAACTGATTCTTACACTCAGGGACTTTTTCAAAATAACAATGCTACCAACCCAGGTCAGATAATTATAAGGAACGAATCTTATAACGAACAGATACAAATTCGGTCCAGATATGATGGCGAAGACAACCATATATTTACGTGGAACGGATCGGCGTCGGCTAATCTCAGGTTGAATACTAGTATGATGCTGTTAGGAACTGGTAATGTTGGGATCGGGATTACTAGTCCTAACCAACAACTTGAAGTCTATGGAAAAACACTACTAGGCACTGAACATACCTTTAATGTCTTCCTCTATAATAGCACAACTTATAATAACGCCACAGAGACATTTGCTCAAAATATATGTTTTCAAGACGATTCCACTATGAGATACGGATTAGTCGCAGTAAATACAAATAGTGCTTTAACTACAAATAAAGGTGCTTCAATAGGTTTTGGAATAGCAGATACAGCAAATAATGTTAAAATTGGAAACTCAATAGAGAGTATAACAAATGATTTTAATGCTATAACAAGCGACTTAGTCTTCAAGACAATAGGAACTAGTGATGGCTATGTTTTAAATACAGAATCTATGCGTATTACATCAGCTGGTAATGTTGGAATTGGGACTACTAACCCATCAGCTAAATTACAAATTTCTAACACAAGCACTTGTATAACATTTATAGAATCGACATCTAACGCTGCCTACATGAACACTAAAAATGTGTCGTCGGGAGGATTATCATATTTCGGAACAGATGGGAATGGATTAATGAATA
>Ga0208303_1001088_pt1 | contig 10952 bp, 12 predicted proteins | sample CB_VirMetaG_2_FD_184537 | JGI IMG/M metagenome (GOLD analysis project Ga0208303, IMG submission 184537) | Freshwater to marine saline gradient viral communities from Chesapeake Bay - CB_1504_2 Viral MetaG (SPAdes) (version 4) | ecosystem: Environmental > Aquatic > Marine > Coastal | place: USA... | reverse complement strand
TGTGCTAGCTTAGCTATCTCTTCATATTGAGTAGAACCTGCATACGAACCAGCAGAAAATACTCCATCAGGAGTAATTTTAGCTGTCTCACCTGCATCTCCAAAACCAAAGCGAACACTACCCTTATTTCCATAAGGATCAGTGTAAGCCACGGTATCACCATCAATAAGACTACCAGATACTTGAGTGCCGTTTAAATCAAACAACATGTTTTGTTCTGGTTCAACTTTTAAATCAAAAGTATTATTATCAGGTGTAGAAGAGGCAACATCTATTGGCTCTGGAATAGTTAAATTAAAGGTATTCATGTTGCCTCCTGTTATAGGTTAAGTTTTGTTTGCATAAGCAGTTAATAGAGCAAATGCCATAAAGTCTGATGGTGCAGAATCAATCTTTTGTTTTTCATCAGCACTTAAACCCTGGTAATTAGTAGAGGATTTAATACTCTCCATAGTAACTTCAGGATTCCACTTGCTTGCAGCGATGTTCATAGTATCATTGATAATATTCTTATTACCACCTAATATCTTTTGGAAGTCTCCAGTAAAAGATTTAATCTTAGAAGAAGGAATTATCTCTCCGTCCTTACTAATTTTACTTTGATCAAACAAAATATCTCCGCCTACAAACTGCATCTCGAATAAAGTTTTTGCATTAATAGAATTAACACCCATAGCCTTTGCAAGCTCTGCGCCCTTACTTACCATAGTCATTAATTCCCGAGGATCATTACGCATACCTTTTTCTCCCAGTTCTCTGGAAATACGCATAATATCTTCGGTGACTCCTGCTTTACCTCTTCCTTCGAAGATACCTTTTTCTCTGACTACTTTGCCATCGTCAGTATATTCTGATTTAAATAAATCTTCGTTCATGGTGTTAACATGAGCTCTTACTGCAGCCAGATAAGAAGCAATATCATCATCCTGATTTCTTTCTCTTAACTGACCCATCATCTCTGAGGATAAAGGTACATAAGTTTCTACTTGTTTACCATTTACTGTCTTAGTAGTTTTAGTATATCTATTACCACCAGTACCCTCAAATACTTCCATTGCTTTAGTATAACCAGGAATCATATAAAAAGTACCTGTAGCATTAGCATCAATACCTAGCTTGCCTCTTGCAGTTTTGTTTTCAGCATTATCCATAAGGGCTTGTGCAGCTACTATGTTACCTTCTAGTAACTCCTTGCGAATTTTAGAGGCCGCTTGTTTAGTATAATTACCTGACACAGCAGTAAATGCTTTAGCAGCTGCATCTGCACGAGCACTATTTCTAATACCACGAGCTTCAGCTTGCTTAAGAACAGTACCTCCTGCCCAACGCATAGAACCTTCATGTGAAGCACCAGATAAACGAGACATTAAATAAAAACCAAGAGCACGAGTCATGTCTTGTGTTTCTAAACCAAATAAAGACTTGAATATAGGGCCTAGTTTATTACCAAGTTCTCCCATTGTAGTACCAAAACTATTGGCTTCTTTTTCCCCAGGCAGATCTGCTTCGTCCATGTCGTTTAAAACGTTTTCTCTGTTAATATCAGCAGGAATTTTGTAAAGATTAATCTTAGACTCTTCGTTTACGACAGCAGGATATTCTACAGTAGCAGAGTCCTGTTCTACAACAGGAGGAGTGGGCATGCCAAAATCGCCTCTACCACTGTATACTTCTCCCCCTAAAGCTTTACGTGCTTCAAATCTTTCTGCTTCATTAGCATTAGGATCTTGAAAAACACTTATCGCTTGTTCCGGAGTCATAAGTACTTCTGGCTTTTCAGAGGCTACTTCAAAGTTGCCTGAAAGAAACTTACGTGCATTGAGAATAGATTCTTCTGTAGATTCTGGATTTTGTAAAATACCATATGCTTCTTCTTGAGTCATAGAGTTAATTAATTTTTCTTTATTAATATTTCTTTCTGGCATTACAGGAGGAACACTAGGATTATATTCTACAGTATTATCATTAACAGTATAAGTCATACCTGGTTGTAAATAAGGTTTTACTCTTTCATCATTTATATAAGCAGAAGGAACACGAGCACGACTATCGTCTCCCATAGCTACATCCATATTACGCCCCGGTATAACTATATTAGAAGACATTGGAGGTACAACAGGGTTAAAAGCAGTTCTATCTACATCCATTTCTTCATTTGCTTGAATTAACTGTTGATTAGATAGACCCAGTACTCCTTGAGGTGAACCTCTCATGTCGCCGGGTACTGGTTGATAGTCAGTACTAAAAAGATTTTTAAAGTAATCAACAAATCCCGTACCATCCTCATAACCACGAGGCATTACTTCTTGAGTGCCTTGGTTAAGCTCATCAAGGCGAAGAGGAATAACACCACCAGCAGGCCTAAGAGGCACCTGTTGAATTGAAGGTTGGGAAGGAGGAACAGGCATAGCGCTTGCCTCCATTACTGCTTGTTCTACTGCAAGAGGTTGAGGTACTTGTTGAGGAACAACAGATACTGCAGGAACCTCCTGTTGTTGAGGTCTCATTTGAGGGCGAGGGCTAGTGTCTACCGCAGTATTTTCTTTACGTGTAACTGGAAAGGGGGTAACCTCAAGATCTCTGTATGTAGGGGTAATAGGAATAGCACTGTATGTAGTGTCTGCTTTGTCAGTCCACATTTTAGCGAATTCACCAGCAGTCATATTAATATTTCCTGCATTCTTTTCTACTTTATCTTTGTCCATACCCGAAACTTTAAGTATATTTAAATCAGGATTCTTTAAAAGTTTAGAAGCACCAGTAGCCCCTTGTTGGTGTGCAAGATACAACTCAGAAGATGTAGGTTCTCTTTTAAGTGTTTTCTTTAAATAAGACTTATTATCTGCCGCCAGCTTAGCTCCCTTGTCTAAGGCCTCTTTAAAATCAAATCTATCTTTTATTTTATAACCAGCAGCAGTTTTATCAATAAATTGCATAAGACCCTTTGCACTGGAGACAGGGTTTTGTGCATTAGGATCTCCTTTAGACTCAATCCATACTATTGTTCTTAATGTATTTGGGTCTATGTTATGTTTACTGGCTGCCGCAATAATTTCGTCATCAATTTCTTTGGTAAACTGTATGCTTGCCATAATTATTTACTCCTGTGATTGACGCATAGCTAACATATACTGCATTTTACTTTGCGACATCTTCTGATCGAAAGCCTGTTGCTTCCTTTGTTCTTCTGCTTCAAAAGCTTTCTTCTTAAAAGACATATCTTGTAGCAACTTCATCTGTTCTCGTTTAGCTTTACCAGACAAAGGACCAGCCATAATAGTCATGTCTACTTCAGCAGGCATACCTTCAGCCATATCATTAGCAGCTCTACCTTCATTAACCATAGAGTTAATCATAGGTTTATTAGCAGGATTTTGAGCAGCGGCAGCAGGAATTACTGCTTCTCCGGGAGTAAGCATAGCAGGTACACTATCAGTACCACCAGCGTAAGCCATGTTTGTGGTAGGCTTTACACCTGCTGTACCGTAGTTATACTTTCTTGCTTTACAAGAAGCACAGTTACAGTTCATACCAGCACAAGATGTACCATCTTTAAGTCCAAGTGCTCCGCCCAATGCCATAATAGGAGATAGTTGTTTTAGCATATCTATAGGATTACCGCCACCAGCAATCATTTGAGGGATAATGCCACCAGGAATATTACCTTGTGCAGCTTGCCCCATCGGAGTTGCGTCCATATATTTTTTAGCAAACCCAGTACCGTTATTATAACCTTGCGCCAAAGGATCTGGACCATAATCCATTTCAGGTACGTTGTTTGTTCCTTCATTAAGAAGAAAAGGTAGAGCCATAAGAGCAAAAGGCCCTGCGGCTGCCAACAAGGGAGCGGCGGCTGCACCTAATGCACCTGTGCCTGCAAGTGTGCCAAGTAAACCTGTACCTGCTGTTGCAGCAGTTGTTGCAGTTGCAGCAGCAGGAGCAGTGCCCAATAATGCAGTGGAGGCGGCAGGAGCTATCGTCATTCCGGCCTTAGTACCAAGATCAGTTAAAGGAGAACTTTGATTAAGTGTAGGTCCACCTTGTATTTGTCTGCCTTGTGGTTGTTGTTGTTGAGTAGGGTCCATAGGGTTACGTGCTAAGAAAGACATACTATTTACCTCCTGATACAGCTTGTTGACTAGGTTGAGGAGTACCGGAAAGCACCCCACCAAGACGTTGTAGTCCTTGATAGCCTGCATCCATTTCTCTTTGAGTTTGTTCTTGTCTCATTCCCCCTGCTTCTCCAAGGAAATTAGCACCAGCACCACCTGCAGTAGCCATTGTACCAGTATTACCGACAATATTTTGAGCAGCACCAGTACTTAACTGGCGTCGATCTGCAAGATCTTTATAGTCAATATCTGCAAGCTGACCTGCAAGAGCAGCATCTCTGTCTGCTGCAAGAATACCTGCACGAGCACCACCTATCTGATTTGAAGAAGCTAACTGTGAACCTACAGGGGCAAATGCTGCCTGTGATTGTCTAATGGCTTCATCTTTAAGACCCTGAGTTGCACCAGCGCCATAGATACCTTGTCCAGTAGCGGCATCTGATAATACATTAGTAGCACCAACAGCACCACCATAAGTTTTTTCTGCTCTTTCAGCAGCAGTACCAAGACCTTTGAGGGCAGCTTCTTGCTCAGGATTAAGAGAAGCAACTTTACTTAGCTCCCCTGAATCATAGGCAGAAACAGCACTGCCTGCTGCTTTCTCTATATAAGGTCTATACCAACTAGGAATAGACTCTACTGTTTGAGCCACGCCTCCGCCTTTAAATGTAATAAGTCCAGAAGATCTAGGGTGTATGTGACGCATAGGCGAAAACGGATTATATAAACTGTTAGTCATTTGTTAACTCCATTGAGTGTACCACGTACACTTCTTTGTATTTTTCTTTCTGGGTTCCTAATAATTTATTTAGAACCTTAGACCAGCCTTTTCTACCATACATCTCAATGCGTCTGCATCCTCTACGTTTAGCATAATCTTCTATAGTATGATGGGCCTCTTTATAGGTGTCCCATCTGCCACCATTAATTCCTGTTGTTGTTATTAAATGTAAAGACTTATGAGTAGCATAATAATTTATTTTAGTTATACTAACATTTATAATAACTTCTTCTTCATTTAAAACTATCCAGCACTGATAATTCTCTGGATTTTGTAACCAAGTTAAATAATCATAAGTAGTTGATTCATTAACAGAATGATCTAGGGCTGATTGTATTGCTGGCTCAATTATTTTCCAGTTAGATATAATACTAGCAGGGTCAAGATGAATCACTTGCATACAATTACTCCTTACTGTAATGGCCTGGGCCACACTGGGTTTTTAAATTTGTTGTATTGGTTGGCAACCCTTTAGATAATTCCTTAATAATAGGTGCTAACAACAGTATAAGTTGTAGCATTAGATTTGTTCTATTCTATTTTTAATAGCAAGTAATAGCCTTGCATCAGAGCGCCCAGAAAAAACGTTATTTAGGCTTAAATTGTACTCTCCTACTTTTTCGTTTAAGTCTTCTGCCAAGGCTTTTAATAAAACAAATGTTACTATTGTTTCTTGAGTTTCATAATTAGACGACATAGATTTAATGTCAATTACTTTATCAGACATATCCATAATACTTTTCCTTTAATTTTGATAACGCCATATTTTAAGTTCCCAATCAACCTCTACAATGGTAGATGCCATTCCAGTAGGACCGTAGCCAGGGTTAGGGTTGTTAATAAAAATTTTACTGTGGTAGTCCTTATAGGTATTGCTTGTCGTGTTTTGAGCTACTAGCTCCCCAGCACCATACGTTAAATTAAAAACCACCTTAGAAAGACCTACCCCTCCATTTAAATAAGTAAAAGTATGGCGCTCGGGCCAGCCTGGGTCTTGAATTACATCAACTGGGACAGGAGCTTGTATTGGAATATAAGCACCATTATAGCCCGGTACTAGAGCCGCATTAGATACATTTGTAAGCGATGCAGATAGCTCAATAATATCCTTAGCCGGATCTATAGTCGTAGTCAAGGCCGCTTCTACTCCCCACGAGGGTTGTTGGAATATGTTAAGACCAACAGCGTTTGAAGGGGGCGTTAGAACATCCGGTACACGAGGCATATTACCAGATTGGACATGGCGTAAGTACATTAACTTATCATCGCCGTTAAACTTAGTTGTACCAATAGCGTTCTTTACTTCAATTTGATTAGATGAAATGTTTAATGTCATGCTGTTACCGCCAATCCTAAGTTTACTGGGTTGCCGTAAACTTTTAAAATTACAGCCCCGTGCGCCCAACCCATCATACTAACTCCCGCAGCAGAACGAATTGCGTTACCGTAGTCAACTGAAAAGTTTGTAGTAGTTGTGCTAGACCGAGGGTGCCACTTGTATGCTGTAGACCTAACATCTGGGAATGTCGCACGTATTGTACGCCCCGAACCTACTAAGCTATTTAAAGTAGAAGTAGATAAGCGATATGTACCTCTCGCATAAGAATAAAAAGCGTTACCCAGGTCAGAAGGGTAAGTGTAAATGCCAAAGTTAATATCATAGGTATCACCGGTATCATCACAAGTTCCTGTGAAGTTGTGTAAGCTACTTCCGTTGGTAGAACACCAAAGGTTAGTACCAGAACCCGATACACCCATTGGCATTTCTTCGAAAGTGTAGCTATCCATTCCAATGGGAAAGAACAACACAAGTTCATTACCCGGTGTCCGGGGAGACTTGTCGTGAGCTGTAATACTATTTCCAGGCCCTACGTAGGTTTCGATGTTACCATACCAAAGGCCACTGTTTCCAAAACCAGGGGGAACGCCAAACCAAGCGCCGTAATAGTTACCGTAAGCGTTATAAGTTTTGTAGGAACCACCGCAATTTGACTGAAAATTTTGTTGAGGAAGATAGGCGGCGGCGTCTTGGTTTAAGTAAACACCTGCGTACTGACCACTACTGGGGTAGATTAATGTCATACTAACAGGTAATCTTTTGTAACCACCAAACTCGAAGTTTCCTCCTGTCTGGGTCTTTACATATTTATCGTTGGAGTCGAAAGTTACATCTCCATTAGAGTTTCTCGTGCGGAATCTATCCGCTTCTATTTGAATCCTGTCAACCAATGATGTACACCTTTGCTGTTAGAGTGTAAGAAGGCATATCTGTGTTTATAGCAAAACCATTTGAGGTTAAGTTTACAACAGATCCCGAAAATGTAGAGTAAATATTACGAGTCCAGTCAACTCCATTTGGGCTGGTTACGGGGATAACACCTTTAGTCACACTACCATTATATTCTACAAGGTAACTAATTGGGTTTACAACAGATGTAACACCTAAAGTTACCGACTGAATCTTTGGAGTGGGGTAAGGAAAGCTGAAAGAGTTGCACGAGCCTTGGTCTACAAAATCAACATTCCGAACGTAACCTGGGAAAGTAACAGTACCTGATATTTCATCTTGGATATCTAAATAGTTTAACCCAGAGTGAAACCGGATAGCTGCTAGGTTAGCATAAGGATTACTGGCAAGAGTTTCTAAGGCAGATCCTGTGATTGTATTGTCACATATCATAATGTTACCTGAAGACTCACTAGTATAAAGTGTTCTAGTTGCCATATCTATAATACCTCACGTTGTGATAATAATCTAAGATTAAAGAATTATCTCTAGTTGAAATCTCTTTTCTATGGTGTCTTAGTATAATGTCCTCATCTTCAAAAGCACAAATATGAGTAACACCGCCGTTATTTACAGTTTGTTCTTGGTAGGTGGCAACGCAGTTTACTTCGGGTGCGTCTATCGAAATAAAACCCCAATCAACTAGCTTTTCTACTTGATATCCTTTAGTGTAACCTTCAAGGTATTCTCTAACAGGCATCGCTATTAAGTTTTTTTGAAGTGTTGAACCATAAATCTTATCGAGGAACTTGGAGCAAAGCATAACACAGTCGCTCCTGCGAACACCGTAGGGCTGTCCTAACAAGTTGTCCTCAGAGGGAATAACTGAGTATGTTTTATTAATAGGGTCCAAGTATATCACATTCTCTTCAACAACAATAGAAGTTTTAAACTCCCCGTTGTCATCTTGTTTAAGCGCCCCATTAAACACCGTAAATTTAGTGTTTAACGGTAGGGCCTTTAATGTTTCATACGTATACATCAGATAACTCTCTAATTACTAATTGTTATAGTTTTGTTTGTTAAGTCAATTACAAAGTTTCCATCTGAGCTTTGAAGAACACCAGCCGTTACAGTACCCATGTCTGCAGTAATAGCAGAGAGGGTACTTACTCCAATTTGATTAGCAGTTAAAGTACCTCTTATTGCTGCAGCACCAAACTCTGCATAACCGTCATCTCTTCTTATAGACCAACCTGAAGAACCCGGGCTATAATTATCACTCTCAATATCATCCGTTACTTGTATAGCGCCTACAGGAGTAGTAAAAGTAATGTTAGCACTAATTGGATTTGTACTTGGGTCTAATACAACAGTATAGTTAGTGCTCCATTCTCTTACACTAGTATCAGTAATACTTACAGGAGGTTGTTCATGTGACCAAACCCCTGAAGAAGTTATACTTAAAAATGTATCGTTAGGGACGCTCCAAGTTGCACTAGTTGGTGCCCCTGGATTTCCAGACTGAACTGTTTGGTAATATAATGTTCCTGTAAATCTAGTACTACCTTTATACCCTTCTGCAGCTTGTCTGTCTGAAACACCTGCAGCCAATTCCCAATTGTTATCATTTGAAAATATCCATATACTGTTAGAACTCTCAGAATATATTACATCCCCCTTTTTTCCTGGAGTAATTTCAGTAGGGTCTGTACTTGTTACTTTAATACCTTGTATATTATTAATTTCTCTTACAATAGCAATGAGAGTATCCCTCATGGCCTTGTCTCTTACACCTGCTGGTATAAATATATTGCTCATACTTTACTCCTATCCTGCGAGTAGCAGTTACCTCTTACCCGAAGGTCTAACTTCAAGATCAAGTCCAGTTATTTTAGGGTTAACCGCCCCATTCATTGATACTTCTAAATTAAAGTACCGACCATTAAGTCTATAGTCTCTTTTATAACCTGAGTTATTATTAGGATCAAATGTTCTTTTATAAGTAGCTTCTCTTGTTGCATAAGATTTAGCTAACTCTGCATCAACAACAGAACTGTTAAGACTGTTTGCAGTGACAGCAGTAGTATTAAACTCGTTAGCACTCATAGGATATACAGCAGTAATATTTTTAGTTAAATGAGGATTACCTAGGTCTTGTTTAAGAAATCTTGCATATCCATCTGATTCAAAAGTATTGCTTAACAAATATATTCCTTGGTCACTAAAGCCATAAGTATAAATTTGCCCATTAAGTTCACCTTCTTCAATACCTTTGAGATTAGGTAAAGTTCTTTTATACCACAAATCTTCTTTATAATTATATACGTAAGCGAAGTTTGTTCCTGTCCCAGTATTACCTACTGCACTGTAACATACCCATACTTCTTTATCCCGTGAGTTTAAAAAAGTAAAGGTACGATTTTTATGTGCGGGGTTAACTGTATTATAAATATCTTTTTGTATTCTTCCTTTAGAAATGTCTTGTTTATTAGGTCCACCATCATGGATGTAAATACCATAATTACCTAATACAAAATGTCTACCATCTCCAATGTCTTCAAAACAATTAGGACTGTAAAGACCATCGTCTTCAAATAACATTTCACTTACAAGATACAAAGGATCACCAGAGTCTTGATATCTGTAAACGGAATCATCTTTATATACAATAAGATAAGGCCCTAATTGAGAAGCATCAAGCAACTGTCCAGGTGTTTCAGTAAGAATATCATCACCTGCACTATTTGTGGCAGAGAATCTCCATGTCATTCCATTAAGTGTGTTAATGTCAGTGATAGGAGTAGACCAAGCCAAAGAAGCATTACCTAAATTTTCATTGTTTAGATACTCTCCACTAAGATTTAAGGCTATTAACCTGTTGTTATATGCTGCCATCCGTTGAGCAGTAACTCTGTTTGCTACCACAGCCTCTTGGGCACTGCCATCTGCTAGCCCTGAAAACCAATTAGATAAAAACAAAGATTGGTAATTAGGAGCAGCTTCAGTGCCATTATTAGATATTCTTATAGGTTGATTAATGCCATCATTAACTATAAGAACCCCGTTAAAAGGAAAGAAATCAAATCCAAACCTACCTGCATTACTTAAATTAGTGACTGCAGTAACAGAAGAACTACTGCTAATGGGATTAAGAATATCTTGTGATATCTGAAAAGATATTACGTTAGGAGAAGACTCATACAGGTAGGCCAAGTTAAAACTATCTGAACCTACAGGAGTCCACTGAGCTAAAGCATAAATGTTTCTTGCAGTAGCACCAGTAACATTCGTATCAAAGTTATCTGGGAACTTATATACCCCTTGAAGGGAGCCATCGGAAGGCCTCATATTGAGACCCTCCGAAAAATTTTCAGGAGATAATGCCTGTGGTGGCACATCTGTATTCAGGCCTTTGATACCTAAATTTTGTAGTGGGATTGTTGGCATTATTCTTCCTCTAAATATATTCCTAATTGTTTATACTTTCTTCGAGCACATCTTAATCGGAATGCTCTAAGTCTTGCATTAACTCTTCTCTTTCTTTTCCAAGGCCTAGCAACCTCTTGGCTACTAGATTTCGCAACCACCCGCTGTGCAAGCGAGGGTCTGCGCACCCTCTGTATTGTCTTCCTGCTCATATATTGAGAGTTCATTCCAGTTGATTGACGATGGAAATTTTGAGAGTGCTGCATTATATTCCTCTTCAGAAACAGGCTGATAAGGTGCTTGCTCATACGAATGCTCGGAGTAAGGCAAGAACGATACACCTGTTAGGTGATCGAAATTATCATATACCCAGGCTCCCACTTCTAACCACTCATCTTCTTTC
>Ga0208303_1001086_pt1 | contig 10972 bp, 20 predicted proteins | sample CB_VirMetaG_2_FD_184537 | JGI IMG/M metagenome (GOLD analysis project Ga0208303, IMG submission 184537) | Freshwater to marine saline gradient viral communities from Chesapeake Bay - CB_1504_2 Viral MetaG (SPAdes) (version 4) | ecosystem: Environmental > Aquatic > Marine > Coastal | place: USA... | reverse complement strand
AAGCCGGGCAAGATTTCCGTGAAGGTGGAGGAATTGAAATGATCATCAAGGTACAAGCAGACGACGGCCAAGACCTGATTATTATGGTCAATGAGGGTCGGGGGACCGTTGGTATTGCGACAACGAATGTTGGCAAATCACAGCCAGACTTGGAAGATTTTACCATTGAAGAGGCGCAGGCAATCGTCGGCGCATTGGGCGTTGCGATTAAGATTGCGCTGGAAGAACGGGATTATTTGGAGGAATTGAAATGATTGACCTCAAAGAAATCTTAGAAAAGCACGCGCTTTTTCTTGCAGGAAAAGACGGTGGAAAATGGGCAGACTTGAGTGGTGTAGATTTGAGTGATTCAGACTTGAGTGATTCAGACTTGAGTAATGCAAACTTGCGTAATGCAGACTTGAGTGATTCAGACTTGAGTGATGCATACTTGCGTAATGCAAACTTGCGTAATGCAAACTTGAGTAATGCAGACTTGAGTGATGCAGACTTGAGTAATGCAGACTTGAGTAATGCAAACTTGAGTGGTGCAGACTTGATTGATGCAAACTTGAATGGTGCAGACTTGCGTTATGCAAACTTGAATGGTGCAAACTTGAATGGTGCAGACTTGCGTTATGCAAACTTGAATAATGCAGACTTGAGTAATGCAGTAATTTTTGAAGGATGGAAGTTGAAAAAATGATTGATCTATCACAACTGAGCAAGCCGACGGGGCAGCGGCCCATCATCATCACGCTGTTCGGCGAAGGCGGCATGGGTAAAACAACGCTGGCGGCGATGTTCCCGAATCCTGTCTTCATTCGGACCGAGGACGGCACGGCGTCGCTGCAAGGCAACGAAGGCGTATCCCTGTTTCCGGTGGCGCAGACTGTCCAAGACGTGCTGGACGCCATCGAGGCACTCGCCACGCAGGACCACGACCACAAGACGCTGGTGCTTGACAGCATCACGCAGCTTGCGACGATGATCGAAAGCGAAATTGTAGCCGCCGATCCAAAAGCCAAGTCGATCAATCAGGCTGGCGGCGGCTATGGTGCCGGATACAGCACCGCAGCCGAAAAGCATCGCCAGGTTCGTGAATGGGCGGGTCAGCTTGCTTATGACAAGGGTATGAATATCGTCTTCATCGGCCACGCCGACACTGAGACGATGGATCTGCCCGACATAGATACCTACAATCGCTATTCTGTGCGGCTGCACAAGAAGTCGATATCCCATTACACCGACAATGTGGATGCGGTTTGTATGATCAGGCTCGTGACGCACACACGCGGCGACGGCGACAAGAAGCGCGCCATCAGCACCGGCGAACGCGAAATCATCTGCCACCCGCAGGCGGCCAGCGTGACCAAGAACCGCTTTTCGATTAACGCGCCACTGCGCTTTACCTTCGACGGCGGCAACCCTTTTGACAATTTTGTAGCGAAATAAGGAGAACACGACATGGATCTTTCAGGATTTGACGCAAACACCATCGAGCCATCCGCATCATACGAACCCATTGCGGCGGGCTGGTATAAGGCTGTCTTTACTTCATCCGAAGAAAAGCCGACAAAAGCAATGACGGGCAGCTACTTGCAGCTTGGCGTTGAGATCATCGAGGGGCAGCATCAAAAGCGCAAGTTGATTGAGCGGCTTAACCTCAAGAACCCCAATCCGACAGCCGTAGAGATTGCGCAGCGCACCCTTTCCAGCATCTGCCGCGCGGTGGGTGTAATGACGCCAAAAAGCGGCGCGGATTTCCACGACAAGCCTTTCATGGTGAAAGTTGCGGTAAAGCCCGGTGACGGCGCTTACGGCCCGTCGAACGAAATCAAAGAGTATGCGGCGGTCGGGTCTGCGCCATTGGCATCGGTGGCACCGTCTGAAGCAGCACCAGCGGCTGCGGCGGCAACGCCGCCTTGGAAGCGCTAAGTCTTTTCCACCTTGGCCCTTGCGGGGGCCAAGTCATGAAAAGAAGGAGACGACAATGAAAAGTAACATTTTGAAAGAGACAGATATAAATGAATTACCAGCAGGAAAGCACTGCGACGGGGCGGGGCTTTGGCTGGTAAAGCGCGACACCGGCGGGGCGCAATGGGTGCTGCGCGTGACCGTTTTTGGAAAGCGGCGTGAAATGGGATTGGGCGGCTGGCCTGATATATCTTTGAAAGATGCACGCGCAAAAGCAATGATTGAACGAAGAAGGTCTAAAAATGGAATTGATCCGCTAGACCTGAAAAAGTCAAAAGTCAGAAAACACAATTTTTCTCATTCTATAGCAAAAAACGAACGCGAAGCATTGCTTGATTTTGTTTCATCAAAAAAGGGCTGGTCGGCAGAAATCATATTGTCTGAACTTGTGGAGATTTTGAGCCAATGAATCTCGAACAACACACCACCCCAGAAACCATCAAGCGCATATTTGACCACTACAAGGCCAAGCGCAAAAACGAACACCGCCCGCACCTCGGCGGATCACAGATCGGTCGGGATTGCTCGCGCGCGCTCTGGTATCAATTTCGCTGGGCTTGGACGCCGCAATTTGAGGGGCGGATGCTGCGCTTGTTCGAGACGGGCGACCGGGAAGAGGATCGCGTCGTAAAGAACCTGCGCGATGTGGGTGTGACCATCTGGGACCGAGATCCGGATACCGGCAAGCAGGTGCGTTTTGACGCCTGTGGCGGACACTTCGCATTGAGCCTCGACGGCGTCGGCGAGGGCTTTGCGGAAAGCAAAGAACCCCACACGCTGGAGTTCAAAACCATGAATACCAAGTCATTCAAGGCGCTGTCTGCCAAGGGGCTTGAAGCGGTGAACCCGACATATTGGGCGCAGTGCCAAGTCGGTATGCACCTGTCTGGCCTGAAGCGCTGCTACTTCTTTGCCGTTTGCAAAGAGACAGACGCCATCTACGGCGAGCGCATCAAGTATGACGCCGCGCTTTCGATGAAGCTGATTGCAAAAGCCGACAGTATTGTGTTTTCAGATTTGCCGCCGGACCGCATTGCGTCGGACCCTTCGTCCTTTGCCTGCAAGTTCTGCCCATATTGGGCTGTTTGCTGGGGTTGCAAGATACCTGAGCCGAGCTGCCGGACGTGCGCGCATGTCACGCCAGAGCGCGATGGCACATGGTCCTGCGGAAAAGGCTGGGAGGCCGACGGGCTTTGCGACGATCACATCTACATCCCGCAGATCATGCCGCGCGGGTGGGAAGTCATCGACGCCTCGCCGGACCGCGTTGAATACCACGACGAAGAAGGCGAAGTCGTTGTGAATTACAAAAACAGCGAAGAATTGTTCGACGGGAGAATGCAATGAGCGGCGCAATCAAGAAAGACGTGACGATTGGCGACTGCCGCTTGATCTTGGGCGATTGCCGTATCATTATCAGCGGATTGCATTTTGACGGCGTTTGCACCGATCCGCCTTATGGTATCGGCATAACAAAAAGCAATCGTTTGGCAGTTTCACGCGGTATGGGTGGCGGGTCATGGGACGACGAGCCCGCTTGCATGTTGTGGCTCCCGCCTATGGAAAAGCCGTCAATTGTTTGGGGCGGTAATTATTTTGACCTCCCGCCGCATCGCGCGCCTTTGGTTTGGGATAAAAACAACGCAGGCCGAGACTTCGCTGATTTCGAATTGGCATGGACAAACTTGGACATGGTAGCTCGTCGTTTCGTGATGCGGCCAATGAACATGGACGGCGGAAAACAACACCCCACCCAAAAGCCTGTCGCCCTCATGAAGTGGTGCCTTGGCTTCCTACCCGACGCCCAAACAATCCTCGACCCTTTCATGGGCAGCGGCACCACCCTTGTCGCCTGCGCCAAACTAGGGCGCAAAGGCATCGGTATTGAGATGGACCCCGATTATTTCGAGATTGCCTGCAAGCGCGTGCGTGACGCTTATGCGCAGCCTGATCTATTTGTTGCGCCACCAACACCAACACCAACGCAAGAGGGGTTTGATTTATGACATTCCAACTCCGAGACTATCAAAAAGCCGCCGTTGACGGACTCTATCAATACTGGGCCGATGGGCGGGGTGAAAACCCGCTGATCGTGGCACCGACGGGGGCGGGAAAGACGGCGATCATCGCGCAGATCGTCAAAGACGCCATGTTCTTTCCCGGCACCCGCGTCCTTGTCTTGTCGCATGTGAAAGAATTGCTGGAGCAAGGCGCGGAGGGATTGCTGCGCATGTATCCAGAGGCCGATTTGGGCTTCTACAGCGCGTCCATCGGCCAGAAGCGGCTAGACAAGCCAATTACCTTCGCAGGCATCCAGAGCATCTATCATCGGGCCTATGAAATGATCCCAGCGCCTGACTTGGTGTTGATTGACGAGGCGCACATGGTGCCGAAAAATAGTGAGACGCGCTACGGCAGTTTTCTGAAAGAGTTGAAGATCTGCAATCCGGACGTGAAGGTCGTCGGGTTGACGGCCACGCCTTACCGGCTGGACAGCGGCAAACTGCACGAAGGCAATGGCGCAATCTTTGACGGCGTTGCGTATGACATCCCCGTCGGGATGTTGATGGATCAAGGATATCTGTCGCCGGTCATATCAAAGGGCGGCCTGAAGCAGATCGACCTGAGCAACGTCAAAAAGCGCGGCGGGGAGTTCAACGAAAGCGACTTGGCAATGGCGGCGTCGGACCCTGAGCTGGTTGCGGCGACAGTTGCCGAAATCATTGCGCTCGGCCAAGACCGCAAAAGCTGGTTGCTGTTTGCATCGGGCGTTGATCACGCGCGGATGTTGGCCGATGGCATCGAGGCTGAAGGATACAGTTGCGAAGTTGTGACGGGCGAAGATGCCCAAGCAGATCGAGCGTCACGCATTTCGCGGTTCAAGGCTGGACAGATTCGTTGCTTGGTCAACTGCAACGTGCTTACGACGGGCTTTGACGCGCCGAACGTGGATCTTGTCGCGCTGGTTCGTGCCACGCTATCGACCGGGCTATACATCCAGATGGTCGGGCGCGGCACGCGCTTGTGTGAAGGCAAAGAAAACTGTCTGATCCTCGACTACGGCGAGAACGTGGCGCGCCACGGGTTTATCGACGCAGTGAAGCCCAAGAAGCAAGGCGGATCTGGAGACGGCGAAGCACCGGCCAAGCAATGCCCCGAATGCCAAGAGATGCTGCCGACGGCCACGCGATACTGCCCGACTTGCAGCCACGAATTTCCCGCGCCTGAATTGAACCACGCGCCGAAATCCTACGGCGGGGCTATGATGAGCAATCAAGTCGTTGCGGAATGGCTTGACGTTGAAGATGTGACATATGAGCGTTGGAAAGGCAAAGAGGGTAAGCCGGATACGCTGAAAGTGACTTATTATCACGACATGACAAGCCGAACGTCAGAATGGCTTTGTCCGGATCACGGCGGCTATGCTGCGAGCCGGTACACGTCGCGCCTTCCTGCCCTGGGCGGATCAGCCATCAACCTTGCCGACGCATTGGAAGAATGCCAGTATTGGGTGAAGCCAAGCCGGATCAAGGTGATGCCGGAGGGCAAGTATCAAAAGATCGTCCAGCTTGATTACGATCAACCGAAAGTAGATCATGCCGCGCAAGCACAAACGCAAAAGCTCGAATACAATCTCCGCGAAATGTTCGACCTCGACGACATCCCCTTCTGAGCATTCGGAGCAGGTGGGTTTTGTAAATTGGTTCCGCGCAAAGTTTCCGGACGTGCTGATTTATGCAATCCCGAATGGTGGATACCGCGCGATCAGCACGGCCAAAGCATTGCGGGCCGAGGGCGTGGTGCGCGGTATTCCAGATCTGCACATTCCGGCGTGGCGGGTGTGGGTCGAAATGAAGCGGGTGAAGGGCGGCAGGCTGTCACCAGAACAAAAAGAAATGATCGCCTATCTTGAAGGGATAGGCGACTCAGTAATCGTCGGCAAAGGCGCAGCGGATGCTAGTGCGCAAATGCTTTCAGCTTTTCAACAGCTGCGGCAGTGATGAATTGAGTGAGCGATAAGCCTGACGCCTGAGATGCCTTCACAATCTCGTTGTGCAGTTCGTCGTCGATACGGCAGTGGATGACTTTGTTTTTCACGGTTTTTCCAATCTTGGTTGAGTCTGCAACAACTTACACCGCAACACGTCACACATCAAGCACAACGCAAAGACAAAAAAACCCGCCCAGTGATGAGCTGGGCGGGGTAGTTTGGGAGAAAGGAAACAATGACACCCACAACATACGATATGAATTTTTGATGCGCAAGGGCTGCATTTGTGTTGCATCACCTTTGGCGCGCGCGTATGCTTTGATGGGAAATGAAAAGGAGACACCACATGACCGGACACCCAATCAGAAACGCAGCGCTTCACGTATTCCAGCGGATTGACGAACACGATGGCGGATCTTGGTTTGTCGCAATGTTCGCGCCGTACAAAGCATACCCAGTTTTCTTTCATGGAAGCACGGAAGACGCCGCAGTCGAATCCGCAGAGGCAATGCGCACGGATGCAATTGATAAGCATGAGGCCGCCTGCATTGCACGCCAAGAGAATTCTGCCCGCGCAAAAGCCGCAGCCGCAGCAAAGAAAGCCGCAAAGGAGACACCACATGAATGACCCACGAATCGAAGCCGCGACGAAAGAAGAATGGGCCGAGCGATGCTTTTGGGCAGAGGCTCAACGTGACGCCCTTGAAGCCAGCAACAAGGCGCTGGTGGAGGCGTTGAGATTGGCTGACGCAGCATTGTCAGGCGCTAATATGAATATTGTGGTTGTAGAGCGTAAGGTTCGCGCCGCCATAGCCGCAGCAAAGGAGACGACATGACAGACGCATACAAAACGATTTGGCTAGACTATGGAAAAGATTGGTTCAATGCCAGATTGACGGGGAACGAAACCTGCGTTGAGTACATCCGCGCCGATCTATCCGCCGACCTTGTACGAGCTGGGTATTTAGCGGGGCTGGAAGCGGCTGCAAACCAATGCGCAAGCATGGCTAATGAAATGGATTGGTGCGATGAAAACGGAGATAGTCCATTTTATCTTGCAAATGATTGCTGTGACGCGGTCCGCGCCATAGCCGCAGCAAAGGAGACGACATGACCCATCTCAGCGAATACCGCCACACCGCCGATCAGAAGACGCAGATAGCCGAATGCGCGGCGTTCTTCACGGCAAACCATGGAATGACCCACGCCAAGGCGGTGACGATCCTGAAATCAAAGGGCTATGCCATTCAGGCAATCAACGCAGCCCTTACCTCAGAAACACCAAAGGAGACGACATGAAGATTTGGTTTGACACAGAGTTCATCGAAGACGGCAAGACAATCGAACTGCTTTCTATCGGCTTGGTGCGTGAAGACGGCGCGACCTATTACGCAGAGCCGATGGAGACCGACAGGACTAAGGCAAGCGATTGGGTGCTGAAAAACGTGCTACCGCACCTGTCAGGACCGTTGAAGCCACGCGATTCCATCGCTTCGGAGATCGTTGATTTTGCCGAGGCCGATCCTGAGTTCTGGGCGTATTATTGTTCTTATGACTGGGTCGCCCTCTGCCAATTGTTCGGCACGATGATGGATCTGCCAAAAGGCTGGCCGATGTTTTGCCGTGACGTTCAGCAGGTGCGGGTTGATCTGGGCATAGCCGACCTTCCCAAGCAGTTCACCACGGAACACAACGCCCTTTCGGACGCTCTATGGACCAAGCAAGCGCATGACTTTCTGATCGGTGGCGTCCGCGTCCGAGAGGTGGTCAAATAACTAACCCGCAAGCCCACGCCCGCAGGGGCATGTGGGCCACGCACAACAACATCATCCAGATCCAAGACATGATCGACGAACACTTGCTGAACGCATACAAGACGTGCGTTCGGCACAGGAACTACGACAAATCGGAGGAACTTATGAAAGAAATTGAACACCGAAACATTGACGGGAGATTGATTTGACAAAGCGCACCGAAATTCTGACCGAGGCCGACAATCTAATCAACGGCGACCGGCAGAAAGACTACGGCACGCCGCGAGAAAACTTTGGGGCCATTGCCAAAATGTGGTCTGCATATCTTGGCTACGAAGTATCGCCGGCGGATGTTTGTCACCTTATGGCCCTTCTAAAGATCGCTAGGCTGCGTAACGGTCCACATATGGACAGCAGCGTTGACACCTGCGGTTACATGGCGCTGGGCGGGGAGTTGGGGGAGTGAAGGCTTCTAAAGCCCGATCTTAACGCGGCTGACCTCGCCTAAATCATCATCAAAGGTGATCGCCTGCATCTGCGACCGCGCGGTGTAGGCGTTATCCTTTGCATATCGGTCCCGCTTTGTTACCGCCCGAAGTTGCTCCCATTGGACCCCGCCTATGTCGGCAGACTTGAGGTGGTGCAGGTGGCCGGTGTAATAAAACCTGTGCCGCGTCTCTCCCCAAAGCGCTGGAAATTCATCCGCCAGAGCCATAACAAGCCGCTCCGGCTTTGCCTTGTCGCCGTGGTGCGCCGCAATCAGGCATTTGCCATGCTGGTAAACAAAGAACTCTCCTTCATCGCGCTGCACATCAATTCGTGAATGGCTGCGATAACGCTCGGACAGCGAATAAAGCACAATCAAATAAGCGTCGCGGTCGTGGTTGCCGCGCAGGACCGAAACCACAATTTTGCTGTGATGCAGCAATGCAATCTCAACGCACCGCGCAATGCCTTCAATCATCGCAAGGGCTGTTTCTTCGATGGTCGCCAATACGTCCAGCGCGTGCTTGCTGGCGGGCGTCGCGTTTTCGTTGTCGTTGTGATGCAGCATGTCGCCAAGCACCAGCACCACGCCCGTTCCGGATCTCGGCGACCTGCTTACACAGTCCCGCATTCCCCCGACAAGGCGATCCACGGTGCTTTGCAGTGTCTGTGCGTCCGTTCTGAGGCCAGCGTGGATATCTGGCATAGGATACAGCGTCAGCAAGCTAGAAACGGCGTCTGTGGGGGCTTCTATCGGTTCTGGCGGGGGTAGACCGCCAAGCGCCAGTTTGATGCGCTCTGCGCTATCCTCAATCCCGATTGTTTGGGCTTTTGGCATTGAGAATTGAACGCTGGCGTTTTTGGTTTTGAGCCATCCGCCGCGCACCCGTGCCGGATCTTCTATGCCAACTTCGTCAAGAGCGCTTGCAACGCCAGGATCAAGCTCAATTTTCGCTTTCGCCCGATTGTAAGCATCATAAATTGTAGTGTAGTTTTTTCCCAACGCCCGCGCCGCTGCGCGGATTGAGCCATGCGTTTGCACCGCGTCATAGGCTTCTTGCTGGTTTTGCGAGACTTCACGCATCCTGACAGCCTGCGTCTATCGCGCCGATCAGCGCCGCGCCGGTCCGCTGCGATAGCGGGCCGCCATCCGTGTATAAAGCCGCCGCATGATCCGTGCGTAAGGCAGCCGAGCCATCACAGATCGCGCTTGTACTTACCGCGCTCATGCAGCCAGCGCTGAACGTCAGCGTCAGAAAGGCTAGCGGCAGCATCCATGCGCTTGCGCGCTTCGATGTATTCGTTGTGGTCCTGTAATTCATTGGCATCATTCGCGTCCTTTCGACCTTTGGTGTAGAGAAACGCCGCCACAAGCCCAACGAGCGCCGCCACGATACCCGAGAGATAAGCCCTCATGTGGTCCAGCCCTTGCGCCGTGCGATGGCGTAGGCACCCTCTACAGCGGCCCCAACAACAGCGCCAACCGCCAAAGCCAGATCCGGCTCAATCATCGCGGCGTCAGGGGCGGCAAACATGCCATAGGTCACAAGCGCGCTTGCGATGTAGCGCGCGATGATGCGGGATACTGGGCCGATCATGGTTTTTCCCACTTCGCAAAGATCCGAGCCAGCGCGGCCCATATTGTTGGCTTTGGCTTGGGCGATCGCATTGCGTTCAGCTTTAACCGCACCTTTACTCGCAAAAGATCACCAACCGCCTCCGGATGACCCGGGTGCGTCATGCCTGGCAACCACGTCACGTCCCACTTTCCGCGCTGCTTGATCTTGAGCGTGCCTTCGACTTCGGCATGTGTCAAAACCGTATGGGGAAATACTTCGATGCCGTACCGGATACACAAGTCGGCGACAAGATTCACCATCTCGTCAATCTGGGTCTTGGTAATCGGGTATTTGCCAGCGATGAAGGGCCGCTCTGTGGCACCGTGCATCGCGGCAAACGACACACCGATCGAACCGGTGTTCAGGCTGCGTGTGTGGGGGGCGTAGTCAGTCGCCGTGCTTTCGTTGTCTTCGGGCTTATATCGGCCCGCCACGACGTTGCCGTTGCCTTCGACGATGAAATGGTAGTGATGCTTGTCTAGCGCGCTGGCGGTGTTGGTGCCTGCGGTCCAGTGAATGATGATCCGTTTCATTTTTCCCCCTTTGTCATGATGCTGTCTATTCGTCCGTTGATAGTCTGCAACATCTGTAGAATCTGGTCAAGCTGCGCCGCCGTGGCCTCGCGCTCCTCTTTTCGCGCCACATCCCGCGCCATTGCCTCGGCTCGCAGGACCGCAATGTCGGTCGCGTGCAGGCTTTGCGTCTTGTGCAGCATCCACAGCCACACGACCGCCGGGACAATCAGATATTGCATCACCGCATCGACAAGGGGTAGCGTCTCATCCATTTTGTAAAATCCTTACAGCCAAACCCGTGAGGGCGTTACGGGGCTTGTGCCATTGGTTAGGTCAATCGCTTCAGTGACTTCCCTGAAAGTGTCATTGAGCAGGCGGATGTTGATGTGCCACCCGTCTATCGGTGCTTGCTCAGGGTACTCGTTGCCCTCTGCGTCAGTCAGGATGTTGCCTGTGGGCTTGCTTATAATCCCAACAATGTCGATGGCGTAGTCAGCACAACTTAGAAGCATGTACGGATCGCCCACGTTGATAACAGTTTCTTCCCCTGTTTCGTCGTCAACAAGCGTTTCTGTGTCTTGATGATAGAAGGGTGCCAGCACCGTAGGCATATCAGCCTCAGATGCAAGCTTGATGTAGAAGTCTGTCTTG
>Ga0208303_1001084_pt1 | contig 10980 bp, 13 predicted proteins | sample CB_VirMetaG_2_FD_184537 | JGI IMG/M metagenome (GOLD analysis project Ga0208303, IMG submission 184537) | Freshwater to marine saline gradient viral communities from Chesapeake Bay - CB_1504_2 Viral MetaG (SPAdes) (version 4) | ecosystem: Environmental > Aquatic > Marine > Coastal | place: USA... | reverse complement strand
CAAACTTCTGTTCAATCATGCCATTGTGACTGCAATAAAGGCCAGTAAAAACATCAGAATTGCACCAGCAATAGGCAATGCAATGTGCATAATATGCACTGATTCTTCTGCTACATCTTTTTCTTCTTCTGTTGATTCATGTTCAGTATTATTGTTTTTTTGTTGATTTATTTTTGACATACAGTATATATGTATTTGTTGTTCTGTTCGAGAATTAGTATTCCACTAGTATACTGTCAGATTAAATCATTGTCAACTGTTAGCGTTTCGTTTGCACGAAACAACTCTATGGCTAAACGCCATATCGTTTTTGTTTTCTTATGATTAATATTAACTTAATTTCATGTAGATCTTTTCAGTCAGACGGAACCTTCACAGGTTCCATCTAACTTTTGGATAACTTCATGTGAGTCGAATCCAGCCATAGACTTTGGAAACAGGTATTTTAAATGCATCTCCAAGGACTCTAGTCTTTTCCTTACCTGCACTGACATAGCTTACGCTATCTATAACCTCGTTCCTAGTGTTATAGTGTTTAGGAGATGTTTGCTTTCGCAAAGGGGTGAACACGCTACTCCACCGGCAACGAGCTTTACCTCGGCAGGATTTTAGCGAGTCGAGCTGCCTCGACCAAATGGGGTTCTAATTTGTCTCTTAGAGAGTTAAATATTTTCCTAGTATTAGATATTTTTACAATTACTTAATTCCTGATGCTAATACAATCTTGCAAATGTGTTCCAATCTCTCTACATGTTCATAAGCACGCCATGGACTTGTGTCAATAGCAACAACTCCGTGCCCTTTAATGCCCACGATATCATAAGCAATGTTGCCGTGGTGATCAAGATTTAAGTTTTCATGACACTGATCTGCAAGTTCCTGGCTGATAGGAGCAACATCACCAACATTGTGCGCTACCTTTGTGTAACGATTTAATTCTGGAAACGCATCACTAACTGTTGCCAAATCAATTCCAGCATGCATGGCAGCAATACAGTATGTGGGATGCACATGGACCACTACTCTTACATCATCGGCATGCTGTCCCATTGCTTTTTGTAAACCAAAGTGTAGCGGGATCTCTCCACTAGGTGTTAGTTTGGCACTGATATCAGTATATTCCATTTCAGCCCAATTCCATCTATTCACAGGCTGATTCATAATCTGGATCTTCTTGAACTGATCAGGTTGTAGTGTCTGCTTACGTACACCTGAAGGTGTAATGTAAAAGTGATCTCTATCGTGGTGACGGATACTTACATTACCATCACGACTGGTAATCCAGTTACGCTTGTAAGCGTCTAACATCACATCACATATTGTTTCTAACATATTATTTCCTATTGCCGAATAGTTGTAGCAAGTTCAAGATTGTATTTTTTCATAAATTAACCTTCGTAGGTTGCTGAATTACCAGCGTGTTCAAACACTTCGACGGAACGAAGTTTAACACCTGCACCAACTGGATAACGTGCCTCAAAGAGGCGACCGTCTGGATGTGTCCAACTTGTGCCTGCCTGGTATGCACTCAAGATTTCGTTCATTGTTTTGTAAGTCAGTTCAGCAAACTTTTCGCAACCCACTGCTTCTACAATACGTAGATCCAGTACTCCGCCTTCTGCTTGCTTTCCCAACTTGGCTAGTTCTTTAAACTTTGGCAGATGAGGATCGTCACTGCCCATAACTGTGGTGTGATCGAACTGCCATTCGCTCCACTCTTTAAATGCTTTGAGTCCGCCAAAGTCCATGACCCAGTTGCGATCATCCAGTGTTTCTGATTCAAAAATTAGTTTAATACCAATTGAGTATCCGTGTAGTAGCGAACAATGTGAATGAGTACTACGCCATTGTCTAAAACAGCAGGACAGACCTCTGTCGTTACCGTAAGTTTTTGTTGAAAGATATTTTGCCATTATATTCTCCTATGTTAGATTATAGCATAGGCAGCAGAGTTTGTATAGCGGGAATGATGCCGAAAGACCGCTGTGTTGTTATTTATTTGTGGTAGTTGCCTTTGCCAGGAATTGTGTTGCGCACGCCTCCTATTGGGTCTTCGACATCGTCAACGTGACGTGGAATCAAATGCACATGAGGCCACTCAACTGTCTGTCCTGCGGCACTCCCGTAATTCATTCCAATATTGAATCCGTCCCATTCGCCTGACTCTACCATTGTTTGTCCGTGAGTCAGTGCGTCGTCAAACGCATCCAGCAGTATTGCCATTGTGTTGTATTTTGGAACAAACAACAAGTGTCCTGGTGTGCATGGATACCGGTCTCTATATATCGCAACATGGAAGTCTTCACTTACTAGATCCGTCCATGGAGCAGAACTATCCTTGATGTCTTCGGGAATGTTTTTAAATATATAGGACAAGTGTTCCATTTTATTGCAGAGCCAATTTGTAGTTTACACCAATGCGGCCTGCACCGTCTTGTCCGTATATTGCTGAAAGACTAACTGCATGATTGCGCTTTGGTGCATAGTCAACACTGGCACCAACAAATCCTGTGTTGCGATTGCGAATCTTATTGGTTACGTTGCTGTAGTTCATGGTACCATCAGCATCAACACTTGTTGGAATAGTTACACTAACCGATCCGCTTATCACCGTTGGTTTGATGCCTGCATACAAATTAACAATGTCGTTCTTCCAACCTGCTACTGCATACGCACTTTGTATGTCAGATACATTGTTAACCATTGAGTAGTTGTATTTGCCAGATGTGTTCATTAATCCAGCTTGTGCCCAGCTGCCTGTTTCTTTTGGGCTGTACAGCATACTGAACTCAGCAGTGGTAGAGCCAGCGCTTTGTCCCCACATTCCAGAAAAGTTGACCCAAGGGTTGTAATCAGCTTGCGTAATTGTTGCTTGATATTGCAATGTCTGACGGTTTTTACTAAACATTTGGCTACTGACGCCAACACTTAGATTAGAGCCGTTGCCTGCCAGTGTCAGCCCATTGGCACTGACAGCTTGTCCAGCAAATTTACTACTCCAACTTTGACCAGCAGTATGATCCATGTGTGCAACTGGCTGAGCAGTGCTGTTGGTCGCAGGGGTCAAGTCAACTGCAAAGTCTCTTTGAAAACTGTCAATCACAGCTACATTTTGTAACATACTAGACAATGAAGAATCAACACCACCCGCAATATTCAAAGAACCACTTAGTGGAACTGCTGTTCCTGTACGGCCTGTAACACTGATACCCAAGCTGCCAATTGGTTGCGTGGCCTTGTTCAAGTCCAACAAGCCTTGTCCCATTTCGTCTATGCTGTAGTTCTTGATGTCCTTGTTGGCAGTTTTAAGCAACAACTGAGCAAGTTGTTCGCCTTTCATATAGGGCCACAATTGATGCACTATAGCAACCGCACCAGAAATAGCAGGCGCCGCAAAACTTGTACCACTGGCACTTGGGGTTGTTCCGTTTATGCCAGTGCTTTCAATGCCAACACTTGGAGCAAGCAGGAAGAAGTCGCTGGTACGATAAGTGTCCTTACACACTTCGTTGACTACTACTTTACAAACGTGCCCAGCATCATTGCCTTCAACTGTTTGTGTAGTTGTATTCCAACCACCAGCAATAATCATTTGACCATTCATCAACAGTTGACCGTCAGCATCTACCGCAGAAGCAAACACAGCAGGTGCCTGTACATATTTCAATCCTTGATTGCCTGCGGCAACTACCAATACCATTTCCTTGCCTAAAACACTGGACCAATCAGTTGGGTTTTGTAAGTTGTAATAGTTTGTGCCACCATAGTTGGCATCGTTACTGTGGTATGTGCCATCCGCCAGTTGATAAACTGATGCTTTGTAACCAGATGAATAGTTGGTATTGGCACTCAAGTTGGCCACAACAATGTCAGTGTATTGTTGTGCCCAAACCAATGCTTGACGAGCGGCAGTTGTATTGACGCCGCCTGTGTCAGCAATCTTGGCAATTGCCAAATTTGCATCATATGCAACACCGTACATGCCTTTGCCATCCATGGCACCTGCGGCAATACTTGCTACTTGAGTACCGTGTCCTTTGTTGTCTTGAATACCTGTATTTGTGTAATCAATACTGTACTTTATTTTCCCTGCAAACTCTGAGTTGTTTACATCGATACCAGAGTCCATCACAAGGATAGTAGATCCTTTACCTGTCCATCCTCGAGAGTATGCATAGTTAGCACCAATTGCTGAAATAGTTTTATTGGCTTCTGGTGTCAAGTAATAGTTAGGATCAAAACTTGGCACGGCTGTTGGCGTACCCATGTTTGGATTTTTATAGTAACTTACAGCATCGAAGTTGGGATCAAACGCAACTGACTCTGCTACAGGAGTAGTTATTGGTGCAATAACAGCAGGACCACTTAATACTACAGTTTCGACTATGTCTTTGGCTGTTAACTTGCCATCAGTTTTTGTGTATTTCCATTTTTCACTAATGACACTACCGTCTGCCAACGTTTTGGTCTTTGTTGAGTAAGCATAGGTTATTAATGGAGCAGGTACCTCAACTACAACCACTGGTGCTTCAACTACAACAGGTGCTTCAACTACCACTGGTGCTTCAACTACAACAGGTGCTTCAACTACCACTGGTGCTTCAACTACAACAGGTACCTCAACTACAACCACTGGTGCTTCAACTACCACTGGTGCTTCAACTACCACTGGTGCTTCAACTACAACAGGTGCTTCGACTACAACAGGTGCTTCAACTACCACTGGGGCAGGTTCTGGTTCAGCCACTGCACCCACTGGAGCAGGTGTAATTACTGTAGCACTTTCGATATCTTTGCCAGTAAGTTTTCCATTGGTTTTTGTAAATTTCCAACGTTGTTCTACAACACTGCCATCCTCTAATGTCTTAGTTTTGGTTGAGTAAGAGTATGTAACAACTGGCTCAACTACTGCTGGTGCAGGTGTAATTACTGTAGTAGTTTCAAGGTCTTTGGATGTTAACTTGCCATCAGTTTTTGTGTACATCCATTTTTCGCTAACGACACTGCCATCATCGAGTGTTTTGATTTTGGTCGAGTAAGAGTATGTAACAGCTGGCTGTGGTACTGCTTGTACCGACTCACTAATTTTGTCTTTTGCTCGTAGTTTGCCGTTGATAAAAGTGTATTTCCAACGTTGCTCTACCACACTGCCATCTGCCAACGTTTTCTTTTTGGTAGCAAACGAATACCGATATGAGTCGGCTGCCGTCGCAATACCAATGGACATGGCCATCAACACAGCTACAAAAAATTTAAATAAGTTAGTCATAGTTGACTCCTTGTTTTGTTGATCATGTGTATATTATAGCAGACTACAAATTATTGGTCAACTGTTGTTTTTATACCACACTATGCACGATCCAAATGCTCCAGTTTGCCTGCCACACCAGTCCATTTTTCGTGTTCTGGCAATGGTTCTTTACGCTTGGAAATAACGGGCCATTTCTTTGCCAATTCGGCATTGATATCGATAAACTTCAATTGATCTTCTGGAAGATCATCTTCGGCATAGATAGCATTAACTGGACATTCCGGAACACATACTGCACAATCAATACATTCGTCAGGATTGATTGCCAAAAAGTTTGGACCTTCTACAAAACAGTCAACAGGGCAAACATCTACACAATCTGTGTGTTTACACAGAATACATTCTTCAGTCACAACATAGGTCATTGTTATATTATTCTTTTAAAATTTAAGTCAGTTTAGCGTGGTGCAAACTCTTGTTGTAGTTTGATGTTGTCAAAGAATTCTTTCTTTGTACCGGGATCTGTTTTAAAAGAACCTCTAAGCACAGTAGTTTGGGTTAACGAACTATGTGCCATAATACCACGATTCTCACAGCAACCATGCACCGCTTGGATGTAAACACCTAAGTCCGATGCACTTGTTGCTTTTGCAATTTCTCTTGCAATATCGTTAGCAAGTTCTTCTTGTAGTGTACCACGTCTAGCACACCATTGTGCAATACGTGTGTATTTACTCAGTCCGATGAGTTTTTCAGCAGCCAGGATACCAATATAAGCAACGCCACTGACAGGTTGGTGATGATGACTGCACATACTACGCAGTTCACTGCGAACCACCAGCATGCCTTCGTATCTATCTTCTGAATCATTCGGGAACGCTGTTGCGTCTGGTGCTGGTTCATAACGTCCTGCCATGATCTCATTAAAGTACATCTTAGCAAGTCGTCTTGCAGTACCTTTTGAGTTTGGATCGTTCTCGCGATCAATTAGCAAACTATCTAACACTTGTTCAAATGCTCCAGTTGCCTCGTTGATCAGTGTTTCTTTTTCAACATCACTGATGTATTCGCTGATGTTGTCGCCTGCCCAAAAACGCTTGTTATCTTGTTTAAGACGATTGCGGATAACCTGACTAAGTGGCTTTCCGTCTTCTTCTTTATAATGTAGTTCTGTCAATTTATTCTCCGATGTTGAGGCAGTGGATTGCCGTAATGTATTAAGTATACAGGTTATTTAGGTTGTTGTCAAGCAACTATCGCAATTTCACGCAAGTCTGAATACACAACATTCTTGGGCGTGGGTTTGTCTATTGCAACTTGCATTAATTTTTCTAGTCCGATAGTTGCTTCTTCGATGGTTGGCTTGTAGTGATAACCAACATGAAATGTCTTTTGTGAAGGCCAAGGACTGACGGTCAAGTCCCTTCCGTCATATCGTTGTGCCAGTATGGTCTTGTATGCCACAGGATCATCCAACAGTATAGCACCGCCACGACCAATTTCAAGTGGCTTGCCGTGTCCAAAACTCAAACATTGCATTGCGCCTTTACGGTACATGCCTTGTTCAAGTCTTCGAGCACTATCCCAAATACGTGTGGATTCAAACGGATACTCGCCGGTCCACTCATCATCGGTATGACTATAGTTGATGCCCAACTTGTGCATTGTCATGGGAATACTGAGATATGTGTAGGCTGTGAATACAGTAGAACGTACCTTGTCGTGTCGTAAGCATAACTCAATAGCATGAGTACAGCAGTCGGTCATAATGGCATAAGGTGCACCGGTAAACTCGGCTAAGGCTGATTCAAAATCTAGTATTGTGTTAAAGTTTGACATTAAAGTAAAAAACCAGATACTTGTAATGTATATTTGTCATGCATTCCTGCATTGGCACCGAGATGTAAAATCTCACTGTCCCATATTAATCCGTCACCGGCTTTCCAATGAGTATGTATTGTTTCGTTCCACTGCAAGAAATGACCAAGTTTCCAATCTTCTAAATGTATATTAGCACGAACTTTTAATTCAGTTCTATCCGGAAAGCGTTTATTGATTTGGAAAAATGTATCTCTGTGTATTGGTATTACACAACCCGGTGGTTGTAATATGCTACTAACAGTAACAACTTCCATACCCAATTGTTTTCCTATTTCGTCAAAGTCCAACTGCGTATTATCCCACCATAGTTGGTGGATCATTGTGTTTTCCAAACAATATGATTTAGGAAAACCACCGTATTGTTCGTGAATATCTGCTACCTCATACACTTGATGTTTAACGCAACTACCAGTGTGTTGAGTGTAATCTGCACCCAGCATACCGGAAAACTCATAATTTAACTTACAATCTTTAATCACACATTACTCCTTTTTTTGTTTATTATACCATGCCCATGCATGTTGTACAATGTTGTTTAATGTATATTCTGGCTTCCAGCCCGACACTTGATTGAACTTGCCGGCATCCGCAGTAAGTGTTGCTGGGTCGCCTTCTCTGGCAGTGCCGAACTCTACAGGAATCTCTTGTCCAGTTACTTCTTGTGCTTCAGCTACAATTTCAATGTTGCTGTGTCCAGAGGCTGTTCCCAAGTTGTACACACCAGCAGGCACTGCGTTTTCCAACGCCATCGCATGTGCACGAGCAATGTCTTCAACATGCACATAATCACGCACACACGTTCCGTCTGGTGTTTCAAAGCTGTTGCCATTGCAAACAAACTGAGTACCGTTCTTGACACCTTCCAACACACGGGCAATGATATGTGTAGCACCAGGCTTTTGTCCGTGTCTTGCTTGGCTATCTGCACCACACGCATTGAAGTAGCGGAATGCCACATAGTCAAGACCGTATGCACGATGATAACTTTCCAACACACGCTCAATTGCAAGTTTGGTCTCGCCGTAAGGGCTAATTGGTTCTGCTGGATCAACTTCTTGACAAGGAGTCATGATAGGTGTTCCATATGCGGCAGCACTGGAACTAAAAATTACACGAATATTTTGATCAATGCGAGAGCGCACAATGTCCAACATTGCAATTGTTTTGACAACATTGTTGTTGTAGTATTCAGCAGGATCTGCAATGCTTGGCCCAACCAAACTGGTGCCGGCACAATGAACAACTGCATCGGGAAAATCAATCATAATGGGAGCAAGTCCGTCAACACTGGCAAAGTCTGCTTTGACAAACTTGTCTAACTTGATTGGCAAATTACAATCTTCGCGATCAATGCCAATCACTGTGTGTCCAGCATCTTTCAATTGTAGAGCAATTTGCCCTCCGATGTATCCGCTCACTCCTGTTACGATTACTTTCATCCTTTGATCTTTCTCACATGATACTTGGCTTGGCTAACATGGTCACGATAACGATTGCCTGCACGATTCCACTGTTCACCGTTGCCTTCCATAATATCCACGACACGATCAATTGTACCATTGGTCCAATCACTGATCAAGCCCATGTTGTGATGTGGTTTTTGCAACAAGTTTTGCATTTTGTGGTAAGCATCGTCAATACTCCAAGGCACATACAAACGATTAGGATCATCTGCAAATGTTTCTGGGAATGATCTGTAAGCAGGATATAAAACATTACAGCCCAACGTGTCTGCTTCACTAACTGTGTTACTGACCCAATCTTGCAACGCACAATTAAACAACACTCTGCTGTCGTTTACTAGAGCATAGTAATCATTCTTGGTCAAGTTATCATAAATCTTTAACTTGCCTTCTGCTTCCATTTGACGTGCACGGGTCACATACTCTGGATTGTTGCTACGCAACGGGCCGCCTTGGAATATAGCAAACTCGCATGGCTCTGTGGTCAACTCGCCATACATGTCAATTAGATCCATAAAGAAACCAGGTTGTTTCTCTTGATCCCACCGTGCGGCAAAGCCAACTCTGCGTTTGCGTTCGCCAAATGGCTTGATATTCTCAACACCGCCAATGCGTTCTAACACTTCTTCTTTGCCAAACGCTAGACCACTGATGTTGTAGATAGGAGCAGTCCACCCTGCAATACGCATGTGGGCAACCATTTCCTCATTTGTAGCAAGTACACCTGTTACAAAGTGGTTGACCATCTTTTCGTAAGTTGACATCCAGCCAGCCATGCCCCATACATGAACGAAATCATCGGGATCAATGGCTTGAGCAAGGCAGCGAACATAAATTTTAGGACGCTGACTAGCGTCCACTTGGTCAAGAATGTATGGTAAACTTTCAATACCGGGTTGAAACATGTCTTCAAAATAGACCACATCATCACTTGTGACTTCTCCTTTACGCATCATTTGAACAAGATTCATCATCTGACTCATGCTGAAGTAACTGCGGCCGTGTGCGTCCAGCACTTGGCCTACACTAATACTTTGCGAGCTATCAATGGTGTCGCCAGGAACATAAACTACATCAAGTCCACGACGATCAAAAACACGTCGGTTCCATTCTGACAGTTGTAGGGTATACCGGGCCTCGTATGACTCGAGTCCCATATAATATAGTTTACGCATAATTAGATGTTTCTGTTCAAGCGACGACCATCTTCTGACCACATGTCACGGGCGTTTTTGCCTTGAGTGAACTTGCTATACTGTTGCCACGCATAACTTTTGAAGTTGTATAGGTCTGCTTCATTAAAACGATATCCGTAGTTGCGACAGAATTCTAGCAATTTATCTAGGTCTTCTAGTGCGGCACGGGCCTTGGGGTTGACTTGCATTGCTGGTTTACCCATGATGCTTCCTTTTAATTTTTAATAGTAAGGTTAGGACGTGAAATTTCATACTTGATCAAGCATCCGTTTTCGTTGTCTTCGGATACTTCAATCCACACAGCTCTGTCCGGATATCGCTGTGCAATCTGTATATATATGTCATCTGCCATCATCTCGCAAGATTTATGATCCAACTGCAACACCGGAGTTGAACTGTCTACTTCACTGTACAGTCGCTCTAGCCAACGTTTGAATTGAATAAATTCAATGTCTCTATCATTATGGAACACATCAATCCACACACGAAAGTGAAAAATGTGTCTGTGCGGCACACCAAGAAAACTCACATCGTCCCAGTCGCCTGTGGCCAACTTTGGATCTGTGTCGGCACCTGGGTACATGTGTACTCCTTCTTTCTGGAATGTGACCCAAACTTTACGTTCGGCTTTTTCCATAATTCTTATTGCTTGTTCTGCCATTGCTTGTTCTCGTTGATTCATAATGTTTCGTCCTTTGTGTATTTAGACCACGGAGTAAATGTGTTGCGATTTTGTAAACTGTGTACACTATGACACCATACACCTGGATTGGTTGCGTCAAAGTCTACATCATCTAATTTGATTGTGGCATTGTATCCCAGTTGTTGTATATGGGGCAATTTAACTGAAATCATCGGAATGAAATTGTTGTATTCGGCAAACCCAGTTTCAAGAAGTCCGGGCACCCACTTAACATCAATGTCCAGTGTACACAGGTATCCTGCATCTAAACATGGCCGAATCATTCCTTCCCAATGTTCCCAGTGATACAGGCCAGTCAAATCTGGAAAACTCATGTTGGCGCCAAAATAGATATGCTCACAGCCGTGTAAGTGTTTAGTGATCTGTTCAAATGGTTGCACTCCCACAACAAACAATGTTTTTAACCCGTGTGCAGGTGTGTGCTCTACTTCGACTCCGGTAAAGAAATTTACCGAATCGTCATGTCCATCTCTGATCATAGTACTG
>Ga0208303_1001082_pt1 | contig 10989 bp, 15 predicted proteins | sample CB_VirMetaG_2_FD_184537 | JGI IMG/M metagenome (GOLD analysis project Ga0208303, IMG submission 184537) | Freshwater to marine saline gradient viral communities from Chesapeake Bay - CB_1504_2 Viral MetaG (SPAdes) (version 4) | ecosystem: Environmental > Aquatic > Marine > Coastal | place: USA... | reverse complement strand
CAAGTTCTAAAACGGAATCTTCTGCTTGTACATAACAACGAATTGTTATGGAAAGGTATCGATCCTTATGTCCTGCTCCTTGATAAACCCTTGTCTCAGACCCCGCGTTTAAGTGTACTGCTGGAAAATCTTCTACTTCATCCCAGAAAAGTAAACGCTTGGAAACGTTATTACTTAAGTCTACTCTGTAATCTCCCAGTCCGTTAATACCTTTTAGAGCATTAACTAAGCCTGTTAGTATTTGCGATCTTCTTGTTGTATTGTCTCTTGCCGCCACTACATTCTCCTAGTATAAAATCTTCCGATAGCCAGCTCAGCTGCGATTTCTCGAATAGATCTATCAATTAATTTTCTTGGGTCCCTTTCCGGAGTTGCCCAAGGTGGGGCTCCTCCGCCCATTTCAAAGACCCCGTAGGGTTCTTTATCGTACGTATAGCCTATACTTGGAAACCCTTGAGGTGTTTGAGTTATGTCTGTGACTCGCACACTCTCTGAAAAACGCCCTGTACGGTTTTGTAGTGCGGGTAAATCCATATTTTTTCTTACTGTTTCAGGTAGTTTTTTATTCATAAGTGCTAACACTGCTAAGGGACTGAAACTTGCTGCTCTGGCCTTAGTTAGCTTGAGTCCTTTAGCGGCTCGATTACGTTTAACGTTTGTCTTGCCCGACTTTTTAGATTTACTTGAAACCCTACCCTTTCCTGATTTTATAGGGCCTGTAAATTCCTTATCAAGCTCTACTTTTATATTCTTGTGTTTTTTACCTAAAGAAACCATGGGAGCTAATACAGTCTTTACAACTTGTGTCTTAATACTGTCAGAGCCTTTCATGTTAATAAGTACCTCAGCGTTGAAGGTATTCGCAAACTTAAACATTAAGTCTTTTACAAATTTTTCTCTGGGGGCGTCTACTGCTCTATTAGTATACTTGTCTTGAAACTGTAGAGCTGGAACATACTCCGCTCGTAAGTTACCTTTCTTATCGACAGAGGTAGAATAATTCATTAATATACCAGTTATCATGCTCAGATGAGTATTATCAATCTGACCACTTTTTATCAAACCGTCAGCCTCTTTTAATACGTAAGCATCAAACTCCCTCTTTTGCTCGAGAGTTAAAGTCTGAGCAACTGCATTTATTCCCCGACTAGCACTTATAGTAGATATAGCTTGTCCTGTTCCTGCACCATGCCCTCTGTCTACTCTTCCAATAAGGCTTTCTACAAAGATCTTGTGACTTTTACGGGTAACTAACGCTTCTATTATTTCTTTCTTTAGAGCTCCTGCAGTGGCAAAGGAACCTACGATAAACGCCTGTCCTGTAAGTACTAATCTGTACAAGTCCGGGGCTGCTTGCTCCAGTCTCTGACCTACGTGAGTGTGCAGTATATGTGTGCCGGCACTTCCAGGAAGTTTATCCCCTGCCAACCACCTGTCATGCTTTACTTTTGCAAGCTTTCGAGCCTTAGCAAGGTTTCTACCCTTAGGATCACTATATCTTTTGAAGCGCTTTTTGGGCATATACCCTCTATCCATCATTTCAAGTATAGTGTTGTCTAACCACTCTAAATCTTGGAGTATAATGATTTGAGGCCTGCTCGATGCAGTCTTCCTTATCATTGTATTTTCTGACTCTAGTGCAAGACGTAGCAGCTCATCAGCGAGATTATCCCTGACAGATTTGTTAGACATTAAAAGTTCTTGTAGAGGTCCAGAACGCGTTTAATATGATCTGGGAATGCAATGTTATTGCGTAGACTGGTAGACGAAGCATTCTGTAAGCTTGCACCTGCAATAGTTTGGCGGGTTTTATGCTCGTCCTTAAAGTAGTACGTAACTAAGTCAATCACTGCTAGTTTAAGGTCTAAAGGACATTCTATATATCCGGCAGTATAAGTAACTTTTACAGAGCCGAAACCTTCAGGCCAGCTCTTATTTATACGATAAACGCTGTCTGTAGAAACGTCTGGATAATATTCGGAAGTATCTACAGCTACATAAGCGGACGCGAAGTCTGTGCGCTCTTCGATACTGACAACAGTATTTAAGGGTGTCTCTGTTAATTGCACTACATCAGTAGGCCAGCTAACATTAAAGTTCTCTACTTTATTAGTGCTATAGTAGTCAACTAATGAATTACCACAATAAGTTTTTACTAATTGACTTACGGATTCAATAATAGTAGTCAACGCGAAATCATGAGTAGCAGAAGTGATACCCTTGACGTCTTTGTAAGTTGCTAGTGTTATGAGATTTGCCATTATAAGTCCATTAGTAAAAACTTAGGGGAGATAAACTCCCCTTCGTTTTTTACTCTTTGTAGATTAAGAGTCAGTACGAACCAACTTAACAACCGATACATCGGTAGTGCCGTTGTTAGCACGCAACTGGTTGAAGCCGAGTGACTGGCTAGCAACAATTACGTTGCGCTGGTTCATTACTTCGTAATCCTGCTCTACAGATACACCGCGGAGACGTGGGATGACGTGGTTACGAACGTTAACACAGTAGCCTACAGAAGCAGTGTTGGCTTCAGTTTCGAGCTGGTCAGATACAACAACTGGAGTGCCATAGATAGCGCCGACCATGCCGGTGATCTTAGTAGCAATATCAGAACCTACGTCAGTGATGTCAGCAAAAGCTGGATCAGCAAGCAGATCATAATAACGAGCCTGAGATACTACATAAACGAGGTCAGAAGGCATCATGCCATACTTACCCATCAGCTTACGGCCAGCAAGGAACTCAGCAGCAGTTACTGAAAGATCAGCAGGAGAAGAAGTAGAGTTAAGAACAGCAACGCTGTTAGTATCAGCAAGAGCTTCCAAGCCGTCAAAGCCTTCAGCGCCGCCAACAGTACCATTGATGATTGCGTTGTCTACAGCACGAGCGTGGGCACGAGCAACAGAATCAATCAGCATAGGCATCAAGTTTACAAGTACTTCTTCATCAACGTTGTTGTCCATGAAAGTAGTAGAAACAAGACGGTTAGCTTTCAAGATTACCTGAGCAGCATTGTACTGGTTAGCATCAACCAGTGGGCGGTTAGTCAAGTTACCAGCAGCCGCAGTGTTAACGCCCCAAGTAGCTGGGAGTGCATCAGTCTGAATTGGCAGTACTTGAGTCTGTGAGTTAATAGTAATCTCACGGAAAGCCTGGGCCAACTTCAGTTCTTGCATGATTTCTTTCTCGATTTGAGTAGAAACGCCTTGAGCAATACCAGCAGCTTGCTCAGTATAGTTTACGCCAGCTTTCTGAGCTAGGTCCTGAGCATAGGCAGTGTTCCAGCCTTTGCCAGTCATTACGCCTAGCATGTGGCCAGTCATGAACTCTTTAGCAAACTTAGAAATGTCGCCTTTGCCTTCTGAACGGTCGCCGAAGCTTTTCTTGCTGTTCTGCATAGCAGTGATTTCAGCTTTCTTCTCTTCGAGGTCCTTACCATGCTTGGCCATGACTTCTTCGAACTTTGCATCTTTTTCGTTAAGCTGCTTCTGTACGTCAGCCATAAGAGCTTCAACGCCAGTTTGTACGCCAGTTTTAACGCGGATGTTTTCGGCTTCGAGGGCCGTTGCTTTTGATACTTCAGCTTCGGCTGCTGCCTTAATTGCTGCATCATCAGCTGCTTTTTGCTCGGCTTGCTTCATTGCGATTTTAGCAGCTGTATCTTCAGCTACTTTCTTTGCAAAAGCTTCCAAGTCGATGTTTTGATTTTCCATTTTGATCTCCTGATCTGCGGAAATAAGTTCCGCGCTTTTCGGTGTGTGGTCACTAGCTATATTTGAAGAAGTATCTTCGTCCTTAGCCAGAGACTGACCGGCTAGATCTACACGATTAGTGAAAGTTTTTTTGAACTCTTCGTACTCAGCATCTGAGTCAAAAGACTTCGCGAGCGAAAAAGTAGCTGATTGGTTGCAAGGTACGGAAACAACCGATACCTCAAATAACTCAGCGTCCTTAATCATTAGTCCATCGGTTTCTTTAATATAATCAGCATCCTTGACTCTGAAACCGACAGAAAAGGCTCCAAGAACACCGTCTTTAACAAGTTCAGCTACGTTGCCAGGGGCATTTTTGCTGATTTTACATTCTAACTCTAAGCCATTAGGACCTGCTTTCATCCCTACGGCTCGACCAATTGGTCTATCATAATCGTGATTAAATAGAATAATTGGGTTTTTCTCAAAATTACTTAATCCACCTTTCTGCCAGGCTTCTGCTGAGATAGAGTCGCCTGCGCGATCAAAATCAGCTGTGCTTGCCATTCCTCGAATCATTACTGAACCATCTTCAGTTTCGAGAGCTTTAAAAGTAGATGTAAGATTAAAAATTTTATTCATCTTACTTTCCCGTTTTTACTGCTGGCTTTACAGCAGGCTTGACCGCAGCGCTTGGTGCACGCTTTGGTGCTTTAGGTGTAACAGGCTTAGGCTCTACCTTTGGCGCTGTTAGTTCAGGATAATGAACCCTAAGGGCATGGATAAGGTACTTCCATGCTTTAAAACTTCTTTTAATAGTTATAACACAGCAAGCTTCTTTGCCTACAATTGCCATATACTCTTTATGCTGAATACTTAAAGGAAGCTCAAACTCTTTAAAGTGTTTAGAAGCCTTCTCGAGTACTGCTTGTCTTTGACGAACTGCCATTTATTCTTCTCCTTCTTGTGGAGGTCTTCCACCTTCATCTGGGTTAGTTGCGGAACCTGCAATGTTTGCTGGAATCCGAATCTCTTCTGTACCCTCTATAGGCTCAAAGCCTAAGCGAGCTCTCGCCTCTGCTGCGGTAATAATACCTCCATTTACTAGTGAGGTATAATATGCAGATGAGTCACGTAACTCAGGCTGCAGAGCAGGGATGTTTGTAATATCTTCGCTCAACTCAAAACCGAAATATCTTTCAAGTCCATAATTGATTTTTCGAACTATAGGAAGTATAGTCTCAAGATAATATAATCGCATATTTGGGCGAATGTTGGCGTTGTTACCAGAGTCCATCAAGATTGGGGGGATTCCGAGTGCCTTTAAAATAATCTTTTCGTTTTCTAAGATTGCACTTTGGAAATCCAATTCTTTAAAATTAACGTTTGAAATCTTATCTACTTCAATACCACCGTCAAGAATCAAAGGTCGACGACCTCCTGCATTTGGACGGTAGCGTGCTTGCCAAGAAACCATCATTCGTTCTTTGATCTTCTCAGATAGAGTGTTCGGGCTTTTTAATACTAAGCCAGGAACTGCTCCATTCTTAAAGAAGTTATCCTGAAACGCTCTCATGTTCTTCATGAGAACCATAGTACGAAGTGCGGGCTTTAAGCGCGGCACACCACGATAGATAGAGTGAAAAGAGTTTTCTTTAATGTGGATGATTTCATCCGGACTAAAGGTAATATCGAACATTGTGAACTTCTCAATGTAAGTCTCTTTATCAGCATGAATCTTTACGTCAGTAGCCGGCAAGTGATAAAGATGTACGCCATCAAAGTACATAAAGATGTTGCCATCAATAATAAAGTCAGTAATAAGATTACGCTTAAAGCTATTAATGTCTTGATAGGGGTTAGGAGACTTATTAAGAAGAGTCTCTACCTTGGAACGCTTAATACCAGGAACAACGCCTCGAAAAGCATTATCTTTTGATACTAAGGTATGAATCTCGGCAACGTCATCAACGATCATATTTACGCCGCGATTAACAATTTCTAAGTCTTCATAGGCTCTTTCGTAACTGAACGTAGGCTCTCTTGAAGACTCAACGCCATAAGCACCAATATTGAATTGTGCAGGATTCAGCTTCTCTTCAGCTTCTACGGTCTTCTTTTCGAAAGGATTATACCAAGCCATGTTTTTCTCTTTGAATCTCGACCCAGCGCATCTGCTTCTTTGCAGTCCCTAACGCAGGATCTTTACCATAAATTGAGTGCAGCAATAAGTGATGAGTGTGACATAAAGTTACAGTGTCATCAAATAGTTGGGCTGAATGTTCTTCTATAAAATCATCTCGAAGTGCTTGTATGTACTCCGGATTATGTCTGTTCTTTGTAAGCCACTGATTTAACAAAGGAGTTAAACTATAATAGTGGTGAAAGTCAAGCTGCTCTGTCTCATCACAAATCTCACAGGCCGAGCCTTTGTTGTACTTAGACTTTGCGGCGTCTCTTACGTACTTTACCGGATCGCGCTTTAACTTGGGCATCTTGCTTTGGTTCCTGATTTTTTCATTAGAAGAATTATATCTACTTTAAGGTCTGTTGTCAATAACTATTTTTAACTAGGTATCGCTAAAACGTAGTGTTTGCAGTAATAAATGAATATAATCCATAACGGATTGCATCGGCCATGTGTGAGGCCATGTTGTGTCGAGGCTTCTCTTTCAGAAGGTTAGGGTTTGGGTCCCATTGATAAGAGTCTAAGGAAGCCTGTGCCTCTTTTGCCTTCTGATCTACAAATAACATATCATTATCTACTAGGCTAGCAACGTGGCCGATGCCATCAATAACAGACTTCTTGGCGTTAATAGTAGAAATACCATAATTCTGTGCAAAGTCAAACCGAGTCTGTGCAGCAGCAGCATCAATGTAGATATAATCTATATCGTACTTTTCAATAAGTTTTTGAATATGCTCTGCGTGCTGTTCCGTAGTTCTTTCATTATTAAAGTATTCATCGAGCAAGTAGAACTTATCATTATCCCAATCATAAGCAATTACACACATTGCAGTAGGGTCTCGGAAACCAACGTCCAACCCCGCAAAGACATCCATATTGCTAGTATCAAAGTTCTCTAAGTCCAGAACCTGAGTTTCAAAGTTAAAGTTCCAAATCTGGCCTTCATAAGTATTAAAGTCGGCTTCGTACTCTTGTTTAAATTCAGCGTCTGACATAGACTTACGTGCTTCTGCAATATCTGATTCAGACATACGAGGGTTATCGCGGTAAGTAGCTTTAATAGAAGCCCACTCTCCGAAAACATCTGAATAACCTCTCTGAAAGAACTCAGAGAACCAATTATTGCGACCCCGTGGCGTGGATATGAAAATTGCTTTTGAGTTCGGTTTATCGAGTGTAGGTCTTAGTGCTACGTTGAAAGCATCTCTGCCGTCTGCAAGTGCTGCTTCGTCAAAAATAATAAGGTCGTAACTTCTGCCTACGCAGGAATCGACCTGATTGATGGAGCCCATGCGTACAGTAGAACCATTGGAAAGTTCAATAACTTTATCTTTTGCGTTATCTTTTGTTACTTCGAGGTCAAAGTGTTTAATAAGATTTCTCTGCAAGTCGAAAGAAATCTGAGACAAGGAATAGTTGGGGGACATGATGAGGATATTGGAGCCAGGCACTAGAGACACTAGCTGTCCAATAATATTTGCTATGTACGTTTTTCCCTGTCGCCGAGAGACGGCAGCACAGATAAAACGATACTTTGGATTATTAATTGCATTAATAATTGCTACCTGGGATGGTAGAGGTACGATACCCAGCATATCCAAATATGGAGGTACTGGGAGTTTTAGAAACCTTGTCTCAGATGATAAATCGTAAATCTTGTCAGAGAGTATATCTCTGCGGCTTATTTCAACGGCCATTTAATTTTGCCTATAATATGTAGTTTTATGAAGACTTCGAAAGGGTTGTACGCGAATGTACGAAATACATAACCCTTTGCTTCCATCTCTTGTTTAGTACACCATTGTTTTTGAATATTATCAATATACATACCATAGTACTTCAAAACTGCATGGCCTTCACCACCGACCCTACAGAAGTGCATTTTTGCTTTAAACATGAACAACTCTTTCCAAAACTTAGTCATAGACTTACCACTAAGATTATAAAGAAGAGTAAGTGAGTAATCCTCACAGTCTCCAATATAAGGAGACTCCTTTAAGATTGTCCAATACTCGGGAGTAGCAAACTGGTCTAAGTCATACTTGTAAGTCCAGTTGTCGTTTAAGTCTTTTAAAATAGCACTCATTGTCTAAGACCCGTAGAGAACTGTGTTTGAAACTATTGTAAGATCGAAAGACGCAGAAACATCGGCATTTGAAGGCCCGATAACGCGCATATCCATGTCGGTTTTCTCAGTAAATACTACAGGAGAAGCATACTCAATTGTGTGATCCATTTGATATAAGAACGATCCACCAGTTGCTCGGAAAGCGCCTCCAAAAGGTCTTGCAAATAACATTACTTCTGCAGTCTGTGCTTTACTTGCTACCATTTGTACACTTTTTAGAAAGCCTGTATACCCTGCGGGAATTGTATAAAATGATTGAAGCGTTTGGCCTCGTGCTATTTTAATTGTACTAACTACAGTACCTAAAGTATTTTTTATGTCAATTCTACCAACATTAACATCTGTACCGGCCATAAAAGCGCGATTTACTCTGTGCCATGTTTTGGTACCAACTGCAGGTGTAGCGCCTGTTAATGTAATAGTCTCTTCTTGAAAGTTATAACTGTCATCCAAGCCCTGAATAGTTACGTCAGTAATATCAAGACCAGAAGTAGAAACTACGCTAACTACACTGGCATCTGCGATTACAGGCCACGGGTATAGTGCAATACCTTGCTCAGCACCCGTCCATATAGTATTGAAGCCAGTACCATCGGTACCTTCAACCATACCAAATTTATGTACATCTGAGTAACCTTCAATCAACCCCGCTGCGAGAGGTATATTAGTTATACTTGTTACGGGCAGTGGATTTTGTGGTGTTACTACTCGACCGTTTGCATTTGCGTTTACGACAACGTCATATTGCAAAGGTGCTCCGGCTACAAGGTGTTTTTGTGTTTTACTTACCATTTTACTTTATCTGCCCAATATGCTGCTGACATTTTGCCTTTAGCTATATTCTTTGCGTGTCGAGCTTTAAAGCTTCGACGCTTTGCTTTCATTGCTTCTGACTCTCCAGCCTTGGGCTTCCCTGCCGTTTTAGCTCCCTGCTGGCCGAAACGAATTGTTTTAATCTTAGTGCCAACTTTAGCCACTACAATATGTGACTTCTTAGCATGTCCTGGAGTGCGCTTAGGTTTGTTGAACCCCGTAACGCCCGCTCTTTTAATTCTTGAGTCTTTCTTAGTAGCCGCGCTTTTTCTTCGAGGCTTTTTTCTTTTTACTGCCATGAGATGCTCCCTTCATTAACTTGCCATTCGGCATTCTATGGTATCCTTTCGGGGCTCTTTTTGCTTTAGTCTTCGTTTTCCTCTTCTTCATATCCGTAGTCCTCTAGCCATGATGTTACTTTTGGCTCCGGTACTGTTGTATCTGAACATTCTGCAATAAAGGCGTCAGCTTCTGCTTCAGTAGCAAAACGCTTCTTAGTGTTACCACAAGTAGGGCAATCGCACTTTACATGCCAAAATCCTCGTCTAAAAAATTTATTAATCATTATTTTTTCCCTTTCTTAGGCTTAAAACCGTGTTTAATAGCATTTAGTAGCCTAACTTGGCGTTCAGCCGCAGCCTTTGACAAAGCTCGAGCTTTCTTCACCCACTTTCCTTTCTTCTTTACTTGTACTGTTCTTCCGGAAACTCTGTAAGGCATTATTTTCTAGCTCCTACCGCTTCTTTTGCATAGAAGGCTGCGACAATAGCCGCTACTGAAACAAAGTATGTTGGTGCCATACTACCTAATGTTTTTTGAGCTTCGTCTAAGCCTATTAAAGAGGCCAGTACTACAGCGAAGGGATAAAGCAACATTCCGCCAAGTGCAAACCAGGCCATGTTTCTTTGCGCATCTCGCATAGCATCTGCATCTTCTAACTCTTTACGCTTTGCTTCAAGGTACATTAATTGTTCTGCTTCGGATACTACTCCGTCACCGTTAGTGTCTGCTGGATGATGTGTCATTCTTTAACCTCCGTAAAGAACTGTGTTTGAAACTATTGTAAGATCGAAAGACGTAGTCTAACAAGTTCGTCGTACCCCGTAGGTGCACTACTGCATAGTGGAAAGGGTCACAACTAAGCCCGCCAGGAACATGATTAATACTCCTCCCATTGCAAGCATACGGTTTTCCATACGTTGTAAAAATCCTTCTATAGTCTCTAACCGATGAAACGTAGTCTTCCAACGTTCATCACACTGCACTTCGTGAGTACGGAGCTCAATTTCTAGTCTACTCTGGTCCATTTAAAAGTTTTTCCATTAACTTACCGTAGTTCCCTTGACCGAATGGCACTGCTTCATTGATCTGAACGTTGGTTTGGTTCTTGATGTTGCCTCCTTCGGCTTTCAAGAGCTCAGCTTGAGCCTTGATTTCATCCATACGCATTTTATGGGCCATTTGCAATAAGTCAGCTAAATCCTTACTCGAATATACACCAGAATCCTGGGCTTCTTCAAGTTTAGATGCGATCATAGTATCGAGTAAAGCTCCGATATTATTCTTATTACGATACCCCATGTCCAGGTAAACAGTATCTATATACCTCTTAACTTCTCGTTTATTAAGTAACTCTACGACTTGCGACTCTCCAACCTGTAAGTGCTCACAAACGCCTCGTATGTTTCCGAATTGTAAGTAACTATTAGCTATTTCTAGCCCTTCAGGGGAGATTGTAGTTAGTTCTTTTGCCATGTTTTAAATTATACTCAAGTAGTGATAAATTGTCAAGAAGTTTTTTTCACAGGTCTAGTCGGCCAGGGGGTTGTCTAGAGCTCTTTGCAATTTGTCTGTTAATCGTTTTTCTAAGTCTTTCATGTCTCTATCAGTATCAGACTTTAGGGCATCTCGTTTTGTCTCGAATCGATCATTTGCATTATCGATCATTAGTCTTACTTTCTCTTCAGATTCACGTACTTTGTCTTCTACACGGTCTGCTTGCTTTTCAATAGATATAATATCATCTCGTAGACCCGACTTAATATCTCGCGTGTAAGAGATTGCATCATCCAGTTTTTGTTCTATAATATTATTTCTAGCTTCTATTTCTCCTGTGTCAATATTCTGGACAACTTCTTTCATATCCATGTAGTCACTATAAAACT
>Ga0208303_1001071_pt1 | contig 11064 bp, 20 predicted proteins | sample CB_VirMetaG_2_FD_184537 | JGI IMG/M metagenome (GOLD analysis project Ga0208303, IMG submission 184537) | Freshwater to marine saline gradient viral communities from Chesapeake Bay - CB_1504_2 Viral MetaG (SPAdes) (version 4) | ecosystem: Environmental > Aquatic > Marine > Coastal | place: USA... | reverse complement strand
TCATTGGACAGAATCCGCAGGCAAGCCTTATTGTGGGTGCGTTACAAGCGCATATAGCCGAACACTTAGGCTATCAATACAGGCGTCAGGTTCAAGATGCCATTGGTACACCGCTGCCAGGACCCGAGGAGAAAATCCCAGAGGCCATGGAAGTGCAGATTTCCAAGATGGTGGCAGAAGGTTCTCAGATTGTTTTAGCGCAGAGTCAACAGGCTCAAGCGCAGCAGCAGGCGCTGCAGAACGCACAAGACCCCATCATGATGGCAGAGATGCAGAAACTGCAGATCCAACAGGCCGAAGTCCAGCGTAAAGCGCAAAAAGATCAAGCAGATACGCAGATTAAGATGCTGCAGTTGCAGCTTGACCAGCTAAAATCCCAACAACAGGCAGAGCTTGACGGAGCGCGTTTGGGGGTTGAAATCGAAGCATCTCAAAGTGAGCTGGACCTGAAGCGTCAGATTGCGGAAGCAAAACAGGAGTTGGAAGGAACGCGCTTAGGCGTGGACATTGGCAAAACCTTTGCGGAATCGCAGGAGGCACCTAGAGAATGATTAACAAATTCGTAGAAGTTCTACGCCAGAAAATACGTGAAGATTTAAATAACTACGCCGACGATATTGCAGGCGGCGCTTGTCAAAATTTTGAACAGTACCAAAAACTCTGCGGGGTCATTCAAGGTCTAGCCATTGCAGAGTCCTATCTTTTAGACCTTGCTAAAAAAGTAGAGGAAACAGATGACTGACGAAAATCAGCAGGCAACTCAGTTGCCAAACCCAACTGGCTGGAAATTATTGTGCGCTATTCCTGAAGTTGAGGATAAGTTTTCTGGCACCGATCTACTCAAGCCTGATTCAATGGCAAAGATCGAAGAGCACAGCACTACTGTTTTGTTTGTTGTCAAAGTAGGCCCAGATGCCTACAAAGACGAAAGTAAGTTTCCGCAGGGCCCCTGGTGTAAAGAGGGTGACTTTGTGTTAGTTCGTGCTTACTCAGGAACTCGTTTTAAAATTCACGGCAGAGAGTTCCGCCTGCTTAATGACGATCAGGTTGAAGCCGTTGTTGAAGACCCACGTGGGTATACCCGCGCTTAATAGGAGACGACCATGCCAGAGAACTACAAATTCCCCGACGAGAAAGAACCAGAAGACAACGATTTTGAAGTTGAAACTGAAGAAGGCGATATTGAGCTAGAAATCGTAGACGATACGCCTGTAGAAGACCGTGGGCGTAAGCCTCTTGACCGTGAAGTTGCTGACCCAACGGATGAAGAGGTCGCTGAATACAGCGAAAAAGTACAAAAGCGAATGAAGGAGCTTACGCATGCGCGTCATGACGAGCGTCGGGCAAAAGAAGCGGCTACGCGTGAGCGGGAAGAAGCAATCCGTATTGCGCAAAAACTAATTGAAGAAAACAAAGCACTGCGCCAAAACGTCAACACAAGCCAGAACACGGCGGTTGAAAGTATGAAGGCCCAGGCCGAGTCAAATTTGGTTATGGTTCGTAAAAAGCTCAAGGAAGCTCAAGAGAATTACGACACAGACGCGATTATTGCTGCCCAAGAAGAACTGGCTGAAGTGAAGTTTAGTATGGAGCGTTTGAAAAATTATCGCCCAGCCCCTTTACAGGAACAAAAAGAAGAGGTATATAATCAAACCACTACGCCGCAGGCACCTCCGCCCGACCCAAAAGCGATGAGCTGGCAACAGCAAAATCAATGGTTCGGTCAGGATGATGAGATGACCAGTCTAGCCTTAGCGGTGCACAAGAAATTGGTCGAAACAGGGGTCGATCCCCGCAGTGATGAATATTACGAGCGAGTAGACGCTCGCATGCGTGAAGTGTTTCCGAGTCATTTCGGAGAGACACGGAAGGAACAACCGAGTAAACGTTCGGCTAACGTAGTAGCCGCTGTAACACGATCTGCCAATGGCAAAACAAAAGTTAAATTAACTAAAACCCAGGAAGCCCTGGCGAGAAAATTTAACTTGACCAATGAGCAGTACGCTAAAGAAGTCCTTAAACTTACATCGGAGTCCTAAAATGTCTGAACGAATGAGCCGTGACGGTGCGCAAGAGCGCACGCCTAGAAACCTTCAAACACGTGAGAGTTCTGCTCGTAGCATGGAATACACTCCACCGAGCACTCTTCCTGACCCCACCCCTCAACCGGGTTGGAAATTTCGATGGATTGCTACTGCCCTTTTAGGTGCAGCACTTCCGCAGAATGTTTCCAAAAAAACCCGTGAAGGTTGGGAACCGGTCAAAGCCCTTGACCATCCCGAGCTTATGCTCGCAGGTGATAAAAACGGGAACGTTGAGTTAGGCGGTCTATTACTGTGCAAGATGCCAGAAGAATTGGTGGATTCGCGCAATAACTTTTACCGTAAACAAAACGCTGCCCAAATGGAGTCTGTGGATAACAACTTCATGCGTCAAAGTGATCCCCGTATGCCGCTGTTCAGTGAGAAGAAAACTTCCACAACCAGAGGCGCTGGGTTTGGTTCTGGTTCAAAATAAATTTTTAGGAGTTTAAAATGGCTTATCCTACTGTTAGCAAGCCTTATGGCTTGCAACCGGTCAATTTGATCGGCGGTCAGGTCTTTGCCGGTGCAACTCGTTATCGTCGTATTGCCAGCGCTTATGCAACGGCAATCTTCTATGGCGATCTGGTAAAGCTGACAACGGACGGCACTATTGTTCTGGCTAACGAAACCACCACAGGTCCTTCTACGGGCTTTGCTGGCGTTTTCCTCGGCTGCACATACACCGACCCCACAAGTAATCAAGTTCGTTTCCAACAGTACTATCCTGGTGGCATCACGCCTCCTACCGGTACGTTCATTAACGCCATCATTGCTGATGACCCCGATACCCTCTTCAAGATGGCTGTGGTTTCAGGCACGACGGTTGTTACTGGTATTCAGTACACAGGCATTGGTCAGAACTCAACTTTGGTTCAAAACACGGGTTCTACAATTACTGGAAACTCGGCAGTGGCCTTGTTGGATGCTACAGGTACGGCTAAGACGTTGCCTATTCGTATCGTTGACGTTGTTCAAGACACTTCATATATTTCTAGTGGTAACGTTTTGTTCCCAGAAGTGATTGTCAAAATCAATGCTCCTTCGATGGATGGTGATGGCGTATCGTCTGGCGGTCATATGTACAACAACCCGCTTGGCCTATAAGGAGCTAACAAATGGCTATTTCACGCGCACAACTACTTAAAGAACTCCTCCCAGGACTGAACGCTTTGTTTGGTCTTGAGTATGCACGCTACGGCGAAGAGCATAAGGAGATTTACGAAACTGAAACTTCTGAGCGTTCATTTGAAGAAGAAACCAAGCTGTCTGGTTTCTCTGCTGCCCCCGTTAAAAACGAAGGTGCCGCAATTTCTTATGACAACGCACAAGAGGCTTTCACCGCTCGGTACACACACGAAACCATTGCTCTTGGTTTTTCCGTGACTGAAGAGGCCGTTGAGGACAACCTCTATGACTCTCTTTCTGCTCGGTATACCAAGGCCCTGGCTCGTGCCATGTCGTACACCAAACAAGTTAAAGCCGCAGCCGTTCTAAACAACGGTTTCGACACTAACTTCCCTGGTGGCGACGGTGTGCCTTTGTTCTCTGCTTCGCACCCTTTGGTGTCTGGCGGTGTTAACAGCAACGTTCCTACCACCCCTGCTGACCTGAATGAGACTTCTCTTGAGAACGCCGTTATTCAGATCGCTGCTTGGACGGATGAGCGTGGCCTGTTAATTGCAGCTCGCCCCCGCAAGCTTGTTATTCCTCCTGCATTGCAATTTATTGCAACCCGCCTTCTTGAGACTGATCTTCGAGTTGGTACGGCTGACAACGACATCAATGCGTTGAAGAATAACGGCTCGATTCCCGAGGGTTACACCATTAACCATTACTTAACCGACACCGATGCTTGGTTCCTTACCACGGACGTTCCTAACGGCATGAAGCACTTTATTCGTACTCCGCTTCAGAACTCGATGGATGGTGATTTCGACACCGGCAACGTTCGTTACAAAGCCCGTGAGCGTTATAGTTTTGGTTTTTCTGACCCTCTGGGCATGTTTGGCTCATCTGGCGCGGCGTAATGAGAGGGGGCCTTGTGCCCCCTTTCTGTTTTATTGTATTATTTAGTTACTAGGAATTTTTACTCATACCGACTGACCTAGCAGACTTAGTAGAGACGGTATGAGGATGTGCTACTACACGAAAGGAACGTCATGGCACGTACTACTTTTTCTGGCCCAGTTAGATCTGGGTATCAGGGCGGCAACGCTGACCCACAAAATCCAATAACCCCCACCACGATTAATGCTGGTGAGGTTATTGAAGTTGACCAAGGCACCGGCGCTTACGGTTTCTATTCCAGAGTTGAACCGACTGTTGGTTTTGGCTCTAGTACCTTTCAAACTCCCGGTGAAGCTTATGGCATGTTTGGACGAGTTCAAACTGGCGCTCCGTTTGCAACAGTCCCCTCGACCGATTTCAACCATATGGCGGGTCTTGTTGGTAACTTTGCGGTAATCGGTACCTACGCTAACAACGGCCTAATGGCTGGCGTGATGGGTATCATAAATACCAATACTCTGTCTGGCAATGCCGCTGTTATGGCGTTCATGGCTGGTGACTCCGGTGTGACGACCTGCCGTGCAGCCTTCGGTGTTGCAATGGCTCAGACCACACCAGGCTCTGGCTTTGAGTTTGGTATTGACCTGAAGATGCAAGACCCAATCGCTGATGGCGGCGGTCCTTCTGGCGTAATCGCTTACACCAAAGCCAACATCCGTATGGAAGATGACGTTGTGGTCATGGTGGATGCTGGCGCTCCGGTTAACGGCACGACAGGTGACAACTTTGCTGGTACGGGTTCGTTGTATGTTGATTCGACTGCTGGTGTGCTTTACATCAATACCGGCGCAATCAGCAACCCGACTTGGGTGGTTGTTGGAACCCAGTCTTAATGTTGACCCATAAAGACCCAGAGGTCCAAGTTATGCTTGGGCTTCTGGAACACCAAAGGGATTATTTAATGGGCCTTGTAGCAGCACAAGCTAAACAGCTAGCCGAGTTGAACGCAAAACTTGAAGCTGCTATGAAAGAACCGGAGAACCAAGATGGCAAGTCAACAGTATGATATTTGGTCGGTAACACCAGAGGCCGATGTCGATTTTTACCGGGCGGCTGCTACTATTGCTGCTGCGGGTCCTTTAACACTACTTAAAACAATCCCAGGCCGCAATGGCTACGGATTTAAAGTTTCAGTGACTTCAGATGGTAACGACGCGACCACGGTGTTTACGATCACAGGAACAATCGTCGGGCAGACAACCAATGGCGGTATTGGCACAGACACCATCACAGGTGTAAACACAAACACTGTTTCTTCAACCAAGTACTTCTCTTCTGTCACAAGCGTCGTAGCAAGCGCAACATCATCCAACGACGTAAGCGTTGGGTACACCGCTGATTTAGCCCTCCCGCGCACGCGAATTAAGGGTTTGTACTACGTAGGTAGCGGAAGCGCAGGCAGCATTGTTATTACTTCAGCCAACGTGACAGCGCCTTTGTACAAGATTATTACCCCAACTTCTGCGGCTAGCTTTGCTGACAGCCTGTTTATGCCTGCTGAAGGTATTTTAGTAGGTGGTGATGCACGGGACGACTTTGCAACGGTAACGGTTACAAACGTAACTTCGTTCACTCTTTTGTGTGGCTAGCATGGCTAAGGGCATGGGCATCAAAACGTCGGTAAAAAGCGGTAACTTCCGACGAACAAAACAGGGTGCTGGCATGACGGAGAAAGGCGTAAAAGCCTACCGTAAGGCCAACCCTGGCTCTAAGTTACAGACTGCCGTTACAGAAGATAGCCCCACAGGTAAGCGTGCAGCGCGGCGTAAATCGTTTTGTGCTCGGATGAAAGGCATGAAGAAGCTGGCTAAGCCCGAAACACGTAAAGACCCCAACAGCCGAATTAATCAGTCATTAAAAAGATGGAAATGCTAAATGGAGATGATGCTTTGGAACGTCGTCCTCAGTGCGATAGTGGGGGTCATGGTGTTTATGCTTAAGGGCAAGTTTGATGAGCTTCAGCGGATTAGTATTCTGCTGAACAAAACTCGTGAAGAGGTCGCCCGTGACCACATTACTCGCGCTGAAGTACGGCAAGATTTAGACAAAATTCGTGAACACTTTGATAGCGGCTTTGAACGGCTTGAAAAGAAAATTGACGCCCTAGCGGCACGGAGATAAAAATGCCTCTCAAAATAACACCTAAGACATTTGGAGCAGCTTTTAGTGCTGCACGTAAGCGTGGCGATAAAACCTTTGAGTTCAAGGGTAAGAAGTTCACCACCCAAACCAAAGAAGAGAAAGACCGGGAAGTAACGCCTGAGGCCAAAAAAGTTATGGACCAGACGCGTAGAGATCGTGAAGGCAATTTCCGTGCTCAAGCTCGTAAAGCTGATGTTGCTATGGAAACCCCTGAAGAGCGTGGCGCCATGAACCTTGAGGGTTTTAAGCGCGACAAAAAAGACATGGAAGGTTCTGGCGAGTATTCGCCGTTTAAAAAAGGCGGTTCAGTAAAGTCCTCAGCTTCTAAAATGGGCAAAGTTAAAACAGCTAAGCCTTCTATGGGTGGTGCATCAAAGCGTGCTGACGGCATTGCTATGAAAGGTAAAACCAAAGGCCGATTTGTTTAATGTATTTAACGAGCAACATTCCGTACTTCAAATGTTGGGTAAGAAAAGAGTTTACTCATGCGCACAGCAAGTATCACGGCGAATACATACACGGCTTGGCAGTTGCTGTCACGACAATACCTGACCGATGCCTCAGCTTTCAGATCATCTTCACGGGTTGTGAGGCTGAAGGAGAGCATAATCCTCATGGCGGGGCTATGTGGGCACGTATGCCGATCACTGCGCTTGTGGGTGACATCCCCCTTGAAGAGTGGCCTGAGCGTATGCAGACCCATCTGGCGCAACCCTGGGACTGTAGCTCCTACAACCACGGGATTGTTAAGATCGCCAGGGCCCAGCCTTCGCCTTGGTTGTGCAAGATTAATAACGAGTTTCATACTGGAAGATATTTGTTTACGGTGGACTACGCCGAGAGTGATGTCGCCGAAGACCCCTCCCAGCATAAACAGAGCCATGTTTTGGTATTGACGGATGCAGGCAAATGGACAGGAAATGTAGTGGCGTTACCCAACAATCGAGTGCGAGTTACTAGTCCCGCCTACTGGCTGACCGGTGAGGGAGCGCCTGATTTCAGACCGAACCAATGGATTCAATGTGCGGAACAAGATGACTCGTACATGGACCCTGAGGTGACTTTTAATAACTTGTATAAGGAGTAGCAAAATGTCAATGCACAAAACAAAAGTTGGCGCTTCTAAAATGGGCACCGTTAAAACAGGCGGTGACCGGCGTGATGGTATTGCCAAAACAGGGCGAACGGCAGTTCCTGATACTAATAAAACCAAGATGTTGAAAGTTGGCGGTACCGCTAAAGCCAAAATGATGTACGGCGGCGGTATGGCTAAGATGATGGCTGGTGGTGGCGTTGGCAAAGCCAAGATGATGGCAGGTGGTGGTAAAGCCAAGATGATGGCTAGCGGTGGTATGCCCATGGTTATGAAAGACGGCAATAAAGTTCCTGCTTTCGCTGCTGATGGAAAAGGCAAAATGGCTGGTGGTGGTCGCGCCAAAATGATGGCTGGTGGCGGCATGTCAAAAATGATGAAGAGCGGCGGTAGGGCTTAATCATGATGCCGAGCCGAGGGATGGGCGATATAAACCCATCCAAAATGCCCACAGCCAAAACGATCACCCGCAAGGACGATCCGAATAAAGTAAAGGTTTTCAAAGCTGGGGGCAAGTCTCGGGTCAACGAGGCAGGCAATTACACCAAACCCAGCATGAGAAAAGCTATTTTTGAGCGGATCAAAGCGGGTGGTAAAGGTGGTGCCCCAGGGCAATGGAGCGCTCGCAAGGCACAAATGTTAGCTCAGCAGTACAAGAAATCAGGCGGGGGTTATAAAGATTGAAAGCCCCTCAGAAAAGTCTGAAGAATTGGACTGACCAAAAATGGAGGACTAAGAGTGGAAAACCTTCTACTCAGGGGCCAAAGGCCACTGGTGAGCGCTATTTACCAGAATCAGCCATTAAGTCATTATCTTCCGCCGAATATGCAGCTACTTCCAGGGCAAAACGGGCAGGTAAAGCTAAGGGTAAGCAGTTTGTTAAACAACCAAAGAGCATTGCTCGAAAAACAGCGGGGTTTAGATAGTGACTACTTCTGGCACCGCGTCGTTTAACTTAGACCTCAATGACATCATTGAAGAGGCGTATGAGCGCTGTGGCGTAGAAGTACGCACGGGCTACGAGCACCGAACTGCAAGGCGTTCTCTTAACCTTTTGTTTGCCGACTGGGCTAACCGGGGCATTAACCTTTGGACTATCGAGCAGGGTTCTATTTCTTTAGTGCAGGGGCAGGTTTCTTACGACCTTCCGGTGGACACGGTTGACCTTTTAGAACATGTTATTCGTACGGGCGCGGGTAATGCTGCAACGCAAGCAGACCTAACCATCACTCGTATTAGTGTTTCTACCTACGCCACGATTCCCAACAAAATTCAACAGGGCCGACCGATTCAAGTTTGGGTAAACAGGCAGTCTGGAGCTACGGAACCTACGGGGGTGAACGCGCCTCAAATCAATGTATGGCCTGCTCCAGACGGTTCGCAGGCGTATCAATTCGTTTACTGGCGCATGCGCCGTATCCAAGACTCTGGCGGTGGTGTAGCCACACAAGACATACCGTTTCGTTTTCTTACCTGCCTTGTATCGGGGCTAGCGTATTACTTAGCCTTGAAGATTCCTGAAGCGCTAAACCGCCTTGAGCCGTTAAAGCAGATGTACGACGAGGCTTGGGATTTAGCAGCAGGTGAAGATCGTGAGAAGGCGCCAGACCGTCTGGTGCCTCGTAGGATGTATATATCGTGAGCAATCGGTTTTCTTCTGGCAAAAATGCAATTGCCCAGTGCGACCGTTGTAATTTTAGATTTCCGTTAAAAGAACTCAAGCAGCTTGTTATTAAAACGAAAAACGTTAACATTCTGGTATGCCCAGAGTGTTGGGATCCAGACCAGCCACAGTTACAATTAGGTATGTATCCTGTAGAAGATCCACAGGCGGTGCGAAACCCACGACCGGATGCGAACAGTTACTTAACGTCTGGATTAGGGCCTGATGGTACAGAGTCTGGGGGTAGTAGAATTTTCCAATGGGGCTTTGCCCCTGTAGGGGGTGCTAGGGCTAACGCAGATGGGCTAACGCCAAACAACTTGGCGTTGGGTATAACACTCGGTACTGTTACGGTATCTACGACTTAGGAGTTTAAAATGAAAGACCTTGCGAAAAAACTTAAAGAACACGCCAATCAACCTGCAAGCAAAGCCCACAAAGGGTTGCGTGCGGGTGGCAAAACTAATCTTGACATGAAGAAATACGGTCGCGGTATGGCTAAAGTCATGAACCAGCGTTCTTCTGGAAGGGGGCGATAATGTCTTCGCACAATCAACCAAAACCAGTCCCGGTCCCCCATACCAGTGGGTATCCCAACAACGTGCCTAATACGCAAACCGTTAAGACTCGTGGTACGGGCGCAGCTACGAAGGGCACAAACTCTTCTAAGAAGCTTGGATAAATGAACTACGCTCAGCTCTTTGAAACCATCAAGGGATACGTCGAGAACGATTTCCCAAGCACCCAATTTACGGATTCGGCTGGGGGCACGGGCACGTATACTTCCAAAGAGCAGATTGATACGTTTATCCAACAGGCTGAGCAGCGGATTTTTAACTCGGTCCAGTTTCCTTCTCTGCGTAAGAACGTAACCGCGTTGACGAGTGCGTTTCCAGCCGACCCTCGGGCGATGTATTTAAATGCCCCCGGTGATTTTCTTGCTTCGTACTCCATCGCGGTGATTGACAATAGCGGTAACTATGAGTACCTGCTTAATAAAGACGTTAACTATTTAAGAGCGGCCTACCCAAACCCATCTACGACGGGCATACCCAAGTATTACGCTTTATTTGGCCCAGCAACCACAAACACCAACCCGCCTGTCATCACAAACGAACTAACCTTCTTTTTGGCGCCTACTCCCGATGCTGCTTACACTGTTGAGATGCACTACTTTTTCTACCCTGAGTCTATCGTTACTGCATCTACAACTTGGCTTGGGGATAACTTTGATTCTGCCCTACTGTACGGGTCACTGGTTGAGGCGTACACCTACATGAAGGGCGAGGCAGATATTATGGCTGCATACAATAAACGCTATGAAGAAGCCATGATCCTGCTCAAACGTCTTGGTGATGGCATGGAGCGCCGCGATGCTTACAGGTCCGGTCAAGTCAGAATGACGGTGAACTAAAGTGGCGTTTACTGGCAACTACACTTGCAACTCCTTTAAATCTGGCCTGATTAACGGGGATTTTGACTTTGATACCGACACCATCAAGATGGCGTTGTACACAAACGCTGCGACTTTAGATGAAGATACAGCCGCCTACACAACCACAGGTGAGATATCTGCGTCGGGGTACACAGCAAGTGGCGTTACTCTTACAGTCGAGAAAGGCATTACCGACAACACCGCCTTCATTAGTTTTGAAAACGTCACAATCTCTGCCGTTTTTACTGCGAGGGGGGCGTTGATTTATAAGTCTGGTGGTAGTAATCCTGCCATTTGTGTTTTAGACTTTGGTTCAGACAAAACGTCTACAGCGACGTTTACAGTAACATTCCCAACCGCATCCAGCGCGGATGCACTAATTCGACTTTCTTAAGGAGTAAATGATGGAATCAAAAGCACGAAGCACCGATAAAGTAAGCGGCACCATTGAGCGTTTTTCTAGTTTTGGAGAAGGCGCTGCTGGCGGCGGTACTTTTATATTTGAAGCCCGTGATAAAGACGGCAACATTAAATGGACGGCTGAAGCCAAGAACCTGACCACCAATCAAGGTCGTCAAGA